>JAEEGI010012835.1_pt1 | contig 17852 bp, 11 predicted proteins | sample 8958751 | NCBI WGS metagenome assembly JAEEGI01 (sample SAMN16246545, study PRJNA631951) | gut metagenome | biome: gut microbiome; feature: rumen; material: KS-attached | host: Bos | place: Iran: Karaj | collected 2018-10 | reverse complement strand
GCTGGGTCACGAGACGGGCATAGCTGGTCTCGGCACAGCCTGCGCAGGAGCCGGAGAACTCGAGATACGGCTGGGCAAACTGGCTGTACTTTACATTGTCGGCAACAAACATCTCGGGCTTGTCGGAGACCTCGGCGACCATGTAGTCGAAGACCTCCTGCTGGTCGATCTGGCTCTCCATGGGAACCATGGCGATCGCGCCGACGGCGCACTGGGTCACGCAGACGCCGCAGCCCATGCAGTCAAGCGGAGAGACGGCCATGGTGAACTTGTATTCGCCCTTGCCCTTGCCGGCCTTGATCTCGGCAAGCTTGGTCTGGGCGGGAGCCGCCTTGGCCTCGGCCGCGGTGAGAGCGAAGGGACGGATGGTGGCATGCGGGCAGACGAAGGCGCACTGGTTGCACTGTACGCACTTCTCGGCATCCCACGCAGGGACGGTAACGGCGATGCCGCGCTTCTCATAAGCGGAGGCACCGAGCTCGAAGGTACCGTCGGCGTGATCGACGAAAGCGGAAACCGGCAGGCTGTCGCCGTCCATCTTGTCGACCGGGTCCAGAATGGCGCTGACCATCTTGACGGTCTTCTCGCGGCCGGTCTTGGAAACGGTCTCGGCCTTGTCGACGGCATCGGCCCAGGAGGCGGGCACGTCAACCTTGACATAGGCGGTGGCACCGGCGTCGATGGCCGCATAGTTCATGTCGACAACATCCTGGCCCTTCTTCAGGTAGGAGTGCAGAGCGGCATCCTTCATGTACTGGATGGCCTCGGCCTCGGGCATGACCTTTGCCAGGGAGAAGAAGGCGGACTGGAGAATGGTGTTGGTGCGCTTGCCCATGCCGATCTTCTTGGCCAGGTCAATGGCGTTGATCATGTAGAGCTGGATGTTGTTCTTGGCGATGTAGCGCTTGGAGGCAGCATCCAGATGATGCTCCAGCTCCTCAAAGCTCCACTGGCAGTTGATCAGGAACACGCCGCCGGGCTTGACGTCGCGGACGATGGGGAAGCCCTTGGTGATGTAGCTGGGCACATGGCAGGCAACGAAGTCGGCCTTGTTGATGTAGTAGGGGCTCTTGATGGGCTTGTCGCCGAAGCGCAGGTGGCTGATGGTCACGCCGCCGGTCTTCTTGGAGTCGTACTGGAAGTAGGCCTGCACGTACTTGTCGGTGTGGTCGCCGATGATCTTGATGGAGTTCTTGTTGGCGCCGACGGTGCCGTCGCCGCCCAGACCCCAGAACTTGCACTCGATGGTGCCCTCGGCGGCGGTGGCGGGAGCGGGCTTCTCCTCCAGGGAGAGATTGGTGACGTCATCCACGATGCCGATGGTGAACATGCGCTTGGGCTCGGCTTTGTTCAGCTCGTTGTACACGGCGAAGACGGAGGCGGGAGGCGTGTCCTTGGAGCCCAGGCCGTAGCGGCCGCCGATGACCTTGATGTCGGTCTTGCCGGCGTTGGCCAGGGCGGTGACCACGTCCAGATACAGAGGCTCGCCCTGGGCGCCGGGCTCCTTGGTCCGGTCGAGGACAGCCAGCTTCTTGGCGGTCTCGGGGATGGCGGCCAGGAGCTTGTCCGGGCAGAAGGGACGGTACAGGCGGACCTTCACCAGGCCGACCTTCTCACCGTGGGCGTTCATGTAGTCGATGACCTCCTCGGCCACGTCGCAGATGGAGCCCATGGCGATGATGACGCGGTCCGCGTCGGGAGCGCCGTAGTAGTTGAAGAGCTGGTAGTCGGTGCCGAGCTTGGCGTTGACCTTGGCCATGTACTCTTCCACGATGGCGGGGACGGCTTCATAGTACTTGTTGGAGGCCTCACGGTTCTGGAAGAAGATGTCGCCGTTCTCGTGAGAGCCGCGCATGGTGGGGTGCTCGGAGTTCAGGGCACGGTCGCGGAAGGCCTGGACGGCGTCCATGTCGCACATTTCCTTCAGATCCTCGTAGTCCCAGACCTGGATCTTCTGGATCTCATGGGAGGTGCGGAAGCCGTCAAAGAAGTTCAGGAAGGGCACGCGGCCCTTGATGGCGGCCAGGTGAGCCACCGGGCTCAGATCCATGACCTCCTGGACGCTGCCTTCGGCCAGCATGGCAAAGCCGGTCTGGCGGCAGGCCATCACGTCGCTGTGGTCGCCGAAGATGTTCAGGGTGTGGCTGGCCAGGGTACGGGCGCTGACGTGGAAGACGCCGGGCAGCAGCTCGCCGGCGATCTTGTACATGTTGGGGATCATCAGCAGCAGGCCCTGGGAGGCGGTGTAGGTGGTGGTCAGCGCGCCGGCGTTGAGGGAGCCATGAACGGCGCCGGCGGCGCCGGACTCCGCCTGCATCTCCTGCACCTTGACGGTAGAGCCGAAAATGTTCTTGCGGCCCTGGGCGGCCCACTGGTCAACATAGTCGGCCATGGGGCTGGACGGGGTGATGGGATAGATCGCGGCTACTTCGGTAAAGGCATAGGATACGTGGGCGGCGGCGTTATTGCCGTCCATGGTTTTGAAGTGTCTCTGCATGTCTATTTCATCTCCATGTTTAGTATTCCTGCGCGCGTCCTGCGGCGCACGCTATCAGACAGTGTAAGTTTACCATCTTTTTGATAAAAAGGCAACAAGAAATGTCCACCAAAAAGCAAGAACCGCGCGGCCGCGCTTCCCCTGCGGCAATCGTCGAAAAGCCGGAAAATTGAACGCCCGGCCCCTTTGCGGAAATTTCCCTTGTGCTTTTGGCGGTTTTGCGCTATAATATACAATCGGTTTTATGCCAACTGGTGTAAACCGGGTATTTCCTATGAAAAGGAGCATTTTTCATGGTGACAATCACAAACGACAAGGGCAGGATCTCTGTCACCAACGAGGTCTTTACCAATCTGGCCGGCGACGCCGCCACCAGCTGCTTCGGCGTGAAGGGCATGGTCGGCCGGGCCAAGGACAGCGGGCCCTTCCAGCTCCTGCGCCGGGAATCCATGTCCAAGGGCGTGGAGGTCCATCTCAACGACGATGGCAGCGTTTCTCTGGAGCTGCATATCGGCATGGATCAGGGCGTGAACATCTCCGCCGCTTCCCGCAGCATCATGAAGGAAGTCAGCTACAAGCTGTATAAGGCCACGGGCGTGCCGGTGAAGAGCGTGGACGTGTTCGTGGATACCATTATCGGGTAAAGGAATCGTAGACATGAGAGAATATATCGACGCCGCCGCCTTCAAAGAGATGATCCTCTGCGCGGACGCGGCCCTGCAGGCCAATATTCAGGCCATCAATGATCTGAACGTGTTTCCCGTGCCGGACGGCGACACCGGCACCAACATGGGTCTGACCGTCAACAACGCCGCCGCGGAGCTGCGCAAGCGCAGCTTCGACAGCGTGGCCGCCGCCGCCGACTGCGTGGCGGGCGCTATGCTGCGCGGCGCCCGCGGCAACTCCGGCGTCATCCTGTCTCTGCTCTTCCGGGGCATCGCCAAGCGGCTCAAGGGCATCGAGACCGCCGGGGCGGAGGAGTTTACCGGTGCCATGAACGACGGGGTGGAGGCGGCTTACAAGGCTGTGATGAAACCCGCCGAGGGCACCATCCTCACCGTCTCCCGTCTGGCCTCCGCCGCCGCGGGCCGGGCAGCCAAGGCCGGCGCAACGCTGGAGGGCTCCCTGGCCTCCGCCATCGACGAGGGCGAAAAGGCCCTGGCCGATACGGTCAACCAGAACCCGGTGCTGAAAAAGGCCGGGGTCATCGACGCCGGCGGCAAGGGCTACATGGTCATCCTGAAGGCCATCCTGGCCTCCCTGCGGGGCGAGATCAGCTCCGCCGTTTCCGCCCAGCCGACATTGGAGGAGAAGAAGCCGGTTTTTCGGGCCGAGGACGTGTTTGTGCCGGAGGTCAATATCTTTGACACCGTGTACGTGGTGCGCAAAAAGGATCCCGACGTGAATCTGCTGCCCCTGCGCCTGTATCTGGACAGCATCGGCGACTCCCTGGTCATCAACGAGGACGACGAGATCTTCAAGGTGCATGTGCACACCGACATTCCCGGCGCCGCCCTCTCCGAAAGCCAGAAGTACGGCGACCTGGACATCGCCAAGATCGAGAACATGCGCCTGCAGGCTCTGGATATGCTGGGCGGCAGACAGCCCAACAACACAGACAACCTGGCGCAGGTGGAGAGAGAGCTGGAGGGCTGCGAGGGCAAAGATCGTGCCGGTGAAACCGAAGGTCCGGCGCCTCAGCCGGAGTCGGACGCCCCCGCCGCGCCGGAGAAGGAATACGGCGTGGTCACCGTCTGCGCCGGCGCCGGGCTGGAGGCCCTGTTCCGGGATCTGGGCGCCGACGCCATCGTCACCGGCGGCCAGACCATGAACCCCTCCACCGACGATATCCTCCAGGCCATCAACCGCACGCCGGCCTCCACGGTGTTCGTGTTCCCCAACAACAAGAACATCATCATGGCGGCGGAGCAGTGCGTCCCCCTGACGGAGAAAAAGGTCATCGTGCTGCCCACCAAGACCGTGCCCCAGGGCATTGCCGCGCTGCTGAACTTCGATCCCTACGAGGCGGCGGAATCTCTGGTGGGCGCCATGGGCGAGGCCATCGGCAAGGTGCACACCGCCATGATCACCTACGCCGCCCGGGATTCCGACTTCGGCGGCCACGCCATCCACGCCGGCGAGTATCTGGCTCTGCTGGACGGGGCGCTGATCGGCAGCTACACCAACATCAAGACCCTTTTCAAGGAGCTGAGCTGGGCCTTTGACGACTTCCACCCCGAGTTTATCACCGTCTATTACGGCGAGGACGTCACGGAAGAGGAGGCCAACACCGCCGCCGAGACCATCACCGGCAACTTCCCGGACGCGGAGGTGAACGTGGTGGCGGGCGGCCAGCCGGTCTACTATTACATGATCTCTGTGGAGTGATCTCCTTTTTTACAGACAAGCAAGACCCCGGAACCCGTCGGTTCCGGGGTCTTGCTTGTCATCTTTTTATTTTGCCCGGGCGTCCGCGTTCAGGCGCCAGTTGTCCTCATCAAAAATATCGTCATGGACGGAGATCCAATGCGCGGGCAGGAAGACCTTGCCGCAGTTGGTCTCCACATCCCAATCGTCGGAGACGATGATGAACTGCTCCGGCGCCTGCTTGGCCTCGTCGCTGACGGGCTTGCCGGTAAAGGGATTCACCGGATCCTCGATCAGGCCAGCCATGGCCAGGGTAGGCACGTCCGCATTGGTCATGAAGCGTCCGTCCGTACACAGCTCTCCCCGGCTGTCAAAATCCTTCACCAGCAGCAGGGGGTTATAATACATCGCGTCCAATTGCCCGTTGAAGAAGCACAGATAGTCCAACTGCTGATCCAGCAGCCGACCGTGATCGGAGACGATGATGATCCTGGTGTTGTCGTAGACTCCGCTCTCCCGCAGGCCGTCCAACCATTGTCCCAGCATAAGGAGACTCGCCATGTTGCACTGATAGTGCATGGCCTGCCGGTTGCTGATGAAGGAGATGGCCCGGCCGTCGTCCGTTTTCCGCAGCGGATGGGCCGCATCATACGCCCGGTTGTCCACCATGTCCACGGGGACGTAGTCCGGCTCCTGCAGCATCATGGGCTCGTGGGTCGTGTCGTTGCAAAACAGGACGAAGCTGCCTTCCTCCTCCGAATACGCCGTGGTGATGGACGGGAGCGCTTCCAGCGCGGAATAGGCTTCCATAAAGCCCACGTCTCGGCCGTAAGCGGTGGAAAGATCCTGCCGGGTCTGGTAGGACTTGTGGAGGATCGCGTTGGATTCACAGTACATCCCCTCCACATAGAGGATGGGCTGGGCAAAGAGCGGCGCGCACTTGACCAGGCCGTAGCAGAAGAAGTTGCGCTCCAGCTGCCGGGTGACTTGTGCGGCGTTTTCCGCGGGGTCTCCCAGGTATCGGCCCTTGGTGATATACGCGCGGACCCCGGGGCAGTCGTCGTAGATCGACAGATCCGGCACCCACTGATACCCGGCGTAGGGGGGATCGCACACCGTCACCCGGTATCCGTTCTCACCGAAAAGTGTCGGCATCAGCTTCAGCGCTTCGTTATGCTTGTCCGCCAGAAGCTCCGTATCGCGCCGGTTGAGCTCCACCGGGGTATACGCATAGCCGCCGAAAAGCGCCGGGGTGCAGAAGTTGGTATAGCCGCCGTAGGATATCGTGTTCGGGTAGTACACAAAGCCGTCCAGCTGCTCCTTCAGCTCCGGCTTCTCATGCACCAGATAGGGCAAATAGCCGCCGATGGCGCGATCCAGCATGATGACCACCACGTTTTTCCCCGTCCTGCTCAGGGGAACGGAGGGCTCCTCCTCCCGCTCCCCGCTCTGCTCCTCCAGACTCTGCCTCAGCTCCGCGACCTTTCCCTGGATTTGGATCAGATTGACCGCGGACATACAGAAGAGCGCAACGCAGACGGTCAGCAGCGCATAGCGCGCAAGAACCCGCCGCTTTTTCCACAGCAGGGCCAGCAGCGCCGCGGCCGCCAGCAGCGCCAGAAGGTTAATGAGCGTCTCCCGCAGCGGGAAGGACAGGCCCGTCTCGTACTCCGTGAACTGCAGCGTGGGGGAGAGGGTACCCAGATCCGTGGCAAAGCACAGGTAGTTGATGAGCGCGCATCCGCAGGCGAGCCAGACGCCCAGCTCCATCACGCGCTTTCCGCCCTCCCCCGCCAGGGCGTAAAACACGCCCAGCCAGATCAGGAAGGCGCCCGCCGCCAGCAGCAGGGAAGAGAGCACGTACCACAGGGGGCTGCGAAAGGCGTAGATGCTGACAAACTCCGCGGGCGAGGACTTGATCACCGCCGAGGGGATCAGCACCCCGACCAGCAGCGTCAGCAGCAGGCCGCCCAGACGGAAAACCCGGCGGTCGCTCTCGGGCAGAGCGCCCGCCTTCTTCCCGGCGCCCCGGCGTTTGCGCAGCAGATAGACCGGCAGCGGCGCCTGCAGCAGCAGGAGCAGCGCAATGGCCGCCGCCTGGTGGGAAAAGGAGGCCAGGGGCCGGAGGAGCAGCAGCGCAAGCAGCGCCGCGCCCGCGCCGGAGCACATACAGCAGAAGACAAAGGCCGGCCGCTTCAGCTTATAGAAGATGTTTTTCAGCAGGGAGAAAAGGTTGTTCAGCGTCCAGTAAAAGACCAGCCCGGCGGGGGACGGATAGAGCAGCACCAGGAAGATCAGAGCCATGCCGTAGAGCTGGATCTTGTTCTTGGCCGACATGCCCCGGGTATAGATATACCCGGAGACCATATTGATGGTGGTCATCAAGATCGGCAGCAGGTTGACCGCGACACCCCCCACGCGGAGCAGCCCGTCCGGCGCGCCCAGATCCCGGATGGGGCCGAAGGCCACGCCCTGCAGCAGATTCAGGTGGGACAGGAAGCGGTAAGCGGCGATAAAGAAGGGGATCTCCAGCAGCAGGGACAGAGAGCCCTTCAGCGCGTCCGCGGGCCGATAGCCGTTTTGCCGGTAGAAGGCCTGCAGCATCAGAAAGCGCTCGTTGCCGGTGAAGGTCTTTTTGATGTGCTTGACCCAGGGCTGCAGCCGCAGCTCCAGCTCCCGCTCCTCGGCCTGCATGGCGTCGGCCCGCCGGTACAGCGGCAGCACCAGAAAGTTCATGCACAGGCTCAGCGCGATGATGGACAGGCCCTGATTGCCCAGCAGACGAAAGCTCAGGGAATAGAGCACATCGAAAAACAGCTCCAGGGGCCCGATCAGCAGTTGATAAAGACAGGATGGTACGGTCATTGCCAGTTCCTCTTTGTCTCGGGTTTTCGTTTTTTTGTGTAATCGTTTCCCGGCGGACGCAGCGAGGCTCCCGTGCCGCGCGGAATTCTGCGCTTTCTCTTTTCACCGTTCTGTCGAGAAAAACCAGAGCGCGGAGCGCCCTGGTTTCGGGGAGGACGGGATCAGTCGGCCAGCTCCAGATAGCCGGACACGCTCTCCAGCTTCACTTGATCCAAATCGATGTAAAAGCCGGACCAGACCTTGGACTCCGGATGGATATTGGCCCAGCCGGTGAAGAAGGCGTTGGAGTAGCCGCTGTAACGGCTGTGATCCGTGCCGTAGGCGCTGTAGCGCAGGGCATAGCGGTCAAAGGTGGCGTCCTTGGTGGCGCTCACCTCGAACATCAGGTCGTCGGTATGGCCGTAGCTGTAATTCCTGGTATCCACCTTCAGCGTGTTGTAATACAGATCAAAGGAGAAGGTGAAACGCACGCTGTATTCTCCGTCGCTCTTAACCTGACCCAGATACTCGTCCCGCAGCACCACGCAGTAGGTCTGATAGACCTGGGCGATGACGCCGGAATTGGTGATGGAATAGAGCGGGATCTCCCGCAGGCGGAAATAGGTGTTCCAGTTGGATTCGGTGATCTCCACCCGGTGGAAGGGACGGGTATCGGGGGTCGGCTCCGGCGTTGGCTCGGGGACGTCCTCATAGACCTCGCTCCCCGGCTCCCGTGTGGGCACCACGGGAGTGGGCTCCGCGCTCTCCTCCGGCTCTTCCGGCGCCTCGTCCGTCTTCCGGCCGCAGGCGCAAAGGCTCAGGGCCAGAGCCAGGGCCAATATCAGACAAAGGATTCGTTTCATGGCGTTCTTCCGTTTCAATAGAATGGTTGTTATTCATTATAGTCCCACCGGGCGTTTTCGTCAAACAGAAAAAGCCGGCGCCGCAGACTGCGGCGCCGGCCGGGGAAAGCTGCCTTTTTTCCGATATTGCTCCAGCAGACGGAGTCCAGCACGGCGTCCACTTCGCTCTCCGAGAGGCTGCCGTTGATGTGGCCGCAGAGGTAGGACTCGTCCAGATAGGTGTAGAAATAGGCCTGCTCCGGGCTCTGCAGGACGGTGAACACCGTCCCGTCGGGGCTTCGTTTTGGCAAAGGACAGGCGCTTTCACGCTGTGAAACAGTCTGCCGCTCCGAAAAACCCGTTTTTGCCGCGGTTCAAATCAAAGGATGGTGCCGAGGTTCATGGTGTTTGCCACGGTCATCATCGTGTAAAGGAACGCGATGACCAGCGAGCCGGTGTAGATCTTGCCGGTCTCCTTGAAGAAGCGGCGGGAAACGATAGTGCCCAGCGGGATCAGGACGATCAGCGGGAACAGGTTGACGATGCGCATGGAGTTGAAAGCGAAAGTGCCGTTTGCGATGATCCCGCGGTACTGGATGAAGATCAGCACGGCGATGCCGAGGATGTTGCTGACGCAGCTGAGCAGCAGGGTGAGCCATTCGGGACGGCCCTCGATCCGGTTGCCGCCGTTGACGAGCAGGGAGTTCACCAGGTAGAAGACGATCCACGCCGGGACGTAGGCCAGGAAGTACACGAGCTTCTGCACGTTGAAGACTCTCATGTCAATGACCCAGATGCGGTAGTCGGTGTTGAAGACCAGGTCGTTGAAGAAGAGGATCACATAAGCGGTAAATACGACGAGCAGCGCCAGCAGGATGCTCTTCCAGATCACGCGGGCGGAGGCTTTCACACCCCAGCAGTCCGGGATGCCCTTTTCGCCGCTGAGGGCTTTTGCGATCAGGAACACGGCAAGCAGCACAACACCGACGGCCAGCGTCCATGCGGCGAGCTCGTTGGTATTGGGCTGGCCGAACCAGCGGTTAAAGGTGGTGGGTACGAAGAATTCTTTGCCGATGAGCTTAAAGGCGATGGGCATGACGAGGAGCGCAGGGAGAATGGTGTTGAGCGCGAAAACGATCCAGTACCTTGCCTTCTTCTTTCCGTCCGAGAGGGCGGGGGCGGGCGCAGGCTCCTGCTGGGCGAGCTCCCCAAAGAACTTCGTCCCGTGGATCAGCAGGGACGCGAAGGGGAAGAGGAACAGGAAAATGCCGATGAGGCCGAGGAGATTGAAAAATTCCTTCCACTGCCAGATCTGGTCGTTGGCGTCGATCTTCTCATGGCCGGCAGGCACGCCGAAGGCTTCGTAGAAGAAGTTGATCAGGTCGCGGCAGCTGTTCCGGGAAAAGTGGTTCAGCGGGTGGATCTCGTCGTTCTGATTGATGACGCGGATGTACTCCTCGCCGTCGATGGTGCCTTTGTAAACCTTGTGGTTTTCCACTTCGGTGATGTCGACGCCATCCAGCTGGTTGACGAATGCGACGGCGTTCGGGTTCTGCAGGTATCCGCGGGGATCCCCGTTCTCGTCCTTGAAGAACCACTCGTCATACTTGGCGGCGATCACGCCCCAGTTGATGGCCACGTCGACCGGCTCGTCCACGCCTTCAAATTCATAGGAGGTGTACTGCGGATCCCAGCCGACCGTGCAGATCGCGGAAACCAGGTTGGGCCCGAGCTCCTTGGCCGCCTGCTCAAAGTAGTGCTCCACGGTCACCGTGGTGATCTGTCCGCCCATGGAGTGCCCGCTGACGCCGATCTTTTCCGTGTCAATGAAGGTGTAGGAGGCGACGGCATAGTCGATCACATGCTGCATGTTGGTGAACTCCAGGCCGGTACCGGTCACAGTGGAGGAACCATGGCCGTAGGCGTCGGTCGAGATGACGACGAAGCCGCGGCGGCTGAGTTCGATCATGTTCTGATCCTGATGATCCAGGTTGTTGTAGCTGCCGTGCGAAAGCACGATCAGGGGGAGCTTGTTCTCGGGGCTGGCGTCTTTGGGAATGTAGATCTGGCCGTTGACATAGCGCCCGTCATCAACAATCACCTTAAAATCTTCCACTTTTACCGTGTTGAACGAAGATTGAACCAGCGACGCGAAAATTCCGCTGATCAGGCAGAGGCACAGGGCAATGGCGAGGACGATTTTTGTACGTTTTTTCATAGCTCCGTTTCTCCTTCTTTCTTGATTTTTCTCCCATTGGGAAGCTTGAAACAAGTATAACAGAATATTCACAAATGAACAATATTATTTGTTTACAAATAAATTGCTTCATTTTTGTGTAAAAGCTACAACGGCCCACCCGAAATCGGATGAGCCGTTGCGATTTATTGGTCAATTCGCTCAAGCAAGATGCGGTCTGGCGCATTGCCCCAGTCGCCGCCGAGCATCCTGACCGCGTGTTCAAACAGGCTGAGCTCGCGGTCGTCCGCCGTTTCCAGAGCGCGGAAGAATTCCTGAAACACGCTCTGCACCTCGCCGGCGTATTCAAGATATACTTCCTTCCCGAGGGCGGTGGGCTTCAGAATGATGGATTTCCGGTTGCCGGGGATGTGGTACCGCTCTACCAGCTTCAGCTCCACAAGCCGCTTGGTTGACTTTGTCACGATGCTCTGCAGGATCCCGGTATCCCTCGAGATGTCCGCCATGATTCGGTTCTCGTCTTCGAACTCGCAGATGTATTCCAGGATCTGATATTCGTTCTGGTTCAGCTTGTAGCGTCCGTTCCCGTTTTTGACCGCGTTGGCGCTCCTGCTTGTTGAGTTCGCGTAATAAACCAGAGCGCGCACGAGCTCACGATACCGTCCCATCCAGGAAAGCTTCAAATCATCACCCCATCCCCGTTTTCTGCCCGGATGATTATCTCATATTATTCTCCGTTCGGCAAGTGTATTTTGCTTAAAAAAATATCGGACAACAGGCAAACCAAGGGGGCGTGCCTTCGACACGCAGGGGGAACGCGAAAGGGGAGCTTACTTAATTGTGTCTCACGGTGAGACACATTTCCGGGCAGCAAAAAAGGCCGCTTTCACGATCTTTTGAACGTGGAAACGGCCTTTTTCGGCAGGGGGAGGGTGCTTGAACGGCGGTGGAAGCAGCCAGCATCCTCCCGATATTGATTGGGGAAACAAAAAGGCTTGATCTCCGAAGAAATCAAGCCTTTCATCCTGTGCCTGGTGGAGATAAGCGGGATCGAACCGCTGACCTTTCCGGCGGTAAACGCCGGAAAGCCGCCGAAGGCTGACGGGCTCCGAACACATAGCGCCTGTGAGCGTCCCCTTTCGGATCTTTTTGTCCCGCCTCGCTTGCTGGGCTCCTGTTTTTCCAAGAGCCGGAACGAAGCTTCAGCCTAAATCTGCCCGCGCAAACCGGCATGGGGTCGAATCCCGTCTGCCAAGCCTTACTTGCCCATGTTCATCTGGGCGGCGACCTCGGCGGCGAAGTCCTCTTCCTTCTTCTCGATGCCCTCGCCCTTGACGAAGTGCACGGCGTTGATGAACTTCACGGAGCCGCCCAGCTTCTTGGCGGCGTCGGCGATGTAGCCCTCGACGGAGCCCTGGAACAGGTCGGAGCGGACAAAGTCCTGCTGCAGCAGGCAGTTTTCCTTGTAGAAGGCGTTGATCTTGCCGGAAGCGATCTTCTCCTTGATCGCCTGGGGCTTGGCGGCCATCTTGGGGTCGTTGTTCATGAGGGCCACCTGGACCTCCAGCTCATGGTCGATGTCGGCCTGGGGAACCAGAGTCTTGTCCCAGTACTTGGGATTCATGGCGGCGATCTGCATGGCCACGTTCTTGCCGATCTCGGTGGCGTCGATGCCGCCCTCCACGGCCAGGTTCACCAGCACGCCGTGGGTGCCGCCGGCGTGGACGTAAGCCACGTTCACGGGCTCGGCGAAGCGGACGAAGCGGCGGATCTGCAGGTTCTCGCCGATGGACATGACCTTCTCGGGCATGATGCCGGCGACGGTCAGCTCACGGCCGGGGTACTTGCACTCCATCAGAGCGGCCACATCGGCGGGGGCGTCGGTGAGGACGATCTTGCAGATGTCCTTCACGAACTGCTGGAAGGCCTCGCTCTTGGCGCAGAAATCGGTCTCGCAGTTGACCTCGACCACGGCGCCGACGCCGCACTCGGGGCAGACGCGGGCATAGGCCATGCCCTCGGCGGCCACGCGGCCGGCCTTCTTGGCGGCCTTGGCCAGGCCCTTCTCACGCAGCCAGTCGACTGCTTTTTCCATATCGCCGTCGGTAGCCTGGAGCGCCTTCTTGCAGTCCATCATGCCGACGTTGGTCATCTCACGCAGAGCCTTGACATCCTGAGCGGTAAAAGCCATTTTATTATTCCTCCTGTAAAAATCATGGAAAAAGGGGCGTTTGACGCGCCCCTTCCTGTATTATCCTCAGATTATTCCTCGACGGGGGCGGCGGGGGCTTCCTCAACCGCGGCGTCGGCGCCCTGGTTGCCCTCCTGCACGGCGTTGGCCATGGTGGCGGCGATCAGACGGATGGCGCGGATGGCGTCGTCGTTGGCGGGGATCACGTAATCGACCTCATCGGGGTCGCAGTTGGTGTCGACGATGGCGACGATGGGGATGTGCAGCTTGCGGGCCTCGGCGATGGCGTTGTGCTCCTTGCGGGGATCGACCACGAACATGGCGCCGGGGCGCTTCTTCATCTCCTTGACGCCGCCCAGGTACTTCTCCAGCTTCTCCATCTCGCCCAGGTGGTGCATGACTTCCTTCTTGGGCAGCATGTCGAAGGTGCCGTCCTCCTGCATCTTCTTGAGCTGGGCCAGACGATCCACGCGGGTGCGCATGGTCTTGAAGTTGGTGAGCATACCGCCCAACCAGCGGGCGTTGACGTAGTACATGCCCACGCGGGAGGCTTCCTCGCGGACAGCGTCGGTGGCCTGCTTCTTGGTGCCGACGAAGAGGATGGTGCCGTTGTTGGCAGCCAGGTCACGCACGAAGGCGTAGGCCTCCTCCAGCTTCTTCACGGTCTTCTGCAGGTCGATGATGTGGATGCCGTTGCGCTCGCAGTAGATGTACTCGGCCATCTTGGGGTTCCAGCGGCGGGTCTGGTGACCGAAGTGGACACCGGCTTCCAGCAGCTGCTTCATGGATACGACAGACATTTGCTTTTCTCCTTCTTTTTTCGTTTTTTCCCTCCGGGAACATCACGCCCTCCGCCAAGCCGGTGGCCCGGCCACGTGGGGGAGAGTCCGCTCCCGTGCGAAATGCCTTGATATAATATCAAAAGAATGCCCGTTTTGCAAGAGTTTTTTGCCGATTTGCCAAAATTTTTTTACCGCGGCGGCCGCAGACGGCGCTCACTCTCCCAGTTCGCCGAAATACCAGCCGCTCGTGCCCCGGTGCTTGACGAAAAAGCCCCGGCTCGTCTCCTCCACGACGCGGACCCGATCACCCGTTTTCAGCGGCAGGACGTAGTCCGTGCAGTCGTTGACGATCGTGCCGTCGTCCGTCTCGCGCAGATACTTTGTCAGGACGTCCATCTCGTAGCCGGTGCGGCGGTGGCGGATGCGCGAGAATTCCGCGCCGCGCCGCAGGACGTCCACGGCGGCGTCGCCCCAGCGGATGTAGTAGCTCCGCGCCGAAGCAGCCTGGTCGGCGCACACGCGCGCGGCGGGGAAGGGGTCGTAGGAGACAACGGAGAAGTCCTCGCTGCCGTCGCGCGGGATGATAAGCGCGTTGAGCTGTCCGTCGTCCTTCAGCACGCAGCCGCCGTCGATGCTGATGATTTTCTTTTCATCGTCGAACACCGGGTTCGCGTCCACGATGTTCTCGTGGTAGAGCATCACCGGCCAGTGGCCGACGATCACCCACTTGTCGAAGCGCCGCGGCGTCGTCATGAAGTGGTCGTACTTCATGCACTGCCAGGCGTCCCAGCCGGACGGGTCGCCCTCCGGCAGCCCGCCGTGGACGAAGGTGTAGTGCGCCGTCTCCAGGACCTGCGGCGCGGCGTCAAGGAAGGCGAACTCCTCCTGGTAGTGCCCTGTGATCGTGTCGCGCATCGCGAAATAGTCCATGTCCGGCGTGACCGCGATGCCGAGCTCGGCGCACATCTGCCGCGCGAGGCAGTAGGGCTTGTTGTTGATGTACCAGAGGTTGCCGTCCACCGGTCCGACCTCGTACATGAGCGGGCGCCACCAGTCGCAGTTGCCGCAGACGAGCCGCACCGTGCGCGTGCGCGCGAGCGCGGTGACATAGCGCAGCGTGTCCAGGCTGCAGCGGCCCTTCTCCAGCAGGTCGCCGAGCAGGATCAGTACGTCGTCCGCGCAGTAGCGCGTCTTTTCCAGCACTCCGCGCAGATAGGGGAGGTTGCCGTGGACGTCGGAGATGACGAGGATGCGCCGCTCCGGCGGCAGCTCCCAGCGCTCTATGACGGCGGGAAGCGTGCGGATCGGGCGGACGGGCTGACGTTTCGAAGCGCACATGGTCAGAGTTCCTTTTCCATGAGATAGAGGGGTCCGGCGACGCCGTCGCTCTCGCCGATGCGGCGGAAGCCGTACTCCTCGTAAAAGCGGATGGCGCCGGTGTTGCCGGAGAAGACGGAGAGCCGCAGCGCGCTCCGCCCGAGCCGGCGGAAGAGGCTCACGGCGTGGCCGATGAGCTGCACGCCGAGCTGGCGGCGGCGGTACGCCTCCTCGACGAAGCACAGGCAGATCCAGCCCGCGCCCTCGTCCGCGCCGCGCTCGGTGTCCAGCTCGGTGACGCCGACGGCAGTGCCGTCCGGCCGGACGATCGTGACGATCGCGTCCGGGCAGGCCCTCGCGTGGCGCTCCGCCGCCGCGAGGTAGAGCGGGGCACAGAAGCCGCGCAGATCGCCGTGGACCGCGCGCCAGGTCTTCTCGTAGTAGGCGAGGTAGGTCTGGGGGTACTGCTTCGGGTCGAGCCGCCGGAACCAGACGTTATTCGGGTCCTCGGCGGCGGGCGCCTCCCACCAGCTCTGCCGCGCGAAGGTGGACAGGGCGGCGGGGAGGTGATCGGCGTTGTTGTACCAGACCGGCGTAATGCGCCCGCCCTCGACCTCCAGCAGCGAGACGCACGTGTTGTCGCCGTGCGGGACGCGCGAAATCTCCGCGGAGGGGACGCCGAGCGTATCGGCGAGCAGCGCGCGGATCGCCATGCCGTGACTGACGACGGCGACGGTCTCCCCGTCGTGATGCGCGGCGATGTCCGCGACGGCGCCGCAGATGCGCCGCGTCAGCGCGTCGAACGGCTCCGATCCGGGCACGGACCAGCGCGCCGGGTCGTTGTTGAAGTACACCATCTGCTGCGGAGAGTTGTGCTGCAGGTCGCCGAAGGGGACGTCCTCCCAGCAGCCCAGCGCGACCTCGCGCAGGCGAGGGTCGAGATGCATCGGGATGTCGTGGTACTTCGTGACGGCCGCGGCCGTCTGGCGGGTCCGCTTCAGGTCGCTGGAGTAGAGCGCGTCGATCCGCTCCCCGCGAAAGCGCTCCGCGAGCGCGTCCACCTGCCGCAGTCCCTTGGCGGTGAGAGCGCTCTCGAACTGCCCCTGTGCGCGGCGGTAGATGTTGCCCTCCGCCTCGCCGTGGCGGATCAGATAGACTCTGGTCATCGGGCTGCTCCCTCCATTCTCCGGATTGACGGCGCTTTCGTCAACGCGTATAATGCTTATAATCGATTATACTCTCTTCCTCCCCGGCACACAAGACCATTTCCGGAGGCCGTTATGAAAGTCATCCACCTCATCAGCGGGGGCGACACCGGCGGCGCGCGCACACACGTCCACCTGCTGCTGAAATACCTGAATCAGAACATCGAGGCGCGCCTCGTCTGCTTCATGGACGGGCCCTTCGCGCAGGACGCCGCCGCGCTCGGCATCCCGACGACGGTGCTGTCCGGCTCTATGCCCGCGCAGCTCCGGGCCCTGCGGCAGATGATCCGCGCCGGCGGCTGCGACGTCATCCACTGCCACGGCGCGCGCGGCAATCTGATGGGCGCGCTGCTGAAGCGCTCCCTCGGGCTGCCGACGCTGAGCACCGTCCACAGCGACCCGCGGCTGGACTATCTTGGCCGCCCGCTCGCGCGCGCCACCTACGGCGTGCTGAACACCTGGGCGCTGCGCCGCATGGATTACCACGTCGGCGTCTCGGAGTCGATGCGCGAGCTGCTGATCGGCCGCGGCTTCGACCCGAACCGGGTTTTCACGATCTACAACGGCATCGAGTTTCCCCCCGCGGACGCGGCGTGCACGGACCGCCGGGCGTTCCTGCGTGAGATCGGCTGGGAGCAGCCGGAGGACGCCGTCGTCGTCGGCATCGCGGCGCGCCTCCACCCGGTCAAGGATATCCCAACGCTGCTGCGCGGCTTCGCCGCGGCTTACCGCGACCACCCGCAGCTCCGCCTGATCGTCGCAGGCGAGGGCCAGGACCGCGCGGCGCTCGAGGCGCTCGCCGCGGAGCTCGGCATCGCGGACGTGACGCGCTTCGCCGGCTGGGTCTCGGACATGCCCGCCTTTTACCGCGCGCTCGACATCAACACGCTGACGAGCCGCTCCGAGACCTTCCCTTACGCGATCACCGAGGGCGCGCGAGAGCGCCTTGCGACGGTATCCTCCCGCGTCGGCGGCGTACCGGCGCTGATCCGACCCGGCGAGACGGGCTTCCTCTTCACGCCCGGCGACGACCGGGCGCTGGGGGCGCACCTCGCGGCGCTCGCCGCCTCGCCGGAGCTGCGGAAAAAGCTCGGCGACGCGCTCTACCGGAAGGCGAACGCGGAATACTCCGCCGAGGCGACCTGCCGCACGCAGCTCGGGATCTACGAGCGCATCCTGCGCACCGAGGCGCGCACGAAAAACGGCGGGCGCTACGGCGCGCTGGTCTGCGGCGCCTACGGGATGCGCAACGCAGGCGACGACGCGATCCTGAGCGCGGTCGTCTCGGAGCTGCGCTCCATTGACCCGGAGCGCCCGATCTCCGTGCTGACCCGCCTGACAACGGAGACGGCGCGCTCCTGCGGCGTCTCCGCCGTCCACAGCTTCGACCTGCCGCGCATTCTTCGGACGATGCGCCGCTGCGAGCTGTTCGTCAACGGCGGCGGCAGCCTGATCCAGGACGTCACCAGCACGCGGAGCCTGCTCTACTACCTCTTCATGCTGCGCGCGGCGCACCGCCGCGGCTGCCGGGTCATGATGTACGGTTGCGGCGTCGGCCCGGTCCGCCGGGACGCCAACCGCCGGCGCGCCGGCCGGGTGATCAACGGGTG
>JAEEGI010012834.1_pt1 | contig 17854 bp, 14 predicted proteins | sample 8958751 | NCBI WGS metagenome assembly JAEEGI01 (sample SAMN16246545, study PRJNA631951) | gut metagenome | biome: gut microbiome; feature: rumen; material: KS-attached | host: Bos | place: Iran: Karaj | collected 2018-10 | reverse complement strand
TGGTGCTGATGCTGTATATATTGGTGGTGACGCCTTTGGACTTCGTGCAAAGGCCAAGAACTTCAGTGCAGAAGAGATGAAAGAGGGAATTGAGTTTGCTCATGCCCATGGGGTAAGGGTTCACGTAACAGTTAATATCCTTGCTCACAACTATGACCTTGATGGTGTGGATAAATACCTTCATGAACTCAAAGAACTTAAGCCTGATGCGCTTATCATTGCTGATCCTGGTATTTTCATGAAGGCCAGAAAAATCTGTCCTGAAATTGATATCCATGTATCTACACAGGCTAATAACACTAACTACGAGACTTATAATTTCTGGCATGATCTTGGAGCTAAGAGAGTAGTTGCTGCAAGAGAATTGTCACTTCGCGAGATTAAAGAGATTACTTCAAGGATTCCCGAGGATCTTGAAATGGAATGCTTTATTCATGGCGCTATGTGTATCTCTTATTCTGGAAGATGCCTTCTTTCCAATTACTTTACAGGCAGAGATGCCAATAAGGGAGCTTGCACTCATCCATGCAGATGGAAGTACTCTGTAGTAGAAGAGAAAAGACCTGGAGAATATCTTCCTGTATATGAGAATGAGAGAGGAACATATATCTTTAACTCCAAGGATCTGTGCATGATCGAGCATATTCCTGAGATGGTAGATGCAAGGATCGACAGTTGCAAGATCGAGGGCAGAATGAAGACTGCGCTCTATGTTGCTACAGTTGCAAGAACTTATAGAAAAGCTATTGATGATTTCTTTGAGTCTGAGGAAAAATACAGAGAGAATATGCCTTGGTATCTTGATCAGATTTCAAAGTGTACTTATAGACAGTTCACTACAGGCTTCTATTTTGGTAAGCCTAGTGATGAGGCTCAGATCTATGACAATAATACATATGTAAATGAGTACATTTATCTGGGTATTGTCAGCGAAATAGATGACAGAGGCTATGCTAAGTTTGAGCAGAGAAACAAGTTCTCTGTGGGCGATGATATAGAGATCATGAAGCCAGATGGAACAGACGTTAATGTTAAGGTTGAGGCTATGTTTGCAGAGGATGGAACTCCTGTAGAATCATGTCCTCATTCCAAGCAGACTCTTTTTGTCAAGTTGTCCGAGACACCTGAAAAGTATGATATTCTCCGCGTAAAATCCAAGGGAGCTCCTTTAGAGGATGACGTTCCTGATTGTTGCATGTGATTTTTACGATAAAAAAGTATTTGAGTTTTTTCTATCTTGTTGTAATATGAAATTGTTTTTTTAGCTTTTAATCTAATAAATCGTGCGAAAGGAATGTGGAATTACATGGGGAACAATGTAAATGTTGAAGAGATATTCGGACAGAATGTCTTTACACTTGCCAAGATGAGAGAGCGTCTGCCTAAGAATGTTTACAAGGAAGTTGTAAATGTTACAGAGCATGGCGGAGAGTTGTCCAAGGAATCAGCTGATGTAGTAGCTAATGCGATGAAGGAGTGGGCTGTAGAACACGGTGCTACTCACTATACTCATTGGTTCCAGCCACTTACAGGTATTACTGCTGAGAAGCATGACTCATTTGTTGGCAGCGCTGACAAGGACGGACGAATGATCACATCATTTTCGGGCAAGGAGCTCATTAAGGGTGAGCCTGATGCTTCTTCGTTCCCTTCAGGAGGACTTCGTGCCACATTCGAGGCAAGAGGTTATACAACCTGGGATATTACTTCACCAGCTTTCCTAAAGGAATCTGGCGCAGGTGTGACACTTTGCATTCCTACAGCTTTCTGTTCATATACAGGAGAGGCTCTTGATAAGAAGACTCCACTTCTTCGTTCCATGGAGGCTATTAACAGAGAGGCTCTTAGAATCGTAAGACTTTTTGGCAATACTACAGCTACAAGGGTCAACGTATCTGTTGGTCCTGAGCAGGAGTATTTCCTTGTGGACTGGGATAAGTCCATGAAGCGTGAAGACCTTATCTTCACTGGCAGAACACTTTTTGGTGCTCAGCCACCTAAGGGCCAGGAGATGGAGGATCACTACTTTGGTGTAATCCGTGAGAGAGTTGGAGAGTTCATGAAGGATCTCAATGTTGAACTCTGGAAGCTCGGCGTTCCTGACAAGACACAGCACAATGAGGTTGCTCCTGGACAGCATGAGCTTGCTCCAGTTTATGAGACAGCCAATATTGCAGTAGATCACAACCAGATCATCATGGAGACTATGAAGCGTGTAGCTGAGCATCACCACATGAGATGCCTTCTTCACGAGAAGCCATTTGCAGGTGTAAATGGTTCTGGTAAGCATGATAACTGGTCTCTTTGCACAGATGACGGAGTTAACCTTCTTGATCCAGGTGATACTCCTAATAAGAATATTCAGTTCCTTTTTGTACTGGCTTGTATCCTCAAGGCAGTTGATACTCACGCAGATCTTCTCAGACAGAGTGCATCAGATGTTGGTAATGACCACAGACTTGGCGCTAACGAGGCTCCTCCAGCTATTATTTCTGTATTCCTTGGAGAGCAGCTTGAGGATGTAGTAAGACAGCTTATTGAGACAGGTGTTGCCAAGTCCAGTAAGAGAGGTGGCAAGCTCAAGACTGGTGTTTCTACACTTCCTGAGTTTGAAAAAGACGCTACTGACAGAAACAGAACATCACCATTTGCTTTCACAGGTAATAAGTTCGAGTTCAGAATGGTTGGCTCATCTGATTCTATGGCCAGCTCCAACACAACTCTCAACACTATTGTTGCTGAGGCTTTCTGTGAGGCTGCTGATAAGCTTGAAAAGGCCAAGAATTTTGATGAGGCAGTACATGATCTGATCAAGGAATACCTTACAGATCATCAGAGAATTATTTTCAACGGCGATGGATATTCAGATGCATGGGTAGAAGAGGCTAAGAGACGTGGACTTCCTAACATCGCATCTACTATTGAAGCTGCTGATACACTTACTACCAAGAAGGCTATTGAGCTCTTTGAGAGCTTTGGTGTATATACCAAGACAGAGCTTGAGTCCAGAAAAGAGATTATTTTCGAGTCATATGCCAAGACTATCAATATTGAAGCTCTTACTATGATCGATATGGCATCCAAGCAGATCATTCCAGCTGTTATGAAATATGCTGGAAGACTTGCTGGCGATGTTAATGCTATCAAGGCTGCTGGAGTTGATGCTTCAGTTCAGACTGATGAGCTTAAGGAAATTCAGAGTAACCTTAGCAAGATGAAGAAGGCTCTTGATGATCTCAAGAAGCTTGAGGCTAAGGCTGCTAAGATTTCAGATCAGAGAGAACTTGCTTTCTTCTATAAGGATAAGGTTAGACCTGTAATGACAGCACTCAGAGAGCCTGCTGATGCTCTTGAGATGCTTGTAGATAAAAAAGATTGGCCATTCCCAACTTATGCTGATCTTTTATTTGAGGGTTGATCATACTTTTTTGAAAATGTGTAAAATGGCGAAATGCGCTCTGGGAGCGTGTTTCGCCATATGAATTATAAATTAAAAAATTTATTTAAAAATTTTTTAAAAAAGTACTTGCATTTTTAAATAAACTTCCGTATAATCATTTCTTGTCGATGGGCTATCGCCAAGCGGTAAGGCAACGGACTCTGACTCCGTCATTACGTAGGTTCGAATCCTACTAGCCCAGCTTTGAAACGAGATTGATTCCAAACAATCTCGTTTTTTTTATACCTAAATTAGCGTGGAGGGGACTATGTATTCTTTTGATTCCAGAATCAGATATAGTGAAGTAGATAGTAGCGCTGTTTTAACAATAGAATCTCTGATTGATTACTTTCAGGACTGCTCAACCTTCCAGACTCAGGATGGTCCAGCCACAATGGAGTATCTTAAGGAAAGAGGAATAGCCTGGGTGCTTAATTCCTGGCAGATAGAGATAAACAGACTTCCTAAGCTCTGCGAGGAAGTGACTATTGGTACCATTCCTTATACACTAAGAGGCCCTATGGGACTTCGTAATTTCTTTATGAAGACCAAAGAGGGTGAAATGCTTGCTGTAGCTAATTCGGTTTGGACATTGTTTGACTTTGAAAAGGGTGTTCCTAGAAGAGTAACGCCTGAGATAATAGCCGCATATCCTGTTGAAGATAAGATTGAAATGGACTATCAGGATAGAAAGATTGCCATTCCTGAAGGTGAGAGCTATAGCAGCGAGGAAATTGTTGTAAGAAAGCATCACCTCGATACCAATAATCACGTCAACAATGGCCAGTATATCAGAATGGCCCTTGAAAGCCTCAGTGACAAGAATAGAAATGTGGTTTTGCTTAGGGCAGAATACAAGAAGCAGGCTCTTTTAGGGGATGTTCTTTATCCGGTTGTGATTAAGAGTAATATGGGGGATAATAAGGTATATACAGTCAGCCTTAATGATAAGGACAAGGAACCGGTATGTGTGGTTCAGATCAAGGTGGACTGAGTTATATATAGTAATAATCTGTAGTATGTTTTATGCATGTGTAATACATGCCCAAAGAAAGGACGGAAGACATTATGATTAAGCTTGGAGAGAAACAGAAATTATCAGTAGTTAAGAAGGTAGACTTCGGTGTTTACCTTGCAGAAGAAGGCTCAGAAGAGAAAGTTCTTTTACCAATCAAACAGGTTCCACAGAATACTGAGATTGGAACAGAGATTGAAGTATTTATCTACAAGGATTCAGACGACAGACTTATTGCCACAACCAAAGAGCCCAAGATTATGCTGGGCGATGTGAGAGTGCTCAAGGTCAAGGAGACCAGTAAGATCGGAGCATTCATGGATTGGGGCCTTGAGAAGGACGTGCTTCTCCCATTCAGAGAGCAGACTAGAAAGGTCAGAGCTGGCGAGGAAGTTCTGTGTGCGCTGTATGTGGATAAGAGCAGCCGTCTTGCTGTAACTATGAATGTATATCCATATTTGAAGTGTAACAGCCCATATTCCAAGGATGACAAGGTTATTGGAACTGTATATGAGCTCAGTGATAATTTTGGAGCTTTTGTGGCTGTAGATGATATTTATTCAGGACTTATTCCTAAAAAGGAGCTCTTTGGCAATGTCAAGATTGGTGACAGCGTTAATGCCAGAATCACTTCTGTTAAAGAGGATGGAAGGCTTAACCTCAGTATTCGTGAGAAGGCTTACCTTCAGATGGATGCTGATGCAGAGAAGCTCATGGGAATGATCGAGGCTGATGGTGGAAAACTTCCATTTACTGACAAGGCTTCACCAGAACTTATCAGAGAAAAGACTCAGATGAGTAAAAATGAGTTCAAGCGTGCGGTTGGACGTCTTCTCAAGGAAGGCCGCATTACAATAGGCAAAGACAGTATAGATAAGGTTTAATACAGATAATATTCGAGGTAAGGCTGGATGGATTACAGAAGAGCAAACAGAGCATATTTGTATATGATTCTTGCGACGATCGGTCTCGTTATTGTTCTTTCTTTATGGTATCTCAACGGCGGTGCAGAAATATCTATTCTGATGAATAATGTTCTGAGTGAGGCTGTTGTGCTGATACCGGCACTTGCGGCGGTTTTGTACAGCGGAGAAAAGCTTTCTGTGCTGATCCCATTTCGCAAATTGCAAGCCAAGTCGGTGTTTTTTATAGTGATTTATGTGATCACTCTTTTCCCACTTGTGGCCTTTGTGAATTCGGTTTCGATGTTGTTCGTGGAGAATACTGTAACGGCTATAAGTGATGATGTACTGGCTATGCCAATGTGGGTTATGCTGCTTTCGATCGGTATTCTTGGACCGCTGGTAGAAGAGGTGGTGTTCAGGGGAGTTATCCTTCAAAGTTACCAGAGGACAGGAAGAATCGTGGGATCCATAGTATTGTCCGCTATTCTTTTTGGTATGATGCATATGAACTTCAACCAGTTTGCGTATGGAGCAGTTATGGGCGTTATGCTGGCTCTTTTGTATGAGGCCACAGGAACAGTGCTTGCGCCTTTCATCGCTCACGCTGTGTTCAATACTATAGAAGTTATTATGATGTTTGCTAATAGTGATGCGATTGATGAGGCTACAGAGCTCGCTAATGATTACATTGGAGAACTTGGGGGAACGGCAACTGCGATCATCTATCACGCATACCTTTTTCTTGCAGCCGTCATGTTTACAACGCTTGCGGTTCTGATAGTCAGGAAGATTTCTGATCTGGAAGGAAGAAAAGAATTCCTTGTTAATATTCCACATACCAGGAAACAGGGATACAAGCTCGTTACTATTCCGCTGATCATTGCTATGGTCATAGCTGTGGCATTTATGTTCTTTTCTGCAGGAATTATCTAAATAAAAATGGAGATCCCCATAACCACGATGGCTATGGGGATCTTTTTGTTTCTCAGATTCTGATATCGAAATTTGCGCCGACATTGGGGTTCACAGACAATTCAGCTGCGGAATCTATTGTTGATACTAGCGCTTCTCCAGCGCTCTCCATAGTATCAAGACTCTTAGACAACATCGCTACGCCGAAATCGTTCAGAACTTTGTTCTGAGATAATGCCATTGATAAAGCGGGTATATCCATAAGCACCTCCTGTGCAGTTGCAATGTATCTCCAGATCCCGATGGGACCTGTGCACATATACACTTTATCCTATCTTTTATATCGGTCATTAATCTGAAAGCTTAAGTGAGCATCGGCATTCTTCCCCACAAAAAACATAGTCTGTTTTTGTTAGTTTTGACGATGAAATTGAAAAAATGAACAAAAAACGCCTATAAAGTTGTAGATTTTTTTGTACATTTATATTAAAATATCTTTAGTTTTTATTATCGCAGCGTATTATCTGGTTGCAGAAAGAGTGATAAATGATTTCTAATCAAATTCTCCAGAACACAATTGATGGATTAAAGACTATCGCACACGTGGATTTATGTGTGCTTGATATTGATGGCAAGGAGGTTGCTTCTACATCTACTGATATAGGCAATGTTTCAGTGGCTGCAAGGAATTTCGTGGATTCTCCAGCTGATTCCCAGGAGATTCAGGGACATCAATATTTCAAAATTTATGATGAACAGCAACTTGAGTACATTCTCATCTGTACAGGTAGTGGAGAGAACACTTATATGCTGGGCAAGATGATTGCATACCAGATACAGAGTCTTTTGGTGGCTTACAAGGAGAGATTCGACAAGGATAACTTCATCAAGAATCTCCTTCTTGATAACCTTCTTTTGGTTGATATTTACAGTAGAGCCAAGAAACTTCACATACAGACTGATGCCAAGAGAGTGGCAATGATCATCGAGTCTGTTAATGGCCGCGACAACAACGCGCTGGAGATTACCAGAACTCATTTTGGAAATGGCAATGATTTTGTAACAGAGGTTGATGAGGATAATGTCATTGTGGTCAAGGATGTCACAGACATGCTCAAACCTTCCGAGATTTCCAAGGTTGCAGAGGAAATGCTTCAGACATTGGAAAAAGAGGGACTTAGTGGCGTAAGAGTAGCTTACGGAACTGTAGTAGGCGAGATCAAGGAAGTATCACGTTCTTACAAAGAGGCCAAGATGGCTCTTGATGTAGGCAAGATCTTCTTTGATGAGAGAAAAGTTATCTGCTACAGCGAGCTGGGAATTGGTCGTTTGATCTACCAGTTGCCAATACCTCTTTGCAAGATGTTTATCAAGGAAATATTCGGGGGAAGAAATCCAGACGACTTCGATCAGGAGACACTTACCACTATAGACAAGTTCTTTGAGAACAGCCTTAATGTTTCTGAGACTTCAAGACAGCTCTTTATACACAGAAATACACTGGTATACAGACTTGATAAGTTACAGAAGAGTACAGGACTGGACCTTAGAGTGTTCGATGATGCGATCACCTTCAAGATCGCGCTTATGGTTGTAAGATACATGAAGTACATGGAGAGGTTTACTTGATAAATTGAAATGAACTTTTCCGGGGGAGAGTTATTATGGAAAGAGGATACAGAAGAAAGAGAATAAACAGGCAGATTCCTGAGGATGAGGTTATCACACTCGAAAATGTGACTAAATCTTATTCTACGGGTGCGCCTGCATTAAACGGAGTCACCCTTCATATCAAGAGGGGTGAATTTGTTTTTATTGTGGGAGATAGTGGATCAGGTAAGTCTACACTGATCAAGCTCCTTTTGCGTGAGCTTGTACCTACAGATGGTGAGATAACTGTTCTGGGATACAACCTCAGGAGAATCAAGCACAGCAAGATTCCTAAGTTTAGAAGAAACCTTGGAATTGTTTTCCAGGATTTCAGACTTCTCAAGGACAGGAACGTATACGAGAATGTTGCTTTCGCGCAGAGAATCGTACAGACTCCTTCCAGAGAGATCAAGAGAAATGTACCATCAATACTTGCTACAGTTAACCTGGCAGGTAAATATAAGAGTAAGATCAATCAGTTATCAGGTGGTGAGCAGCAGAGAGTTGCACTTGCAAGAGCGCTGGTCAACAGACCTGCTATTTTGCTTGCTGACGAGCCAACAGGAAACCTTGATCCTAACAATTCATGGGAGATTATGAAGCTCATGGAGCAGATTAATGAGAACGGTACAACTGTTATTGTGGTAACACATAACAGAGAGATCGTTAATGCCATGAAGAAGCGAGTTATTACCATGAAAAAGGGCGTCATTATAGAAGACGAGGAAGAAGGTATGTACATCGATGAGGATTAATAGTTTCTTTTACACGATTGGACAGGGTTTTAAGAACCTTGGCAGAAATAAATGGTACACACTGGCATCTATCGCAACTATAAGTGCGTGTCTGTTCCTGTTTGGAATCTTTTATGCCATCATCACTAACTTTCAGCATGTAGTTAAGACTGCAGAGGAGGGAGTATCCGTAACAGTGTTCTTTAATGAGGGCACTACAGAGGATCAGATTCTTGCAGTTAAGAGCGACCTTGAGAACAGAGCAGAGGTCAGAGAGATAGTTTATGTATCTGCTGAGGAGGCATGGGAAGGCTTCAAGGAGCAGTATCTTGGCGATTATTCAGATGGATTTACAGAGAATCCTCTTGCAGATTCTGCCAATCTTCAGATTTATTTAAGTGATGTATCTCTTCAGCCTGCACTTGTTACCTATGCAGAATCTATCAGTGTTGTAAGATCAGTCAACAGGTCAGAGGTTACAGCAACAACTCTTAGCGGAGTTAATAAGCTTATTGCTTATGTTTCCGGAGGTATTATAGTAATTCTTTTGCTGGTATCTATATTCCTTATCAGTAACACTGTTACTATGGGTATTTCTGTGCGTAAAGACGAGATCAATATCATGAAATATATTGGTGCAACAGACTTTTTTGTAAGAGCACCATTCGTGGTTGAAGGTATTCTGATCGGAATCTTCGGTTCAATCATACCGCTTGTTATTGTATACTTCGTTTATACCAAGGCTATTGAATATGTTGCTTCTAAGTTTACTATGCTCAGCTCCCTGCTGAACTTTTTGCCTGTTGAAGTTGTTTATAACAAATTGATACCAATTTCTCTTGCTATTGGTATTGGTATTGGTTTCTTCGGAAGTTTTACAACAGTCAGAAAGCATTTGCATGTGTGATTCAGAAAAGGAAGTTTATTCGTTTTGAGCAGATTGTTATCAGTTAAGAAAAAGAGAATGCTATACGCATTATTGAGTATAGTAATGGTGGTTTCTCTTTGGGGCAATAACACTGTTATCTCTCATGCAGATGTAACGGAGGAGAGTATTAAGGCCAAGGAAGAACAGATATCTAACGCCAAAAAAGAACGTGATTCCCTAAAGAAGACCAAGACGGACCTTGAAAAAGTTAAGAAGGATCTGGAGACTAGTAAATCCAACCTTAATAGTTATATTACCAAGATTGATGCTTCACTTACTGATGTACAGCAGAATATAGATACCCTCGATGAGCAGATCACCGTAAAAGAGGGACAGATAGAGACCACAACTCAGGAGCTTGCTGAGGCCGAGGAAGTACAAAAGAACCAGTACGAGGCTATGAAAAAGCGTATCAAGTTCATGTATGAGCGTGGCAATACTATATATCTGGAACTGGTGATGGAATCTGGTTCTTTTGCTGAAATGCTCAATAAGGCTGATTATATTGAGAGCTTATCAGCTTATGACAGGGCCAAACTTGAGGAGTATAAGGCGACAACAAGACTTATAACTCTTACCAAGGAGGCTTTGGAAGAGGAGAAGGCAACTCTTGATGAAGCCAAGGAAGCTAAAGAGGCTGAACAGGCTAATCTTGAGAATCTTTTGAATCAGAAGAGTGCCGAGCTTAATAGCGTTCAGGCCAGCATTACGGATAAAGAAGCTGCTATTAAGGAGTATGAAGCTGAGATCAAGGCTGAGAATGCGGCGATTGCAGCTCTTGAAAGAGAAGTTGCGGCTGACAAAGAGGCACTTTACAGCAGATATACCTATGATGGAGGCATGTTTACATGGCCTTGTCCTAAATATACAAGGATTTCAGATAACTACGGAATGCGAGTGCATCCTACTCTTGGAATCGAGAAGATGCATAATGGTATAGACTTGGCAGCGCCTGGTGGATCGCCAATCCTGGCAGCGTATGCTGGAACAGTTGTTGCAGCAGCTTATGAGGGATCAATGGGTAACTACGTAATGATCAATCATGGCGGCGGACTTTATACTGTTTATATGCACTGTTCAGCGCTTTATGTTTCAAAGGGACAGGATGTCTCAGCTGGAACCAAGATTGCAGCCGTAGGTTCAACTGGAAGATCAACAGGAAATCATCTCCATTTTGGTGTAAGATTAAATGGAGCTTATGTAAGCCCATGGAATTATCTCAAATAACTTGTTAGAGGTGGATTGATTTGGATAGTAATAATATGCCAGAAGCTACTACTGTAGTAGTGGAAGCAGAGAAAAAAGATGACAGGCTTACCAGAAGATTTATTGCCGGAATTCTTATAGGTTTTCTGGCGTCAGTTTTGGTTGTGGCAATAGCTGTTTTTTCTCTGTTGTATGTATTTAAGACTGGAATGGCTTCGATTCTTGGAATAAGTGCTCAGAGCAAGATCCTGAATGAGGAAACACTCGGTAAGATTCAGGCTCTTGAGGATGTAATTGATACTTATTACTACAAGACAGACATTGATGTCCAGGATGAAGCAGATGGAATGTACAAGGGTCTTATGGATTCCCTAGGAGATCCATATTCTGTTTATTACACAGAAGAAGAGCTGGACGAGATGATGAACAGTACTAAGGGTATTTACTACGGTATTGGCGCGTATGTCAGCTTTGATAACAGCATAAATATGGCAAGAATATCAGGCGTTATGCCTGGAAGCCCTGCGGAAGCTGCAGAACTGTGTGTTGACGACATTATTTATGAGATCAATAAGGAGTCAACTCAGGGACTTTCCCTTGAGGAAGTTGTAAGCCTTATTAAGGGCGAAGCAGGCACTACAGTTCATCTGACACTTATCAGAACCGGCGTTGCTAACGATGTAGAGGTAGATGTAGAGCGTGCTCAGATCGAGGTTCCTACTGTTAGCACAGAAGTGTTTGATGATAATATCGGATATCTCAAGATCACAGAGTTTGATGAGGTTACATATTCACAGTTTGTAGAGGGAATGGCTGATCTCAGAGCTCAGAATATAGAGGGACTTATCATTGACCTTAGGTCTAACCCAGGTGGCAATCTTTCTACTGTATGTGATATAGCAAGACAGCTCCTTCCTGAGGGCGTTATCGTTTACACAGAGGATAGAGACGGCAACAGAGAAGACTATACCTGCGATGGACAGAACAAGATCGATATACCTGTAGTTGTTCTGGTTAACCAGTATTCAGCAAGTGCCAGTGAGATCCTTGCTGGAGCTATCAAGGATTATAACCTTGGTAAGCTTGTTGGTAAGACAACTTATGGTAAGGGAATTGTTCAGAGAATCTTTGATCTGAGAGATGGTACAGCTGTTAAGCTTACAGTTAGCAGCTACTTTACTCCTAATGGAATCAATATCCACGGTGTTGGTATTGAGCCTGATGTAGAGGTTGAATATGATGCCGAGGCCTATGCTGAGGACAAGACAGATACTCAGCTTAACAAGGCTAAAGAGGTTATGAAGGACCTGCTTGACAAATAAAAACATAAATAGTATTATTCATGACTGTGCTTTTTAGCACAGTCATTTTTTATTATCAGAAGATTGGGGATTCTCCCATTCGAGCAGCTCGATTCGAGCGTTTTTTTCCATTTTTGTTTAGGCAATATTTGGTAAGGAAAGGAAGTTATGAAAGTAAAAGCATGTATTTATACTGATGTGGGAACAACCAGAGATGTTAACCAGGACGCGGCGCTTATCAAAGTGGCCAATACAAAGAACCATGGAAGAATATCTCTCGTTGCTGTGTGTGATGGTATGGGAGGTCTGTCCAAGGGCGAAGTGGCAAGCTGTAAAGCTATCAGGACTTTGGAATCCTGGTTTCACGAGGAGCTCAGCCTGTTGCAGAATCTATCGGAAAAAGATCTATGGGAAGCCGTAGAAGGCTCTTTTGACAGAATGATCAGAAGAATAAATGGCGACCTGAAAAGATATGGTAAGCACAGGAATGTTCAGCTTGGAACTACGCTGGCAGCTCTTTTACAGATTGGAAATAAGTACTTGTCTGTAAATGTAGGAGATTCCAGATTATATGCAGTAAGTGCCAAGGAAGTGGACCGACTTACCAAGGATCAGAGCGTGGTGCAGGATAAGCTTGATAAGGGGCTTATTTCTGAAAGTGAAGCGGCAAGTGATGAGGAGAAGTCTGTGCTACTGCAGTGCCTTGGAACAGCCCATGCACCTGTACCTGAGATTAAAAAAGGCATTTTAAAAGGGAATACTACGATAGTTGCCTGCAGTGATGGCTTTTGGAGAACTCTTGAAGCTGAGGATCTAAGGACAAAGCTTTGCCCTCAGATGTGCATTACGGATGAAGAAATGCTGGAACAGTGCAGGAAACTTGCGGACAAGGCAAAGAATAAATCCGAGGACGATAATATTACTGTGGCTGCCATGTGCCTGGAAATGTGAGGCTGATATGGAAGGATATGAGATTATTAAGCCTCTTGGCAGTGGCGGAAATTGCAATGCTTTTCTGGGAAAAGAGATAGAGTCAGGGCAGCTTGTGACCATAAAGAGGTGCAAATCCGCTGTGGGTGAGCTGGATGAAATAGAGAAAAAGAACCTTTTAAATGAGAGTAGAGTCTTGGAGGGGCTTGATCATGAGGCAATTCCAAAGCTTTATAAGAGAAACCCTGAAGAAATAGTACTGGAGTATGTGCCTGGTAACAGTCTTGAGAAAGTTCTTTTGACAAAGGGGACATTTTCTGAAAAGGATGCTCTGCGAATAGCATATGAACTTGCTGGGATTATGAGATATCTTCATGGGAGACGCGCTCCAATAATCTACAGGGACCTTAAGCCTGCTAATATCGTTATGAAGCCAGATGGTCATGTTAGCCTTATTGATTATGGTGCAGCCAGGTTCTATGAAAGAGGTGAGAGGGCGGATACACTGAACCTGGGAACGCTTGGGTTTGCTGCACCAGAGCAGTTTGGATATCTGGGACAGACTGATCCCAGAACGGATATTTTCTGCTTTGGAATGACTCTTTTGCAGCTGGTATCAGGAGTTGATACAAGGGACATGGACGCTGTGGTTAATTACAAGAAAAATGGAGTCAAAGGAATTTCACAGGACCTTTTGGGGATAGTTGAGAAGTGCACAAGAGCAGACAGAGAGGACAGATTCAGGTCTTTTAAAGAGATTCAGGAGGAATTGGAGGCGCTGCCAAAGAGAAAGAAGCTTAGAAAGATTAAGGGCGCTTTAAAGGTAATGGTGCTGGCTTCATGCTTATCACTGATTATATCTGCGGGAATCATAAAGGGTGAGGAACTGACAGATTATGCTACTGCGGATATGTCTGCAAGACTCCCTGCTGTGAGAATAAGGCTTGGCTATGCCAGGTTGTGGATTGAGAATTATTTGTTTAACGAGAATGATGAGGTTATAGATATAGAATGATGATTTTTGTTTATACTTTCGCGATCGTGATGATTGCGCTGGTGGTGATACTTGGAATTGGAAGCCTTCTGGGAAATGAAGGAGAAGAGCCTGTCAAAGCGGTTGAAGGCAAGGCAACAGCAGCTATGTGTACTACAAGGCTTCTGGAAGCGACAGATTACAGTGATGAATTTTCAGAGGATGATTTTGTAATCGAGCAGGATCTGGTTTATACCTATGATTCGGTGAATTTATAGAGATTTAATGATCTATACTGAACATATGTTCCTAAAATTATAGACATATATTTTTAATGATGTTATACTTGCTCCATGACGAATTAATTGTGATTTATTGAATTGGACGTTGAACGATTTCACGAGAAAGCGGGCAAGATGGAGTTCAAGTTACATAGCGATTTTAAACCTACAGGTGATCAGCCACAGGCTATTAAGGAGCTGGTTGAGGGGTTCAAGGCTGGCAATCAGTTTGAGACTCTTCTGGGAGTAACAGGATCTGGTAAGACTTTTACCATGGCCAATGTTATACAGGCTCTTCAGAAGCCTACGCTGATCATTTCTCATAATAAAACTCTGGCAGGACAGCTCTACGGCGAGATGAAGGAATTCTTCCCGGAGAATGCTGTTGAGTACTTTGTATCTTACTATGACTATTATCAGCCAGAGGCTTATGTTCCCCAGACAGATACGTATATTGCCAAGGATTCATCTATCAATGACGAGATTGATAAGCTCAGACTCTCGGCAACAGCATCTCTTGCAGAGCGCAAGGATGTAATTGTTGTTGCCAGTGTGTCATGTATCTATGGTCTTGGTAGCCCTGAGGAATTTAAGGGGATGTCTATTTCTCTGCGTCCTGGAATGCGGAAGGACAGAGATGAGACGATCAAAGAGCTGGTGGCCATTCAGTATAACCGTAATGATCTTGAGCTTAGCAGATGTAACTTCAGGGTGCGCGGAGATACAATAGAGATTTTCCCAGCTAATGCAGATGATTATCTTATTCGTGTTGAGTTCTTCGGAGATGAGATAGACAGAATCTGTGAGATTGAGCCTGTTACAGCCAAGGTCAGAAGTGAGCTGTCTCACGTTATGATCTATCCTGCTTCACACTATGTTGTTCCGCAGGAGAAGATCAATATGGCCTGTGACAATATTGAGAAGGAGCTTGAGGAGCAGATAAAGTTCTTTAAGGGGGAAGACAGGCTTATTGAGGCTCAGAGAATATCTGAGCGTACTAACTTTGATGTTGAGATGATGAGGGAGACAGGCTTTTGCTCGGGTATTGAGAACTACTCAAGACACCTTAACTTTATGAAGCCTGGGGAACCACCGCTTACTCTTTTGGATTTCTTTGACAGGGACTTTTTGATAATTGTGGATGAGTCACATATGACTATACCTCAGGTTGGAGCCATGTATCACGGAGACAGGAGTAGGAAGCTTACTCTGGTTGACTATGGCTTCAGACTTCCGTCTGCTCTTGATAACAGACCTCTTAACTTTGAAGAGTTTGAGTCTCATATAGATCAGATGCTGTTTTGTTCTGCTACTCCTGGTAAGTATGAGGAGGAACATGAACTCCTTAGGGCAGAGCAGGTAATCAGGCCTACAGGTCTTTTGGATCCAGAAATCTCCGTAAGGCCGGTTGAGGGACAGATTGACGATCTCATTGGTGAGATCAGGACAGAAGTTGATAAGAAGAACAAGGTTCTTGTAACAACCCTTACTAAGAGAATGGCTGAGGACTTGACAGAATATCTTGCAGAGTCAGGAATCAGGGTTAAGTACCTGCATTCAGATATCGATACTCTTGAGAGATCAGAGATCATCAGAGATATGCGACTTGATGTATTTGATGTTCTCGTCGGCATTAACCTTCTAAGAGAAGGTCTTGATATTCCTGAGATTTCGCTGGTTGCTATTATTGATGCGGATAAAGAGGGGTTCCTACGATCTGAGACATCGCTTATTCAGACTATTGGACGAGCAGCCAGAAACTCTGAAGGCAGGGTTATCATGTATGCTGATAACATGACAGATTCTATGCAGAAGGCCATAGATGAGACCAAGAGGCGTCGTGCGATTCAGGAGAAGTACAATGAGGAGCATGGCATCACGCCTCAGACTATCAAGAAGGCAGTTCGTGATCTTATCGCTGTGCCCAAGGCCGTTGCCAAAGAAGAGGTTAAGTTTGAGAAGGATCCTGAGTCTATGGATCAGGCAGAACTTGAGAAACTCATCGGACAGGTTCAAAAGAAGATGAAGAAAGCTGCTACGGAGCTGGATTTCGAGACTGCTGCTACGCTGCGTGATCAGATGATAGAGCTTAAGAAGATTCTTAACGACCTGACTGAAGGTAAGTAATAAATATCACTGTGTGAATTAGTATTAATCGGAGTATATTATGACAGTTGAAAATAGTAAGATGACCAAGAAGAATACCACGACCAAGAGGATTTTGCCCTCTGATATTCATGACTATATCAGGGTTCGTGGTGCCAATGAACATAATCTCAAGAATGTAAGTGTCAAGATTCCAAGAGAGACACTTACAGTATTTACAGGACTTTCCGGTTCTGGTAAGTCTTCTCTTGCCTTCGATACCATTTTTGCAGAAGGACAGAGACGCTACATGGAATCATTGTCTTCCTATGCCAGAATGTTCCTGGGACAGATGGACAAGCCAAACGTAGAGAGAATAGAGGGACTTTCACCTACTATCTCTATTGATCAGAAGTCTACCAACAAAAACCCAAGATCAACAGTTGGTACAGTTACTGAGATTTATGACCATTTCAGACTTTTGTATGCCAGAATTGGTATTCCACACTGCCCTAACTGCGGAAGAGAAATAAGACGCCAGACTGTTGATGAGATGTGCGATCAGATCATGTCTCTTGGTGAGGATACTAAGCTTCAGATCATGGCACCTGTAGTAAGAGGTAAAAAGGGTGAGCATGCCAAGACTCTGGACAGAGCCAGAAGAGCAGGCTATGTGAGAGCCAGAATTGACGGAAGCCAGTATGAGATCTCAGAGGAAGAGATCAAGCTTGATAAGAACATCAAGCACTCTATTGAGATCATTGTAGATAGAATTGTAGTTCACAAGGATAATGAGAACCTTAGAAGACGACTTACAGACTCTGTTGAGAGTGCTCTTACACTGGCAGATGGGCTTCTTCTTGTGGATGTTATAGATGGCGAGGAGCTTAGCTTTAGCCAGAATTTTGCATGCCCGGATTGTGGTGTCAGTATTCCAGAGATTGAACCAAGAAGCTTTTCTTTTAACAACCCATTTGGTGCATGCCCGGACTGTTTCGGACTTGGTTACAAGATGGAGTTTGATGAGGATCTGATGATTCCTGATAAGAGTCTTTCTCTTAATGACGGATGTATCGTAGTTATGGGCTGGCAGTCCTCCAACAAAGAGGGAAGCTTCACTAACGCTACGCTCAAGGCTCTTGCCAAGGCTTATAAGTTCAGTCTTGATACTCCATATCAGGATCTTCCTGAGAATGTGCGCCACATGCTGATCCACGGTGCTGACAAGATGGTTAATGTACACTATGAGGGCAGCAGGGGTGTTGGCGATTATCCAGTTCTTTTTGATGGACTTATCAAGAATGTTGAGCAGAGATATAAAGAGACCTTCTCTGAGAATATGAAGGCTGAGTATGAGGAGTATATGAGAATCACTCCTTGTCAGCTCTGCGGCGGACAGAGACTTAAGAAGGAGTCACTGGCTGTGACTATAGATGACAAGAATATCTATGAGATCACATCCATGTCCATAGGTGAGCTCCATTATTATCTGGAG
>JAEEGI010012833.1_pt1 | contig 17854 bp, 14 predicted proteins | sample 8958751 | NCBI WGS metagenome assembly JAEEGI01 (sample SAMN16246545, study PRJNA631951) | gut metagenome | biome: gut microbiome; feature: rumen; material: KS-attached | host: Bos | place: Iran: Karaj | collected 2018-10 | reverse complement strand
CATACCGGGAGTGGCGGGTTTGCGCATCACGATGTTGCCGGCGGGGTCTTGGAATGCCTCCACGCCCACCTTCTTGGCGAAGTCGAGCAGGAATTGCTGGATTTTCTCAACATGTCCCGAGGGACGGGGAATCTGCGTCAGCGCATAGAAGTTGCGCCAGATGCACGTCGGATTCAGTTTTTCAATTTCGTTCATTTCTTGATTCTGTTAATGTCTTACAGGTTTAAAAAAGAATTGTAGTTTGATTACGGCTGCAAATATAGTAATTTTTTTTTAGTTTCTAGTCCCTAGTCCCTAGTTTCTAGTTTCTTGACCCTAGTTGGCATCCGCACCCCGTTGCCTCACGCAAAGACGCGAAGTTTTTAAATATCGCAGACCCAAAAACTTAGCGGCTTCGCGTCTTAGCGTGAGGTAAAACGGTGCGGAGGCCTAACGCGAAACTTTTTATCCAATTTTCTTGCATTTTTGTGAGATTTTTGTTTTATTTGCGGCAATTATTAACTTTAAACTAAATCGTTATGAAAAATCAAACTTTTCTCTTTCGTTTGGTAGTCCTGGTGGCGGCCATGATGTGTGCCCTCGGCGCCGCCGCTGCCGAGGCCTATGCCTGCTACTACAACTATACACTGACTTTCTACTACGACAATCTGCGCAGCAGTCGCACAGGCACGACCTACGACCTGAATACGGGTTCCAACGATGCCGGTTGGGACACTGACGGCACCAAAACCGATGTGACCAATGTGGTCTTTGACCCGTCGTTCGCTGGTTTTTTCCCGGCGTCCACATTCGATTGGTTTTACTTGATGGGGAATCTTCTGACCATCGAGGGAATTGAGTATCTGAATACCAGCGAGGTGACCAATATGGGTCACATGTTCAATGGCTGCTCTAAATTGAGGATTCTTGATGTGAGTCATTTCAATACGGCCAAGGTGACCGACATGCGAAACATGTTCAGAGATTGTTCTGCTTTGTTCAGCCTTGATTTGAGCAGTTTCAACACGTCCAAGGTGACAAACATGTATGGCATGTTCAATGGCTGCAGCAATCTGCGAACTATCTATGTGGATAATGGTTGGAGCACGGCGGCCGTGACTAACTCTACTTATATGTTCGCTAACTGCACCAGCCTGGTGGGCGGCCAGGGCACGACCTATGATTACAGCCACACTGACAAGACCTATGCCCACATAGATGGCGGCACCAGCAACCCGGGCTACTTCACAGATATTAATACAACTATGCCCTATGCATGCTACACGCCGTCGAACAAGACGTTGACGTTCTACTACGACAACCAGCGCGGCAGCCGATTGGGCAGAACTTACGACCTGAACACGGAAAACAACTTTCCCGGTTGGCGCCTTGACTACAACAGGCAATTTGTGACCAAGGTGGTCTTTGATCCATCGTTCGCTGGTGCTCGCCCGACCACCACCTTCGATTGGTTCTATCTGATGATAAATCTGGAGTCCATCACGGGATTGAACTACCTGAACACTAGTGAAGTGACAAATATGGGTAGCATGTTCGCTTACTGTCCAAAATTGGCAAGTCTTGACGTGAGTCACTTCAATACGTCCAAGGTGACCGATATGTGCAACATGTTCAACGAGTGTTCAAGTTTGACAAGCCTTGACGTGAGCGGTTTCAACACATCCGAAGTGACCGATATGAAGGACATGTTTATTAGATGCAGTGGCCTGACGAGCCTTGACGTGAGTCACTTCAACACGTCCAAGGTGACCGATATGAGTTACATGTTCAGTGAATGCAGTGGCCTGACAAGCCTTGACTTGAGCCACTTCAACACGTCCGAGGTGACCAGTATGGAATCGATGTTCATGGCGTGCTCAAGTTTGAGAAGCCTTGACTTGAGCGGTTTCAACACGTCCAAAGTGACCGCTATGGGATATGTGTTCGATGACTGCTATAATCTACGGACTATCTATGTGGGCCATGGCTGGAGCACGGCTGCATTGACACGCTCTATAAATATGTTCAGGTCCTGCTACGACCTGGTAGGCGGCCAGGGCACGACCTATGATGCCAGTCATGTGGATGCTGCCTATGCCCACATAGACGGCGGTACGAGCAACCCGGGTTACTTCACCGTCGGTACCGAGGCTTATGCCTGCTACACGCCGTCGAACACGACGCTGACGTTCTACTACGACAACCAGCGCATTATTCGCACGGGCATGACCTACGACCTGAACACGGGCTCCAACGATACCGGTTGGGACACCGACGGCACCAAATCTGATGTGACCAAGGTGGTCTTTGACCCGTCGTTCGCTGATGCCCGCCCGACGACCACCTTCGATTGGTTTTACATGATGAATAATCTGGAGTCCATCACGGGCATCAGTTACTTGAACACCAGTGAGGTGACCAATATGGGTCACATGTTCAATAGTTGCTATAGATTGACGAGCCTTGACTTGAGCGGTTTCAACACGTCCAAGGTGACTGCAATGAATTGCATGTTCTATGACTGCAGGAATCTGCAAACGATCTATGTGGGCAGTGGTTGGAGCACGGCGGCCGTTACAAACTCAGACAATATGTTCAAGAACTCTACCAGTCTGGTGGGTGGCCAGGGTACGACCTACAGTTCCAGCCATGTGGATGCGGCCTACGCCCACATCGACGGCGGCCCGAGCAACCCGGGCTATTTCACTGCCGCTACCGAGGCCTATGCCTGCTACACGCCGTCGAACACGACGTTGACGTTCTACTACGACGACCAGCGCAGCAGCCGCACGGGCACGACCTACGACCTGAACACGGGCAGCAACGATACCGGTTGGGACACCGACGGCACCAAATCCAATGTGACCAAGGTGGTCTTTGACCCCTCGTTTGCTGGTGCCCGCCCGACGACGACCTACGATTGGTTTTATGGCATGCAGAATCTTGAATCCATCACGGGCATGAGTTACCTGAACACCAGCGAGGTGACCAATATGGGGTATATGTTCAATAGTTGCTATAGATTGACGAGCCTTGATGTGAGCCATTTCAACACGTCCAGGGTGACTGATATGTATGCCATGTTCGCTTCCTGCATTGACATTACGAGTCTTGACCTGAGCAGTTTCAATACGACTAAGGTGACCAATATGGATTACATGTTCTTTAGTTGCACTAATCTGCGGACCATCTGCGTGGGCAGTGGCTGGAGCACTGCAGCCGTAACAACTTCATTTTATATGTTCTATGGCTGCACCAGCCTGGTGGGCGGCCAGGGGACGACCTGGAACGCCTCGAACCCGACGGACAAGACCTACGCCCACATCGACGGCGGTCCCAGCAACCCGGGCTACTTCACCGACAAGAATGCTGGCCTGCGAGGCGACGTGAACGGCGACGGCAGCGTGAACATCAGCGACGTGACGGCCCTGATTGACCTGCTGCTGGGCGGCGGCACCATCAGCAACCCTGCAGCCGACTGCAACCAGGACAGCAGCATCAACATCAGCGACGTCACCGCCCTGATCGACTACCTGCTCTCCGGCACTTGGTAAGAAACTACGAATTTCGCGAATTAAACTAATGGCATCCGCATTCTTTTAATTGTTGGCGAATTAAGCTAATTGGCATCTGCGCTCCATGGGGGCGCGGATGCCTTCGTTTAATTCGCTTAATTCGCAGACCAAAATTATTCGTCGACCCAAAAACTTCGCGGCTTTGCGCCTTTGCGTGAGGCCCAAGGGTGCGGATGCCAACTAAAAACTAAAAACTTGCAACTAAAAACTAAAAAGATTACTATCTTTGCGAGAGTTAAACAAGATTTCAGTGTATATGAAGAAGATTATTTCTACTGTATTGATTGCCCTTATGGGTGTGATGGCTGGCATGGCACAGACTGCTGAGGCTGGCCAGGGTAATAACGAGATTATTCTGCACGCCTGGTCGTGGTCGTTCAACACCATCAAGGAACATTTGCCCGAAATCAAGGATGCGGGCTACACGATTGTGCAGACGTCGCCCATCAACGAGTGTGTCGTGGGTGAGGGCGGTGGGCGTCAGCTCTTTGGCCACGGCAAGTGGTACTACCATTACCAGCCGACCGACTGGACCATCGGCAACTACCAGCTGGGCACGCGCGACGAGTTCAAGGCGATGTGCGACGAGGCTACCCGCTTGGGGCTGCGCGTCATCGTGGACGTGCTGCCCAACCACACGGTGATTGACCGCACGCAGATCAACGCGCGCCTGGACAGCGCCGTCGGGGGTCGCGAGAACCTGTTCCACGCCAACGGCCTGTGGCCCATCAAGGACTACAGCGACCGTTACCAGTGCACGACGGGTGAGATGGGTACGCTGCCCGACGTGAACACCGAGAACCCCGACTTCCAGTATTACTACATGCAGTATGTCAACGACGTGCTGGCTTGCGGTGCCAGGGGCTTCCGCTATGATACGGCCAAGCACATCGGCCTGCCTAATGAGATGCGTGACCCCAAGTCGCCCGAGAACGACTTTTGGGTCGTGGCCATGGGCCGCAAGGCCGTCAAGGGCCTCAGACTGGCTGTGCCGCGCGAGGAGTTGTTCATCTATGGCGAGGTGTTGCAGGACCGCAATGTGCCCGAGCAGGGCTATGCCGAGTATATGGACTTGACGGCCAGCAACTACGGCTGGGTGCTGCGCAACGTGCTCAACAAGCATGACGCCCGCGCCGACAACCTGCTGACGTGGCACCACTCGGTAGATCCCGCCCACCTGGTGACCTGGGTGGAGTCGCACGACACCTATTGCAACGAACACGCCTCGGCCGGCATGAGCGACGAGCTCATCCGCCTGGGATGGGTCTTCCTGACAGCCCGCAAGTATGGCACGCCGCTGTTCTACAGCCGCCCTCACGGCAGCACCCGCGAGAACTACTGGGGCGACAACGAGATCGGCAAGGTGGGTAACGACGAGTTCAAGCACCCCGTGGTAAAGGCCGTCAACGAGTTCCGCCACCGTAACATCAATCAGCCCGAAAACATCGTCTATAGCGAGAACGGCAAGCAAATCATCGTCGAGCGCGGCACCAGGGCCGCCGTGGTCATCAACCTCGACGAGCAACCCGCTCAGGTGGCCATCCCCGTGACCCTGAGCAACGGAAAATACCGCGACGTCGTCACCAAACAACGCCTGCAAGTGAAAAAAGGCGTCCTCAAGGCCACCCTCGCCCCCATGACCGCATACGTTATCTACAAGTAACTTAGAAACTACGAATTACGCGAATTTAACTAATTAGCATCCGCATTCAATTATAACGAATTTGACGAAGGCATCTGCGTCCATAGACAGGACGCAGATGCCTTAATTATCTTAGCGGCTTAGCGGCTTTGCGTGGGGCCAAGGGACGCGAAAACCATTTCGTGTAATTCGTAGTTGAAGTCTAGACGTGGGATGCGCCGAGCATGCGCAGGGCGGCTGAGAGGCGGGCGGTGTGGTCGCCGCGCACGATGACGTGGTGGTTGCCGATGCTGCGCTCCAGGAAGTAGTCCAGCGACTCGTCCAGACGCAGGTGCAGCTGGGTGCGGCACATGTTGGGATTGGTGGTGCATTCCAGCAGTCGTGCCCGGCTGATGAAGAAGCGTTCCATGCCCTTGCCGCCACACTTGACCACCGTCATGTCCATGGGTTCGAAAATGCCCTCGACAGCTACACCGCTCAGCGACTCGTAATGGTCGCGCACGATGTAACGGTCGGTCATCGCAGGAGCAATCGTGCAGTGGGCAAACACCATCTCGTGGGCTGTGTTGTCCAAAATCTTTGACGGATTGGCCATGAAGGTCATTTCGCCCGTGGCAGCCTGCACGGCGAGCATGGTGAGCAGCGTCTGCTCGTCACCCTCGCAGCCGGCAGGAATGCCCTCCTGGTTGAGCAGCGCCAGGGCCACGCAGCCCGTGGTGTGGGTCGTGGGAATCAGGTCGAAGCAGTTGAGGGTGAAGGCATCCAAACGATAATGATTCACAAGATTCTTTATAGAACGGTAGAGGCGCATCGCCTTGACCACCTCGTCGCGTGAGGGCTCCAAGATGCCGACGGCGCGGTTGATGAAGTCGTCGGTTATGGTCTGCACCTCGTCATCGGGCACCGCCTCATAGCCCTTGACCACTTCGTCGAGGGGCACATCCACCATCTCGATGCCCCAGCGCTCGCGCATGGCCTGATAGTCCACATTGCTGGCGATGAGCCATCCCGACGGCTTGCCGATGACGCCCACGCGCTTGCCCGACAGCTTGCTGATGGCATTGTGGGCCGTGGCATAATCGTCGATGCCCCGCATGATGAATTCGTTGGGACCGTGCAGCACGCGGCCATGGCGGCCGGCTTGGCGCATCCACGACAGGATTTCGAGCGAGGCGGCCAGCGAATTCTTAAGACCGTCGGCAATGAGCACGACATAAGGCGGCAGGCGGTCAATGTCGGCCTTGACCATCTCCTCGACACCGCCGCTGCCCACGAGCACCATCGTGGCGCCCTCAGCGGGTTTGTCACCAAGTTCCTCGGGGAAGATATAACGCACGTCATACCGCTCGGCAATGGCGTCGAGCAATTCGTGATGGTCGGTGAAAATCGACTCGCGGCTGGCCAGCGACGACGCAAATGTAATCAGATTCAGCTTCATGACTTAATGTATTCTGATATTTCGTTAATTATGTTAGGCGCAACAAAGATAATGAATAGTTTCCACATTGCCGCCCAAATCCCCATTTTTTCTCCTTTAAAGAGGGCTTGTTCGGCAAGTTGGCCGTTTTTTGTTCGGCAAGTTGGCGGGGTTGGGGAGTGGGGTGGAGGATACTGTTAATCTTTTAACAATATATGTGTTAAATTAACGTGATTTTCACGCGGGGGTGTTGGGTAAAACTGTATTTTTGCACCTTGTAAAATAGCTTACGTTTGATAGTATACGAAAAACAATATTGTTATGGCAGAAACAGTCAATATCAGGGAATTGAATGACCTGATTGCAAGTAAGAGTAATTTTGTGAACCTTATCCGTCAGGGTATGGACCAGACTATCGTGGGACAGAAGCACCTTGTGGACTCGCTACTGATCGCGTTGCTCGCCAACGGGCACGTGCTGCTCGAGGGCGTCCCCGGCTTGGCTAAGACCAAGGCCATCAGTACACTGGCATCGCTCATCGATGCCCGCTTCTCACGCATCCAGTTCACGCCCGACTTGCTTCCCGCCGACGTGGTGGGCACCATGATTTACAGCATCAAGAAGGAGCAGTTCGAGGTCAAGAAGGGCCCGGTATTTGCCAACTTTGTTCTTGCCGACGAGATTAACCGTGCCCCGGCCAAGGTGCAGAGCGCCTTGCTCGAAGCCATGCAGGAGCGCCAGGTGACCATCGGCGAGCAGACTTTCAAGCTCGACGATCCGTTCCTGGTACTGGCTACCCAAAACCCCATCGAGCAGGAGGGTACTTATCCGCTGCCCGAGGCCCAGGTGGACCGTTTCCTGATGAAGGTGCTCATCGGCTATCCCAGCAAGAGCGAGGAGAGCGACATCATCAAGATGAACATCGCCCCTGACCCCGTCGAGGTGCGTCCGCTGGTCACTCCCGCCGACATCGTTGACACCCGCAAGGTGGTTCAGCAGATCTATATCGACGAGAAGATCCAGAAGTATATCGTGGACATCGTGTTCGCCACCCGCTTCCCCAGCGACTACGGCCTGAATGACCTGAAGAGTATGATCTCTTTTGGCGCTTCGCCCCGCGCTTCCATCAACATGGCGCTGGCATCGAGGGCTTACGCCTTCCTGCGTGGTCGCGGCTACGTCATCCCCGAGGACGTGCGTGCCGTTTGCCACGACGTGATGCGTCACCGTCTGGGCCTGTCCTACGAAGCCGAGGCCAACAACATCACCGCCGACGAGATTATCAGCAATATCCTCGACAAGATTGCAGTGCCTTGATTTTCAAGCTGCTAGCGGCTTGAAAAGTTTAGAGTTTAAAGTTTAGAGTTTAGAGTTGCTTCTCAACTAGAGACTAGGGACTAGAAACTAAGGACTAGAAACTAGAATGGATACCAATGAACTGTTGCGCAAGGTCCGCAAGATTGAAATCAAGACCAAGGGCCTGTCGCAAAACATATTTGCCGGCGAATACCACTCGGCCTTCAAGGGCAGGGGTATGACCTTCAGCGAGGTGCGCGAGTACCAGTATGGTGACGACGTGCGCGACATCGACTGGAACGTCACAGCCCGCTACAACCGCCCCTATGTGAAGGTCTATGAGGAGGAGCGCGAGCTCACCGTGATGCTGCTCGTTGACGTGAGCGGCAGCAAGGACTTTGGCGCTGTGGGTATTGCCAAACGCGAGATGATGGCCGAAATTGGTGCCACTATCGCGTTCTCGGCCATTCAGAACAACGACAAGGTGGGCGTCATCTTCTTCAGCGACAAGGTGGAGAAATTCATCCCGCCCAAGAAGGGCCGCAAGCACATCCTGCTGGTCATCCGCGAGTTGCTCGACTTCCAACCCACCGGAACGGGTACCGACATCAATATGGTGCTGGAATACATGACCGGCGCCTTGAAAAAGCGTTGCACCACCTTCCTGGTGAGCGATTTCATCGATGAGCATGACTACAGCAAGTCGCTGTCCATCGCCAACCACAAGCATGACGTGATTGCCGTGCAGGTCTATGACAAGCGCGAGGCACAGTTGCCCGACGTGGGCCTGATACGCATGCGTGATGCCGAGCGCGGCACCATGCGCTGGGTCAACACCGGCAGCAAGCGTGTGCGCGACGCCTACAGCCGCTGGTGGTACAACCAGCAGCAGGCCGTCAACGGCACATTGCAGCGCTGCAACGTGGATATGGCCAGTGTGGCGACCGACGAGGACTATGTGACCGCCCTGATGGGGCTTTTCAAGTCGCGAGGCGCGACTTGAGGTTTAGAGTTTAAGGTTTAGAGACTTAAAACTGACAATTATAATGTCACAGACAATGAGACATATTGTGATGACCGTCGTGGTGCTGCTGGGTGCCGTGCCGGCTGCATGGGGCGGTAACGTCACTTTCAAGGCAAAGCTCGACAGCGCCACCCTGCTCATGGGCAAGACCACGACCCTGCATCTGGAGATTACCCAGGACAAGGGGGCGCGTGGTTTCTTCCCCAATGAACAGCTGGATACGCTCAGCGCCATGATTGAGATTGCCGAACGGCCTGCGGCCGACACAATCGACCTGGACAACAACCGCATCCAGATCAACCGTGACCTCATCATCCAGAGCTTTGACTCGGGCATGTGGATCATCAAGCCCATCCCCTATGTGGTAAACGGCGATACGGCATTCTGCAACCAGCTCACCCTCAAGGTGCTGCCGGTTGACGTGAGCCAGATGAAGGACATTCATGACATCAAGCCCGTCGAGGAAGTGCCCTTCAGGTTGTTTGACTGGCTGCCCGACTACTGGTGGGCATGGCTGTTGGGACTGTTGCTCATCGGGGCAGGCATTTGGGCCTACCACAAGTACTACAAGAAGGGCATCAACCCGTTGAAACCCACCAGGAAGCGCCTGCCGCCCTACGAGGAGGCGATGATTAACCTGCAGAACCTCAAGGCTGCCCAGCTGTGGCAGCAGGGCCAGGAGAAAGAGTACTTCACAGGCCTGACCGACATCCTGCGTGTGTACATCGACCGCCGCTTCCACATCAATGCTGTGGAAATGACGTCGTCGCAGATTATCGATACCCTCAAGAAGAATGACGAGACCAAGGCCGTGAACGAGCAGCTGGAGATGATTCTCGAGGTGGCCGACATCGTCAAGTTTGCCAATGCCCGTCCGCTGGCCGACGACAACGAGACCGCTTATCAGCGCGCTGTGAACTTCGTCGAGGCTACGCGTCCTGTCGAACAACCCGATAATAAAGAGGAGGTGAAGAAATGATGAACCTTGCTCATCCAGGATGGTTGTGGCTCTTGCCCGTGCTGATGATTCCGCTCATCGCATGGTACATCTACAGCCAGGACAAGAACGAACCCGAAATGAACGTGTCGTCAACGCGCGCGTTTGACGGCATGGGCACGAGCTGGAAGGTGTGGCTCAAGCACTTCTCGTTTGCCCTCAAGCTGGCTGCGCTGGCTTGCCTGATCGTCATCTTGTGCCGCCCGCAGACCAAGGACAGCTGGTCGACAAGCGACGTGGAAGGCACCGACATCGTCATTGCCCTCGACGTCTCGACCAGTATGCTGGCCCGTGACTTCAACCCCAACCGCTTCGAGAGCGCCAAGAAAGTGGCTACCCGTTTCGTCAGCGGCCGTGACCACGACAACATCGGTCTGGTGCTGTTTGCCGGTGAGAGTTTCACCCAGGTGCCCATGACCATGGACAACGCGACGCTGGTCAATGCCATCGGAATGACCGAAATAGGCACCCTGGAAGACGGTACCGCCATCGGTGACGGCATCGCCACCGCCATCAACCGCATACGTGACGGCAAGGCCAAGAGCAAGAGCATCATCCTGCTCACCGACGGCTCCAACAATACCGGCGTTGTGGCACCGAACACCGCTGCCGACATCGCCCGCAAATACGGCATCAAGATTTACACCATCGGCGTGGGCAGCAACGGCACCGCCGACTATCCTGTCGCCATCGACTATGCCGGCAATATCCAGTACCAGCGCATGCCTGTGGTCATCGATGAGACCACGCTGAAGAACATCGCTGCCACGACAGGCGGCAAGTATTTCCGTGCCACCTCGGGCAGCGTGCTGCAGAGCATCTTCAAGGAAATCGACCAACTGGAGAAGACCCACATGGATGTTCAGCGCTTCACCCACACCGAGGACCACTACGAGCCCTGGGCCCTGTTGCTGCTGGGCTTGCTGCTGTTGAGCCTGCTGCTGGATTACACGTTGTTGAGGCACATCCCTTGATGTGCTGCACAGTTTAGAGTATAGTGTTTAGAGTTTAGAGAATTAAGAGCTATGATCAATTTTGCTCATCCGCAATATTTCTACCTGCTGCTCCTGCTGCCGGCTCTGGTGCTGCTGTTCCTGTGGAACCGCCGTGACCGCAGCAAGCGGTTGCAGCGATTTGGCAAGCGCGCCTCCATCGAGCCGTTGATGCCCGAGGTGTCGCGCTACAAGCCATGGATTCGTCTCACGCTGGAATTGTTGCTGCTCACGATGGTCATCGTGGTGCTGGCCCGTCCGCGTGCAGGCTCCAGCAAAACCACGACCAAGGTGCACGGCATCGAGGTAATGGTCGCCGTCGACGTTTCCAACTCGATGAACGCCTCCAGCACCGACAATCCGCAGGACGTGAGTCGCTTGCAGCGTTCCAAGATGATTTTGCAGAAACTCATCGACCGCTTGGATAACAACAAGGTGGGACTCATCGTGTTTGCCGGTAACGCCTACATGCAGATGCCCATGACCAGTGATGCCGCATCGGCCAAACTGTTCCTGAACGGCATCAGCACCAACATGGCGCCCACCCAGGGCACGGCCATCGGCGCTGCCATCAATCTGGCCTTGAACGGCTTCTCCCAGAGCAAGAAGTCTCAAAAGGCCATTATCATCATTACCGACGGTGAGAACTTTGAGGACGACGCCGTCGGTGCCGCCAAGGAGGCCGCCAAGCTGGGCGTACAGGTCGATGTCATCGGCGTAGGCTCCACAAACGGCGCTCCCATCCCCATGGAAGGCGGTTACCTAACCGACGACAGCGGTAATCCCGTGACCACCTACCTCAACGAGAAAATGGCCCAGGAGATTGCCCAGGCCGGTAAGGGTGTCTACATTTCGGGCACGGCAGCCGATGCGGTCTCGACCTTGCAGGAAACGCTCGACAAGCTGGCCAAGAGCGACCTGGCAGCAGTGAGCTATACCCAGCATGACGAGCAGTTCCCCGTGTTTGCCACCATCGCCCTGCTCTTGCTCATAGGCCTGCTGTTGTTGCTCGAGCGCAAGAACCCGTGGCTCAAGAAGTACAATTTCTTTACCAAGGACAAGAAAGAAATCACCGTAAACAATGAGACTCAACAAGATAAAAAGTAATTACGTCATCATCGCGCTGGCAGTTGTTTTGACGCTGGGTGCAGCCGCGCCTGCGATGGCTCAGAACAAGGCTCCCAAGATGACCAAACAGGAACGGGTGTGCCTGCGCAACGGCAACAAGCTCTACGAAAAAAAACGCTATGCCGAGGCCGAGGTCGAGTACCGCAAGGCCCTCCAGGCCAATCCTGCCAGCGAGAAGGCCCAGTTCAACCTGGCCACCGCGCTCATGCGGCAGGGTAGCGTCACTTCTCAGGAAAATGACGACAAGAACCCCATGAAACAGGCCGAGGGCATCCTCACCAACCTTGCCAAGAGCGCACAGGACAAGCAGTTGCGTGGCAAGGCAAGTTATGACCTGGGCAATATCGCCTACGGCCGTCAGCAGTATGACCAGGCGGTAGAACTCTACAAGCATGCCCTGCGTTGCAACCCTGATGACGAGCAGGCTCGCCACAACCTGCGACTGGCCCAGCTCAAGAAGCAGGAACAGGATAAAAACAAGGACAAGAATCAAGATAAGAACCAAGACAAGAACCAGGATAACAAAGATCAAAACAAAGATCAGAACAAGGACCAGAATAAAGACAATCAGGACCAAAACAAGGACAAACAGAATCAGGACCAACAAAACAAGAACAAGGACCAGAATCAACAAGACCAACAGAAGCAGCAACAGCAGCAGGGCGGCATGAGCCAGCAGAATGCCGAGCAGGTGCTCAAGGCCATGCAGGACCGTGAGCGCGCTACCCAGCAGCGCATCAATGCCCAACAGGCCCAGCAGCAGCGTCATGAACGCCAGCGCACCAACAAGAAGTGGTGAGGCATTAGGCATTAGGTTTTTAGGGACTGAAAACTGAGAGAATCAATGAAACGCATCATCAACATAGTCATCCTGCTCTTGACTGCAATGGTCGCTCAGGCGGCATCGTTCACCGTCGAGGCTCCGCGCCAGGTGGTCGAGGGCAACAAGTTCAACGTCACGTTTGTACTCAACAACGGCGAGGGCAGCAATTTCACCCCGCCCGAGGTGACGGGTGCCAAACTCATCTATGGCCCCAGCGTGTCGCACAGCTACAGTTCGTCGTGGGTCAACGGCAAGTCGAGCCACTCGTCCAGCGAGGAGTACACCATGATTTACAAGGCCACCCAGAGCGGCAAGTGCCACATTGGCCCCGCATCGGTGGTGGTCGATGGCAAGCGCATGTCGACCAAAGCCTTGACCATCGAGGTACTGCCGTCTGGCAGCCATGCCAACTCCCATTCGCAGCAGCAGACGACCCCTGGCGCACCCACGCCCTATAGCGACCCGATGACGCAGAGCGCCGACAAGGCGGTGAGCGGCAAGGACCTGTTTGTGCGCATCGAGATGTCAAAACCGCACGTGTATGAGCAGCAGGCTGTGGTGTGCACCATCAAACTGTACACCAAGTACCAGATTTCGCAGTTCATGCCCACCATACAGCCCTCGTTTGACGGCTTCCTCATCGAGGAAATCCCTGTGCAGCCCAGTCTGAACAAGGTGGAAACCCTGAATGGCGAGCGTTACATGACCGCCATCCTCAAGAAGTGCATCCTCTACCCGCAGCAGAGCGGCAAACTGACGATTTCGTCGGGCAACTACGACGTGAGTGTGGTGCAGTTCGACACGTTCAGGAGCATCTTTGGCACCATCTCCAAGCCTGTGGAGAAGGACCTGAAGGTGACCAGCAACAAGGCAACCGTCAACATCCTGCCGTTGCCCGAGCCTAAACCCGCTTCGTTCACGGGTGCCGTGGGACATTTCAATGTTACTACCGACTTGAAGCCTGCTACAGGCCTCAAGACCTATAGCGCAGCCACTTACCGTTACATCATCAGCGGTACAGGCAACATCAAGTACATCAAAGCGCCCGAGGTGAAGTTCCCCGAGCAGTTCGATGTATATGACCCCAAGACCGATGTCCAGGTCAACGACGGGGCAGGGGACATGAGCGGCAGGGTAATCATGGACTACACGTTTATCCCGCAGTTTGCCGGTGAATTTGATATCCCTGACGGCGAGTTCTCCTATTTCGACCCCGAGGCGGGCAAATATGTGACCGTTCGGGTTCCTGGACGCCACTTGAGCGTTGCCAAAGGTGAGGGCCAGCCCAGCAACCACTACCGCATGAAGAATATGGATATCCGCCCCATCAAGAGCGGTGACCTGGGCTTGAAAAAGTCGCACGGCTATATCGTGGACTCCTGGGCCTACTGGTTGTGGTTCCTGATTCCGCTGCTGGCGCTGGTGGCTTTGCTGCTGTACTACCGCAAGCAGCTCAAGGAGCGGGCCGACGTGCGCCGCATGCGTTCCAAGCGCGCCAGCAAGGTGGCCCAGCGCCGCCTGAAGGCTGCCCGCGGCTTTGCCTCGCGAGGTGACCGCAGCGGCTTCTATGCCGAGATGCTCAACGCCCTGTGGGGCTACATGAGCGACAAGCTATCCATTCCCGTGAGCGAGCTGAGCAAAGACAACATCAATGCCGAGCTGGAGCAATACGGCATCGACGAGCAGCTGCGCAAAGAGTCGATGGACCTCATCGACAAGTGCGAGTTTGCCCAGTATGCTCCCGAATTGGCATCGGACGACATGAATGCTGTCCTCGACGAGGCAGCCGGCATCATCGACCGACTGGAAAGTGTAAAACGCAAGAAAACAACCACCGTGGAGTCATGAAGCAGATTATCATCACCATAGTATTAGCCGTGTTGGCATTGCCCCTTGTGGCTGCCAATGCCAATATCGACAAGGCGAACCAGGCCTACAAACAGGAACTCTATAACGAGGCATTGAAGCTCTACCTGCAGGAAGCCAAAGAAACTGGTGTGTCCTCGGCGCTGTATTGCAACATCGGTGACACCTATTACCGCCTCAAGGACAACGTCCACGCAGTGCTCTATTACGAACGTGCCCTGTTGCTGGACCCGTCGAACGATGATGCGCGTTTCAATCTGGAATTTGTGCGCGGCAAGATGCAGCTGCCCGACGATGCTGGTGACTCGTGGTTCAGCAACTGGGTGGACCAGACGGTGAGCCGCCTGTCGAGCTACACATGGGCCATTATCGCGATAGTTACCTTCCTGCTGTTCCTGGCAGGCGTGGCTGTTTATCTGTTCATGGACAATGTGCTGATGCGTAAAATCGGCTTCTTTGGCGGTGCGCTGCTGATAGTGGCGAGCATCCTGGCCAATCTGGCGGCTTTCCACGTCTATCACAAGGCCACCGGTGGCAACGGAGCCATCGTGATGCCCGAGAGCGTCACGTTGAGCACCGCGCCCCGTGAACCCCGCGACAAGGAGGAAGAAGCTTTCCAGCTCCAGCAGGGCACACGTGTCGAGATTGTCGATTCCATCGCCGACAAGACCAGCGGCAAGTGGCTGCAGGTTTCCACGGCTGGCGGCCGCAAGGCATGGCTCAAAGCCAAAGATGTTGAAGTGATATGATTGAATATTTGAATGGCATAGATGCTGATGCGTTGCTGGCCGTGAACGGCTTGCACGACATGTTCCAGGATGCCTTCTGGTGGATGGTGACGGCCAAGTGGTCGTCGCTGCTGCTGGTGCTGGCATTGGCATGGATACTGCTGCACCAGAACCGCCGTCACGCCTTGCTGGTGCTGGCGATGCTCGTCCTCAGCATTCTCGTGGCCGACCAGGTGTCATCAGGCCTGATCAAGCATCTGGTGGAGCGTCTGCGTCCCACCCATGACCCGTCGCTGGAGTCGATGGTCCATGTCATCAACGGCTACCGCGGTGGCTTGTACGGGTTCGTGTCGAGCCATGCCGCCAACTCCTTTGCTGTCGCCACGCTCATCGCTCTTGTCATGCGCCACAGGGTTGTTACACTGTCGATGTTCACATGGGCGTTGCTGCAGTGCTACAGCCGCGTCTATCTGGGCGTGCATTACCCTGGCGACATCTTGGGCGGCATCATCGTTGGTGTGCTTGCCGGTTGGCTGGTATGGCAGTTGATGCGCTGGATTGAGCGCCGTTGGCGCATCCCTCAGGGCCACTACACCCGTCCCGATGCGATAGTTATGGCAGGTTCGCTTTGCACAACCGTTATCGGCCTGCTCATTGCCGCCCTCACTCAAGTCTTATGACACGACATGCTTGATCAAGCTAATCAGTAGAAAAGTGGTTTTTGTTGTGGAATTTTTTTGTGATTAGAGCAAAATGTCGTATCTTTGTGGAAATTAGAGAATAATACCAAGCGTTAGCAGTTTTACTAACAACTTAAAACCAGCAACTAAATATATGTCAAGAACGATCACTTTCAATGAACTGAGGCGGATTAAGAATCGTCTGCCTGAAGGATCCATCCACGATATCGCCGACAAACTCAACCTGCCGGTTCAGTCGGTGCGCAACTATTTTGGCGGGTCAAATTATGAGTTCGGGACCAATATGGGTTTCCACTTGGAACCGGGACCCGACGGAGGGCTTGTGGTACTTGACGACCCTCAGATACTGGATATGGCACTTGATATTCTGGAAAAAGAAGTCTAATCATTTAACTCTCCACGGCTATGGACTGTAACAAGAACAATAACGACCCGAACCGGCTGATAACCGTCGCCATCCACACGTTTGACCGCGCTGTGGACCTGAAGAATACCCTTGAGGAAGAGGGCATCGAGGTGAAGCTGCACAATGTCAACCTCGACGAGAAAGTCTTGGCGTCGGGCGTGCGTGTGCGCATACGCGAGCGCGATTTGCCTCAGGCACTGCAGATCATCGAGTCGCCCGAGACCGCGACCAGCGACAAGCGCTGTGTGCTGCTGCCCGTTGATTTTGGCAAATACTCGCTCAAGTCGGTCAAGCTGGGCATGGAATATGCCCGCCGCAGCCGTGGCCGTGTGGTATTGTTGCACAGTTACATCAATGAGCGCCACACGATGTCGTTGCCCTTTGGCAGCGACCGCTACGAGAGTCCTGAGGATAATTTCAAGAGCATCAAGAAGAATGCGCATCAATGCATGGACGAATTCAAGCAGGTGCTGATGGACAAAATCGCTGCTGGCGAACTCCCCAAGGTGAAAATCGAGACCAAGGTGAGCGAGGGCATTCCCGAGGAGCAGATTCTGCACTATGCCCAAAAGTATGACGTGTCGCTCATCGTCATGGGCACCAGCGGCACCAACCGTCGCCGTCAAAACCTCATCGGCAGCGTGGCTGGCGAGGTGATGGATGCCTGCAAGTTCCCCATTTTCACTGTTCCCATCGGCATGCCCGACATCGGCCTTGCCGACATCACGCGGGTGGTGTTCTTCTCCAACCTCATCCAGCAGGACATGATTTCGTTTGACCGTTTCGCCCGCCTGTTCAACATGCGTGGTGTGGAAGTCACCATCATCCCTGTGGTCGATAAGAAAGAACGTCGCCTGGTCGATCAGTCCCTGCAGCAGCTGGCACAGTACTGCCGTGAGCATTATCCCGAGTGCACCTTCAAGACCAAGCGTATTGGCACCAAGGCGTTTGTGGACAACGTTGCCCAGTTCATCAAGGACGAGGGTATCCAGCTCATCGCCGTTCCCAACAAGAAGTCCAGCATCTTCTCGCGCCTGTTCAATCCCAGCATCGCCCACCGCGTGCTGTTCCAGACTGATACCCCGATGCTGGTCGTTCCCGTGTGATTCTCCCCATGCGTCAATTCGAGGCTAAACCACATTATGACATACTGGACGGGCTGCGCGGCGTCGCAGCCCTGCTTGTTATTGTATATCATGTGTTTGAGTGCTTTGACTGGACGCCTGTTCCTCACGGCTATCTGGCCGTGGATTTCTTTTTTGTGCTGTCGGGCTTTGTCA
>JAEEGI010012826.1_pt1 | contig 17860 bp, 13 predicted proteins | sample 8958751 | NCBI WGS metagenome assembly JAEEGI01 (sample SAMN16246545, study PRJNA631951) | gut metagenome | biome: gut microbiome; feature: rumen; material: KS-attached | host: Bos | place: Iran: Karaj | collected 2018-10 | reverse complement strand
GGCCGGAGGCCGAGGTGCCGCGGTTGATGGTGCAGCACTCGCGTATCACGTTTTTCTCACCTATCTCGCACGTGGTATACTCGCCCGTGAACTTCAAATCCTGTGGAACGGCGGAAATCACCGCTCCGGGAAAGATGTGGCATCCCCTGCCGATGCGGGCACCGGGATAGATAGTCACATTGGGTTCAATAATACAATTGTCCCCAATCTCCACATCGTCGTATATCGTAGTGAAGTTTCCTATCTGCACATTGCTCCCAATCTTGGCGTTGGGATGAACATCATACATTTGCATAACCTTCTTATATTCGTTTTCAAAAAAAATAGTCAATCAATCGTCGCCGTCTCCCTTGTCACTCCACCGTCAGGTGTTGCGACAGGAAAGCGGCAAAAGCCACATTGGCCTTGTGTCCGGGTTTATAGATGGAGAAACGGCCCTGCAACGGGTACCCCGCCAGCCGCACATCGCCGATAAAGTCCAGCAACTTGTGCCTTGCGGGCTCGTTGGGGTAGTAGGGGTCGGTGGTGTTCAGCACACCGTCGTGGACCCTGAACTGCGACGCATCCTTGTGGAACGTCCGTTCAAGCCTCCTCAGTTGTCGAGACCCGAGCTCCTTGTTGACATACACCAGCGCGTTGTCGAGACTGCCGCCCTTGATTAGGTTAAGGTGCAGCAGCGGCTCGATCTCGTGCAGGAACACGAAGGTGCGGCAAGGGGCAATCCCCGCTGCATACTCGTTCAAACTCTCAATCTTGGCACTCTGCCGCCCGATGACGCTTCCGGGGAAATCAATCACACACTCCACCGAGAAGCCGTCGGCGGGCTCCACCTCATAGACACTCCCTGTCGAGGGGTGCTCGAAGTGCAACTTCTCCGTCACCTTGCCCACGCGACGTTCGGCAGGCTGTTCCACAGTGCCCACACGCGTGAGCTGCATCATCCAGGGGCGTGCCGAGCCGTCGAGGATGGGCACCTCGCCTCCGTCCAGCTCCACCAGCACATTGTCCACCTCGCAGCCGTGCAGAGCGGACATCAGGTGCTCTATGGTGGCCACGCTGTGCCTGCCCGACCCAAGGGTGGTGCCGCGCTTGGTTTCGCTCACATTTTGGGCCAAGGCCTTTTGGGTCACAATATTGAAACGGTCCGTCCTGCGGAAGGCAATGCCCGAATCGGGCGGAGCCGGACGCACCGTGACGGTCACCGTGCGGCCAGTGTGCAGGCCCATGCCCGTCACGCGGAATTCCTTGCCTATGGTTCTCTGCTTCATTTCACAACAATGAATTGATAGTCCGACATACGGTGCAGCAGAGCCTCACCGTTCTCAAAGCCCCAGTCCTGTCTGGCACGACTGAAGCGTATCGGGTACATCACCCCTGCCGGCTGCGGGATGGCAGGCGACTCGAAGAAGGCCGTGCCCCGCTGCTGGAGTCCACACACAAAATATATTATAATGTCGTTGGCCATACCCGCATAGGCGTTGGTAGGCTCGGTCTTATACTCCTCGCGGAAGCGGTCGACAAAGGCCCTCTGCCGTTCGTCAGTCAACAGCCAGTCGGCGTAGAAGGTGTGGTAGTTCAGATTCTGCAACTGGCCGAAATCGACATCGGCATACTGTGTTGTCCAGTCGTCGAAGGTGTAGAGGTAAGGGGTATCCTTCTTTATCGACGACAGCTTGTTGAGCAGCTGCGACACATAGATTCGGTTCTTGGCCTTGTCCTGGTCGTAGACGCTCACCACCGCGGCGCGTCCATGCTCCTTCAGCATTGTGGTGAGGCGCTGGGCTTTTGCCCAATCCACCAGGGTGTAGTGCATATTCCCCTCCGCCTCCATTGCCGACGTCAACGCCTGGATGGCATTCTTCTCGCCCTTGGCGCCGGAATGCAGGATGAACACCTCGGAACCGGGCAGCGTGGAGCGGATGGAGCCGACAATCTCCCTTGCACGAGCCTCGACAGAAGGCAGGCACTTGAAGACATAAGGGTTGCCACGCACTATCTCCTGACGGTCCGACACGGGGTTCACCACAAACAGACGGGCCTCGCGGGCCAGTTCGCTCACCCGCTCGAAAGGTTGGCGCGTGAGCAGGGCAATCAGCAGGTCGCTCTCAGCCACCTTGTGGCTGTAGAAAGCGCGGTCCACGGCTTCGTTGGTGTTCTCTTCCACGTCCACGACGTTCAGCACCACGTTGTAACCCATCTTTTCCAACTGTTCCAGTCCCAGGAGCAAGCCCTCGTAGAACTGGATAAATTCCAAACTCTTATATACGGTCTTCCCGCGTTGCTCGACATCGAACTTGGAGGTCGATATTTTGTCCATCTGACTAAGATTGAAAGGCATCATCAGCGACACCACCACGCTCTGCGGATTCACACGCTGGCGGATCTCGGCCGTCGGGCCCAGCGGGGTTTCAGGCTGTGCGGGTTCGCGCCGCTCGGCCTGCTGCTGACGCACATCGGTGTTGACGGCGGTATGCTGCTGCGACGTTGCTTGGCCATTTCTCATGCTGGCGTCGGTGGCAGGTTCCGCGCTGCCTGTGGCCGGAGGAGCCACTGTGCCGTCGGGCAGCCTCTGCCCCTTGCAGGGCAGCCACACCGTGTCGCCAATCTGCAGGAAATGAATATCCTTCTTGGTGATGGCCTCCACCTCCTTCAGTCCATAGGCACGCGAGATGGCGTACACCGTCTGACCCTGATCCACGACATGGACGAAATAACGCTTGCCGTTGACCATCTGCGTCTTGTTCGACACTTTCACAGGCACACCGCCTTTCATCTGCGCCCATGCTGAATTGAAGATTGAGAATTGAAAATTGAAAAGCAGACTCACAACAAGGAGTTCCTTCAATATCTGTGCCAGCCGACGGGACTGATGTTTCTGTTTCATGATTTTCAATCTTTAATCTATTATCGATTACGTTTTATTCCCACTCGATGGTTGCGGGGGGCTTGGAGCTGATGTCGTAGACCACCCGGTTGACACCCTTCACGCGGTTGATGATGTCGTTCGACACCTTGGCCAGAAAGTCGTAGGGCAGGTGGCACCAGTCGGCAGTCATGCCGTCGACCGACTCCACAGCCCTCAGCGCGACGACGCTCTCGTAGGTACGCTCGTCACCCATCACGCCGACCGACTGCACGGGCAGCAGCATACATCCTGCCTGCCAAACCTGGTCGTACAGACCGTGGTCGCGCAAGCCTTGGATGAAGATGTCGTCCACCTCCTGCAGGATGTGCACCTTCTCGGGCGTCACATCGCTCAATATACGGATGGCCAACCCGGGACCGGGGAAAGGATGACGGCCAATCAACTCGTTCTTTATGCCCAGCTGACGGCCCACGCGGCGCACCTCGTCCTTGAAGAGGCTCCGCAGCGGCTCGACAAGCTGCAGCTTCATATAATCGGGCAAGCCGCCCACGTTGTGGTGCGACTTGATTGTCTGCGAAGGTCCTTTCACCGAACTCGACTCGATCACATCGGGATAAATGGTGCCCTGACCCAGCCACTTGGCATCGGTAATCAACTTAGCCTCAGCATCGAACACATCGATAAAGGTCTTGCCGATAGCCTTGCGCTTCTTCTCGGGGTCGGTCACTCCGGCCAGCACACTGTAGAAGCGGTCCTTGGCGTCCACACCTTTCACATTCAGACCCATGTCGCGGTACGACTCCAGCACTCCCTCGAACTCGTTCTTGCGCAGCAGGCCGTTGTCGACAAAGATACAATGCAGCTGATGGCCGATGGCGCGGTTGAGCAGCACTGCCGCCACCGTTGAATCGACGCCGCCGCTGAGTCCCAGCACCACCTTGTCGCCACCCACCTTGGCACGCAGCTCGGCCACAGTGGTTTCGATAAACGACTCGGGCGTCCACGACTGGGCACAACCGCAGATTCCTACGACGAAATTCTTCAGAATGGTCAGCCCGTCCACCGAGTGGTGGACCTCGGGGTGGAACTGGATGGCATAGGTCTGTTCGCCCTCAATTTGGTAACCGGCATACTTCACGCTGTCGGTGGAGCAGACAACACGGTAATTGTCAGGCAGACGCTCGATAGTGTCGCCGTGGCTCATCCACACCTGGCTGCCCACGGGCACATCCTTCATCAAGGGGTTGCTGTTGTCGATAAACTGCAAGTTGGCGCGGCCATACTCCCTCACCTTCGACTGCTGCACACTGCCGCCGCCGTATTTGGCCAGATACTGAGCTCCGTAGCACACTGCCAGCAGAGGCAGCTTGCCTTTGATACCGCTCATTTCCGGCACTGGCGCATCGGGGGCGTTGCAACTATACGGGCTACCCGAAAAAACAACACCTTTCACATCCGACGTCAAAGCAGGAATCTTGTTGTATGGATGTATTTCACAATAAATATTCAGTTCGCGTATCTTACGGGCAATAAGCTGAGTGTACTGAGAACCAAAATCTAAGACAATAATTGTATCCATGTTTCAATTCACTTTAATAAAAGCAAAGATACAAATAAAAATTGGAATAATAAACATAAACCGCACTCGAATGCCTATTTTTAAGACTTTTTCCCCTCTGGCACGCCCCGAAAAGCACACTGCTGCTCCATTGTATCTCCACCCTAACTCCATCCCGGCGCTTACTCTTTTGCTCCATCTGGAAGACACTTACTCCCTTCAATCCAGGATACTTGCTGCAACGTTACAGGTTCGTTATCCGTTATAGGAACCTGTAACGATGCAACAACAATGCTCGGAGGATACGAGATTGAAGGGAGCTTCGACGGAAAAAACGGCCCGGAACGGGTGTGGCCGGGAGGGTGAAGCGGGCGTTGCCGCCGGAGAGGAGAGGCAGCGCGAACGGGGAGCGGCGGAGCGGACGATAAGATTAATTTCTATTAAATAGGCGATGAATGCAAAAAAAAGCGTATCTTTGCAAGTTATGAAAACTGCATTGAAAATAGCGATTATCGCCGCAACAGCTTTGATACTAACCTCTTGCGGCAACGTTGAAAAGTTGCTGAAAGGTAACGATTTCGAAGCACAGTATACCGCGGCCGTAGATTATTATAACCAAAAGAACTACACCAAGGCCATCCAGCTCTTCGAGAATCTGATTATGCACTATCACGACAAGACGCACGCCGAGGACATCTCGTGGTACTACGGCATGTGTCTGATGGGCGAGCAGGACTACTACTCCGCCGGTTACCAGTTCAAGAACTTTTTCAAGCGTTTCCCCTACAGCGAACGTGCCGAGGAGGCACTGTATCAGGCCGCCACGTGCAAGTATAACGAGTCGCCCGAATACTTCCTCGACCAAAGGCTGACGAAAGAGGCCATACAGGAGTACGAGTCGTATGTGGACCGTTATCCCACCAGCATACATATTCCCGAGATAAACGCCCGCCTCGACGAGCTGAGGGGCAAGCTTATGCAGAAGGACTACGAGATAGCCTACGGCTATTATCTGACGGAGAACTACAGCGCGGCGTATGTGTCGCTGCAGGCCTTCCTGAACAATTACCCCGAATCCGTCCACCGCGAGGACGCCATGTTCTACATGCTGGCCAGCGGCTATGAATACGGCATCAACAGCCGCGAGGATCGCATGCGCGAGAGGCTTCAGCAGGTGGTGAACGACTTCGACCGTTTCTCGGCGCTGTTCTCCAACTCGCAATACCTGGCCAAGGCACAGCAGTACTACACCAAAGCCCGTGCAGCCATTGCCGCTTTGGAGGCAGCCCAGCAGTAGGCCGCAAAATAAGCGCAGGCCACAGGCCCTGCGTCTACAGCCCCTCCCGGCAGTGACGCAGCCCCACACCCGCAAACGCATAATAGTTTGACAACAATACATGTATTAACAAAATATCACTATGGAAGAGAAGAAAAAGAAGATGCCCAACACGACGATTACCCGCAATACGGCCGAGTTCAGCCAGATGACGGGCAACATCTACGAGACCGTTGCCGTACTGACCAAGCGCGCCAACCAGATTGCCGCCGAGGAGAAAAGAGAGCTGCACCGCAAGATTGAGGAGTTCTCGAACAGCAACGACGGCATCGACGAGTATTACGAGAACCGCGAGCAGATAGAAGTGGTGCGCCGTTTCGAGCAGATGCCCAAACCCGCACTGGTGGCCACAGAGGAGTATCTTAACCATGAGCTGTACTACCGCAACCCCGCCAAGGAGGACCTCGAGCAGCAGCGCATGGAAGAGATGGAAGAAGCCGTGATTGCCAATCAGGAAGTCGCCGCCGAATAAACACTGGCCGAGGCGCGTGGGAGACGGTTTCATGTCGAGTGCGCGGAAGTGTGCAGACACTCCCTCACCCTCACGACAGCACCGCCATGCACCGGGCATACAGTGCGACGGCACCCCCTCCCCGCCACACATCGACCCATCGAACATCAAACATTAGCGGAAATGAATGTAATAGTAGGCATAACGGGCGGAATAGCGGCATACAAGTCGCCGATGCTGGTACGCCTGCTGGTAAAGGCCGGACACACCGTGCGGTGTGTGGCGACCGAGCATGCGCTGGAGTTCGTCACCCGGGTGACACTGGAGACGGTGTCGGGCAACAGCCTGTACAGCGACCTCTTTGCACCGGCCAACGCCCATTCGACAGAGCATATCTCGCTGAAGGACTGGGGCGACGCCATGGTTGTGGCTCCCGCCACGGCCAACATTATAGGCAAGATGGCCTCGGGCATAGGCGACGACGCGCTGAGCACACTGCTCCTGTCGTTCAGTCGCAAACCGCTGCTGATGGCTCCCGCCATGAACACACAGATGTGGGAATGTCCCGCCGTGCAACGGAATGTGGCGACCTTGAAGGCGGACGGCGTCCGCTTTGTGGAGCCCGCAGCCGGCGAGCTGGCCTGTGGCAGCACGGGTACAGGACGCATGGCCGAGCCCGAAGAGATAGCCCAGGCATTTGAGAACATGCTGGCCGTAGCTCAGGGACAATGGTTTGCAGGATGCCGCGTGCTGGTGACGGCAGGCCCCACCTACGAGCGCATCGACTCGGTGCGGTTTATCGGCAACTATTCATCGGGCAAGATGGGTTTTGCGCTGGCCGAGGCTTTGGCGTCACATGGTGCCGAAGTGGAGCTGGTGACAGGCCCCACCGCGTTGAAGACCAATGCACGCGGAGTGCATCGCATTGATGTTGAGAGCGCCCGCGAGATGTATGCCGCCGCCACCGAGCGGTTCCCTTCGTGCAAGGCAGCCATACTTTCGGCCGCCGTGGCCGACTACCGTCCGGAGCATACCGCCGACCACAAACTGAAGAAACAGGGCGACGAGGGCATGACCCTGACGCTGGTGCAGAACCCCGACATACTGGCGACACTCGGCCAAATGAAACAGGAGGGACAGACGCTGGTGGGGTTTGCCTTGGAGACGGACAACGAGGCCGCCAACGCCCGTCGGAAACTGGAGCGCAAGAATTTGGACTATATAGTGCTGAACTCGCTACGCGATGCGGGAGCGGGATTCGGCGTCGACACGAACCGTGTGACGATTATGAGCCGTGAGGGCGACACCTACTCCACCCCACTGCTGAGCAAGCGCGAGGTGGCCGAGGAGATTGTGCGCCACTGCCTTGCCCCCAGCTGCAGCTAGCGACAGGCCAAGCTGGGTTGTGGGGATGAGCAAGCAGCTGCACACGGCAACGCTTTCGCATCAACGCAACAGTGCGCGGCACAACCCAAAGCATCCTCAACGCTTTCCGCCCAACAACTATCGCCACACTACCATATAACGATACTGACAGATGAAAAGAAGCAACAGGTTTTTGATATTGTGCATGATACTTGCAGCAGGAGCCCTGACTGCAGGGGTGCTGATATGCAGTTCGCAGAAAGAGGATGCCGAAGAGATGTACCGCAAGGCAGTGGCAAGGGACTACCGGGTGTATTCGCCCGTGATACCCGACACACTGACCTTTGCTGGCGAGGCGGTGCCGCTGAACACATACTATGTCCGCGAAGGTCTGGACAACGAGTTGATTGTAAACATGTACCGACAGTCGAGCACGGTGCTGTACTTCAAGCGTGCCAACCGCTACTTCCCAGTGATAGAGCCGATACTGAAACGCAACGGGATACCGCTGGATTTCAAATACCTGTGTGTGATTGAGAGCGGATTGACCAACGCCACGTCGCCCGCCAAGGCGCAAGGTTTCTGGCAGTTCATTCCCTCGACGGGTAGCAAGTACGGCCTAGAGATCAACGACGAGGTGGACATGCGCGACGACCTGGTGTCGTCGACCGAGGCGGCCTGCAAATATCTGCGTTCCCTCTACACCCGAACCGGCAGCTGGACGGCGGCAGCAGCAGCCTACAACTGCGGCGAGAACGGGTTGGGCCGCCGCATGGACAAGCAGCAGACAAAGAATTATTACGACCTGTGGCTCAACAGCGAGACATCGCGCTACGTGTACCGAATACTGGCCGTGAAGATAATCATGCAAAATCCCCGCCAATATGGATATATGATGCGGCGTTGCGACCTGTATCCGCCGGTGCCGACACACGCGGTGGTGCTGAGCGGACAGAATGTAGACATCTACCAGTTTGCCCGCAACCACGGGACAACCTATAAGGTGTTAAGGCTGTTGAACCCCTGGCTGAAAACCGACCAGCTGAAGAACAAGAATAACCGGAGCTACATGGTACAACTGCCCTCGGAGGGGATACAGTACTCGAAATTAGCCAAGGGGAAACGGAACACCGAGATGATATCCCATATCTAACTAACGCCACGAACCTTTGTAACCATGGATGAGATTGAAATATTAGGAGCCCGTGAACACAATCTGCAGAATGTCGACGTCGATATTCCGCGCAACGCCTTTGTGGTATTCACCGGACTGAGCGGCAGCGGCAAATCAAGCTTGGCCTTCGACACTATCCATGCCGAGGGACAACGCCGCTACATGGAGACCTTTTCGGCTTATGCCCGGCACTTTGTGGGCAATATCGAACGACCCGACGTGGACAGCATCAACGGTCTGAGCCCGGTAATCTCCATCGAGCAGAAGACCACCAACAAGAATCCCCGCTCCACCGTGGGTACGGTGACGGAGATATACGACTTTGTGCGTCTGCTGTATGCCCGAGTGGGGATTGCCTACTCGCACGTGAGCGGTGAGCGGATGGTAAAATACTCGGAGGAGCGCATCCTCCAGCTGATAGAAGAGCAGTATCAAGGCAAGGACATCTACATCCTCGCCCCGCTGGTGAAAGCCCGCAAAGGCCACTACCGCGAACTGTTCACCCAACTGGGGAAAAAAGGATTCCTGCGGGTGAGAGTGGACGGCGAGGTGAAGGAGCTGACATACAACATGCAGGTGGACCGCTACAAGACCCACGACATCGAGCTGGTGGTTGACCGGCTGCGAGTGGGTCGCAGCACCGACCGCCTGAAAGAGGCCGTGCGGACGGCGTTCAAGCAAGGCAAAGGGGTGCTGATGGTGCTGGAATATGAGCCCCCCTCGCCTATTCCAAAGGCCGGCCCCAAACCGGCATACTATAGCCGGCTGCTGATGGACCCCGCCACGGGCATCTCATACCCCGAACCCGAACCCAATACCTTCTCGTTCAACTCGCCCTATGGCGCCTGTCCGAAATGCAACGGATTGGGACGCGTGGCCCAGATTGATTTCTCGAAACTGATTCCCGACCCGAAGAAGAGCATCCGTGAAGGTGCCTTCGAGGTACTGGGCAAATACAGCCCCACGAACTATTTCTACCGCAAGCTGGAGAATCTGGGGCGCTACTACCACTTTACGGTCGACGACCCCGTAGAGACCTTCTCGGAAGATGCCATGAACACCATCCTCTACGGCACGAGCGACTTCACCGGGATGGAAGACGCCTACGAGATGAACCACGGGAACAGCTTCCAAGGCATAGTGAACTACATCATGCAGATGGCTGGCGACGAGAGCTCGACGGCTTTGCAGAAATGGGCTGCATCGTTTATGAACACCGTCACCTGCCCCGAGTGCCACGGCCACCGCTTGAAGCCTGAGAGCCTCGCCTTCAGAGTGGACGGCTTGCATATAGGCGAGATGGCTGAGATGGACCTCACCGAACTGTACGAGCGGCTGGAACACCTTGAGGAGCGACTGGAGCCGCAGCAGCGGCCTGTGGCCCACGAGATACTGCACGAGATACTCACCCGCATCAAATTCATCATCGACGTGGGTGTGGGCTACCTCTCGCTGAACCGCAACAGCAGCAGTCTTTCGGGCGGCGAGTCGCAACGCATCCGCCTTGCCACACAGATAGGGTCGCGGCTGGTGAACGTGTTGTATATCCTCGACGAGCCGAGCATCGGGCTCCACCAGCGCGACAACCGGCGCCTCATCAACTCGCTGAAAGAGCTGCGCGACATGGGCAACAGCGTCATCGTGGTGGAACACGACCGCGACATGATACTGAGTGCCGACCATGTGGTGGACATCGGACCCGGCGCAGGGGTGCATGGCGGCAAGGTTATCTTCAGCGGCACAGGGCGCCAACTGCTCTCGTCGAAGAAGAAGACCCTCACACTGCAATACCTCCGCCGCGAGCGGGACATCCTGCTGCCTGAACGCCGCTCGATAGAGGGGTGCGACCACATCGTGCTCACCGGTGCCACAGGCAACAACCTCAAAGGGGTGACCCTCGACCTGCCTTTACGCCGCTTTGTCTGCATCACCGGTGTTAGCGGCAGCGGCAAGTCCACCCTCGTCAACGACACGCTCCACCCTATCCTCAATAGCCATTTCTACCATTCCACACGGCAGCCCCTCCCCTACCAAAGCATTACGGGCATAGAGCACATCGACAAAGTCATCGAGATCGACCAGGCACCCATCGGACGCACACCGCGCAGCAATCCCGCCACCTACGTGGGTGTGTTTGACGAGATTCGTACCCTCTTCACCCAGCTGCCAGCCGCCCGCATACGCGGATACAAGCCCGGCAGGTTCTCGTTCAACGTCAGCGGGGGCAGGTGCGAGCATTGCAAGGGAGCAGGCGTGAGGACCATCGAGATGAATTTCCTGCCCGATGTATACGTCAACTGCGAAGTGTGCAACGGCAAGCGATACAACCGCGAGACCCTGGAGATACGCTATAAAGGAAAAAGCATAGCCGATGTGCTGGATATGACCATCAACGAGGCGGTCGACTTCTTCGAGTCGTACCCCAAGATTTACCGCAAGCTGAAGACCATCCAAGACGTGGGACTCGGCTACATCACCCTTGGGCAGCAGTCCACCACCCTTAGCGGCGGCGAGGCCCAGCGCATCAAGCTGGCCACCGAACTGGCACGTCCCGAGACGGGGAACACGCTCTATATATTCGACGAACCCACCACAGGTCTCCATTTCGAGGACATCCGTGTATTGCTCGAAGTGCTGCAGAAGTTGGTGGACCGAGGCAACAGCATCCTTGTCATTGAACACAATATGGATGTCATCAAAGTGGCCGACTGGGTGATTGACATGGGGCCAGACGGTGGACGGAAGGGAGGTAACATCACCTTTGCCGGGACACCGGAACAACTGGCCGCACAGCCCGACAATATCACTGGGCAATACCTCAAGGAGGAACTTGACGAGACAAGGAAACATGCAGCCAAGACGCCACCAGCACAGTCGTAACACCTTCAATACCGCAAGCCTGTGATTCCGTATCTGATATACCTCTTTGCGACTCCCGCGCTGGTGATGCTTCTGGCACGACGCTGGACATGGATCGACAAAGTCAGTCCCATGGCCGTGTTGTATATCATCGGGTTGCTGGTGGCCAACCTTACGCCTTGGATACGACAGCCGGGCCTGCTGGACACCAACAACCTTATCGGCAGTGTATGCATTCCCCTTTCCATCCCGCTCATGCTGATGTCGTGCAGCATTTCGCGGGTGTCGTTCGACAACACCTTCAAGGCTTTCCTATGCGGGTTTGGGGCCATCCTGGTGGTCACGGTGGCAGGGTTCTTCCTTTTCCGTCACCACACCGACCCGACACAGTTTGCAAAAATCAGTGCCGTTGCCGTAGGCATCTATACCGGCGGCATCCCCAACATGGGCGCCATAGCCCAGGGGGTGGGCATGGACAACACTACATACCTTTACATCACATCCTACGACCTTATCGTCACGGGACTCTATCTGGTCTTCGTCATCTGCTTTGGCAAACAGGTGTTCCGCCGTCTGCTTCCCTCCCATCTTGAAAAGCAAAGTCCCGCTGCACCGGCGTCCGACACGACCCCTTCCGTCACCCCACGTGGCCACATCATCGCCTCACTACTACTGGCATTGGCCATCGCTGTGGGCTCCTGGCTGCTCTCCACCCTGTTCCCCGAAAGACTCTCCACCCCCATGCTGATTCTGCTGTTGACCACATTCTCCATTGGCGCCAGTTTCCTGCCCTTTGTGCGCCGGGTCAACCGCGAAGCCGAATCGCGACAGGGGCAGCCCGTTGCTTTCCAGGTCGGGCTATACTTTGTTTACCTCTTCTGCTTCTCCATCGCTAACGCTTGCGACATCCGTATGCTCGATCTCAGCGGAAGCCTCAACATCCTTTGGTACATCCTGTTTATCATCTTCGGCTCGCTATTGATACAAGTCCTCCTTGCCCATCTTTTCCACATCGACGGCGACACAACCCTCGTGGCCTCGGTGGCGCTCATCAACTCCCCCCCGTTTGTCCCCCTTGTCGCGGCACTTCTCAACAATAAAAACCTAATTGTCTCCGGCATTGCCATCGGACTTATCGGATATATGGTCGGCAACTACATCGGGATGGGAATCTATTTCCTCCTCACATTGTAACGCCCTCACACTAGCCTTTTTTCCATACCCTCACCGCCTCCATCCAAGGAAAAATTATATTATTTACAAGATAATCCAATAAAAAGTTGTATCTTTGCTTTTTGAAAAGAAAATTCATTATTAATAAATAACACTGAAGAACAACATGAAAACCAAAATCTTAACCGTCATCCTCATGGTTGGCGTATTCTTCATTGGCAGTGCAAAAGCCGAGAACATCGACATATTGACTGCTAAACAGATTGGTGCGTACTACTTCACAGTGGCTACAGGAGCAAAAGCCCCCGTATCTGCCGACAATCTTAAACTGGCAATCCAGTACGACAATCCCACACTGTGTATTCCCGCCATGTATGCATTCAACGTGGCTGGCAATGGTTTTGTCATCGTCTCTGCCTCCAACTGCACCGAGCCGGTACTTGCCTACTCCCCTGTAGGCAACCTCGACCCCGAGAATATCAACCCGGCATGCCAATACATGCTCGACAGCTACACCCGTGTCATTGTGGACAAACAGAACAGCAACGCCACTCCCTCCGACGCCATGCTGAGAAGCTGGAAAGAGCTCACCGACCAGACCTTCACCTGCGACCCCGATAGCAAAGCTGTGCTCGTCCAGGCCAAATGGGATCAGGTTGAGCCTTACAACTATTGGGTTCCCAAAAAAGACGGTGTGCGCTGTCCCGCAGGCTGCGTCGCCACAGCCATGGGCATGATTATCCACTATTGGAAATACCCCGAGGTGGGCGGCAACGACAACAACAGCATCGCCACCTGCTCCTGGAATGGACAAAACATCAAATACAAATTCAAGGTCGACTCCAACAAGTTTGAATTCGACAAAATGCCCAAAGAGCTCAGCTACACCAGTTCTTACGACGAGATACGTGCCGTAGGCAAACTGCTCTTTGCTTGCGGTGTCACCGTCAAAATGCACTGGGACCCCGAAGGCAGTGGTGCCCATAGCGAGGATGTCCCTGCCGCTTTTTCCAACTGGTTCCGCTACTCCACTGATGCCACATACCTCAACCGCGAGGAAATCTTCTGGAACCAATACAGACGTCAGTACGAATTCAGACTGCTTGTCCCCGACGATCAATGGCTCGCAATCCTCCACAGCGAGATTGACGACCATGCCCGCCCTGTCTATTATAGCGGCACCGACCTCGGCGGCACCGGACGCGATGCTGGCGGCCACGCCTTTGTCATTGCAGGCTCCTCTCCCTCCGACTACAAGAAGTTCTATGTCCGTTGGGGCTGGGGTGGCAGTTCAGATGGTTTCTACACGCTTGCCCCCACCGAGTCCACTGGCAGAAGCGGTTACTATACCTTCAACCATGGTCACGGAATGGTTTACAACATCCATCCCGACTACCTCAGCATCGACGAGAACACTGTCTACAGCACTGCTCTCTGCTACCCCAACCCTGCCACCGATTACCTGATGATTCCCTCCGACCTGCCCCTCAACGCAATGCTCACCGTTTATTCCGTCGACGGCAAGATGATTGACAAACGCATCATTCCCGGAGGCACCAAGGAGTATCGCCTCGACCTGCAAAGCTACGCCCCCGGCGCATACGTCTACAGGCTTAATGGCGAAGTTGTTAAATTCACAGTCAAATAATCACAAATAGTACAGTACATAAAGTCCCCCGACGGCAAAACAGGTCGGGGGACTTTCCTTTCAACAAAAACAGAATATGAAAAGAGCCATCACACTACTTATTCTCACCTTTGCACTCAGTACCCTGGCTGCTGCCCAGAACATTTCCGCTGCCGACAGCGCCGTGCTCAACCACATACTCACCGCCAACCAACAGTTCCACAGCATACAGAACACTTTCCGCCACGACCTCCTCAAACCCAAAAAGAATATATCACAGCAACGCTACGGCACCCTCTACTACGAGCAACTGAAGCCTGCCAAACACGGCGACACAGAGGCAAAAATCGCCATGCGCTACAGTAAACCCGAAGGGGAATATTACATCATCACCTCCACCCACCTATACAATGGTATTGACGGACACAAACTCAAGTTCAACTACCGTTTCGTCCCCCTCATGAAACTGCTGGGCAACTCGCTGGCCTGGGCTATGAACGGCGACATCTACAGCATCTGCACCGACCTCAACACCAACTTCCAGATGGCCACCACCGCCACACACTACGTCATCACCCTCACCGTTACTAAGGGCCACAACAAAGGCATCACCAAGATGGTGCTTAAATACGACAAGAAGACCTGTCTCATCGACTACATGGAGATAGAGGAAAAACTTGGCATAATACATAAATACACAATGGGGCTGGACGAAAAAGGCAAGAAACATCCCCCTCTGCTCAACAACCCCATCGACCAAAGTGTATACAAATTGTAGACACCTTGCACATTCACTCCTTTGCCGATAATACGGGGTGAGCAAGTCAACAATAAAAAAGAGGAGGCTTTCCATAGCAGCGAAAGCCTCCTCTTTCTATTATCCCAAATCGGTCATTAGGGTTTATGGCATAAACAGACCTGAAAAAGGAAAGACCGATTTGGGATAATGTACTACGGGGGGCATAACCTAAATGTCAGAATAATATAACGCCCACCACAAGTACCCCAGCACAGTTAGTTCGACTGCACATGGCAACATTAATCCGTTTGACAAGCAACATGTTGATAAACCCACTTGGGTCGTTCAATCTCGGCTCGATGTTGCCTGCTTCCCGGCTTGTTTTCCGTTATCATTTCGAGTAACGATGCTTTAACGATACTATAACGATGCAAGATTGAACGGCCCCTCTCCGTAGCGAGGGGAAATCGTTGCCGCTCCACGGCGCAGGGCGGGTAGGCAGAACAAGGATATGGGGCAGGGCTAATCCCTGTGCGTTGCACGATTCGGCAATTTCTACGAAGTTGGTGTCTTCAGCGGTGTGGGCAAAGGCAATGCATTTGCCCGCAGACCTGTATTGCGGACAGCGGAATAGCAGCTCCCTCTTCAGAAAAGTGTACGGGATGGGAGATGATAACGGAGGTAGAGGCCGAAGGCGAAATCCATCGCCTGCTCACGCAAGTCGTAATAGTACTCGGTGTCGAGACCGAGGGAGAATCGGCTGTTATACCTATTCTCAAAGGCCAGTTTGGCTGTCACCATCCTCCTTTCCGGCACAGCAAAGTCGGGGCGGTGCCAGCTGACACTTTGGAACAAATAGCTGCCACGCGGGGCAATATACTGGTGGCCATGCCAGTAGCCCGCCTGCACCAACAGTCGCCAGCTGCCGCGCCAGAAGGGCTGCGGCTCGTCGGGAGGACGAGGGACATCATGTGCAAACTGCCAGTCGAAGGAAATCTGCGGCCACATTGCCCAGCCATTGCTGTAAGGCAGACACTTGGTAGGCGACACGTCCTGAAAGAAGAAGAACGGCACATCAAGGGCAAGGGCCGAAACCTTCCCCGTGGCGAGGTTGACCCGGAGTCCCGCGCTCTCAGTAAAGAGGGACTGGATACAGGTGTCGAGTGTGGAGAACTGTCCCCCACGATGGCTGCCGAGGAAACTGAGGGGAAGGCTGACTGTCATACGCCCGTGACACAAAGGATCGCCGAAGGTGATGAGCTGGGAAGTGCCGAGAGAGAAGCGTTCCTGCTTAGGCTGCCAGGGTTCGAGCAGGTCTTCCCAATGCAGCCAGGTGTCCATGCTCCAGCCCAAAAGGGAGCCTATCGAATAGTCGGCGAGGATTTGTACGCCCTCCTCCTGGTGGTCGTAGATGTATCGCTCACGGTCGAGCATCGGCTCGTAGAGACCGTGGGAGAGTGTCCCATAAAGGGAACCCATGACCAGGCGGAAGTTGTTGAACGGTTCATATTCGAGCCGTACAAGGGGTTGCCATGCCCGTAGGCCGTCATAGCCCGCCGCGCCTGAAAGGAGAAGGCCGAAGGTCATCTGGGCGTCCTGCCCGATGAGGTGCTTGGCATAGGGTTTCACAAAGAAACCGGTGGCGGTGTAGCCACGCGTGTAGGGCAGAGAGAAGGCTGCATCGCGCAGGAATGTGGTGGCATCGACACCAATGCGCCAGGTATATTGCCGCCCATGGTCGCGGCGCCAGGCATCGGACTGAATCGAGTCGCTGTGCAGTTCAGTTCTCCACTCGTCCGGCACGTCAACCAACAGGCGTAACTCGCGCTGTACCTGATAATGGTCGTAGCGGTAATCGATAAGCAGGCCTGCGGTATCGGGCGGAAGCGCAGTGGATAATCGAAGTTCCTGCGGACGCGCAGCAACGGAGAAAGAGCAAATTAACAGTAAAATATAAAAGCGTTTCATGCTGCAAAGATACAACTTTTTTGATGTTTATAAGCAAAAAAGTCGAGGATAATTCCCGTCGACATAAGTGAGGGCTCAGCCTGTCGCTCTTCTGCCTCATCTCCGGCCAAGTTCCACGGCACTGAAGGCACCCTCTATATGCTCAATGCGATAACTGTTTGCAGTCATCACTACCGAGATAATGTCGAAACGCACTTCCTCCTCACGCTGATGCTTTATCACATAAGCGTTGGCCATGCGGACATAGGCACGCTGCTTTTCGTGGTCCACAAACTCTTCGGGATTGCCGAATCCAAGATTGCTGCGGGTCTTCACCTCGGCAAAGACTATCAGTCCCTCTTTGTAAGCGATAATATCCACCTCGTACTTCCCGCGCCGCCAATTAGTCTCCACGATGGCGAAGCCTTGCTCCTCCAAATAACGGCGTGCCAGTTCCTCGCCTCGTTTGCCAGTGTCGTTGTGTTCAGCCATAGCGGCTGCAAAGATACGAAAAAAAAGCCATGCCCCAAAAACTATTTTCTTCCATCCCCCCACTTACCTCAGCCTTTATCCCAAATCGGTCATTAGGAAACCGAAAACTCCTACGGAGTATAATTTGAGAGGGGTATGACGTTGGCTATTAAGCGAGAGCTCCTACGGAGCACCTGCCGAATCGTGCAATGCATGGGGAATATCCCTGCCCCGTAGGGGCTTTCGCTTAGTAGCATACCAAGTTGATAGATAGGATATTTCTCCATCGGAGAT
>JAEEGI010012824.1_pt1 | contig 17860 bp, 15 predicted proteins | sample 8958751 | NCBI WGS metagenome assembly JAEEGI01 (sample SAMN16246545, study PRJNA631951) | gut metagenome | biome: gut microbiome; feature: rumen; material: KS-attached | host: Bos | place: Iran: Karaj | collected 2018-10 | reverse complement strand
TCACGTTCACGAAGCGGGTGGTGTCCGAGATGATGCGCGAGAGGAAGCGGTTGTACTGCTGGTAACCGCGCAGCTGGGCCTTCCGGTAGGAATTGCCGGTGATGATGACCGGCTCCAGGCGCTCGACATCGCCCAGCATGTACATGTCAGGATAGAAGCGGAGCTGCCACTTGCTGTCCTGCATGGCGGCGGGGACGATGATCGCGAAGGACAGGTCCACCTTGCCGTGCCGCTCCGCAATGTTGCGGAACCGGGCCGTGATCTTGGCGGCGTCCAGGGTTTCGGTCGCCACCATGTCTCCGGTTTCCTCGTCCTTGATGGCTTTCATCAGCAGGAGCTCCCTGCCGTCGTCATCCTTGATCCGGAGGGTGTCGCGCAGGACTTTCGCCTCCTTGATCTCAGGAACGTACATGTCCTTGCCCAGGACCAGGGATGCCGCAGGATTGCCCCGCTTGATGGCGGCCAGCTTCCGCTGCGAACTGCAGGAAGCGGCCAGCGCCAGGGCCGCCAGGGCCCCGATGAGAAGATACTTCGGCTTCATTTAGAATACGTATACAAGGCTGAGGGACAATTGATCGGGGTAAATGAAGGTCTTCCGGCCCTCTTCCCGGACAAAGTGTTTTTCCGGGCTGCTGTAGAAGCCATACTGCTGGAACACGCCCGCCCAGCCGCCGATGCCGGCCTCCAGGTTGAAGTGCTTGGACAGCATGAAGGTGTAGCCGAGGGACAGGGCGCCGCCGAAGCCGTTCTTGCCCTCTTTGAGGGCGGCCCGCCAGAGACCCGTGTTGGAGAAGGAATGCATGTACTGCGCCTTGGCGGCCAGCCAGAATCCGGAATTGACGTACCAGGTCCAGTAGCGGACGCCCAGATAGGCGGTCTCCTGCCGGTTCTGGACGAGGGCTTCGGGATTGTGCGTGTGGAAGTCCCACGGGTTGTAGCGCCCGCCGGCCATCAGGGAGAAATGCTGGGATACGGACACGCCCACCTCCGCATTGACGGTGCCGAGTGCGGCCCAGTCCAGGAAGTTGGTCTGGACCGTCCATTTCTGGGCGGCGCAGGTCAGGGGCAGGAGCAGTCCCAGGAGTCCGATGAGAATCAGTCTTTTCATCGCATCCCCTCCTTATTCACCGGTTCCGGTGCCGCCAGTGTCGGTTCCGCCGGTGCCAGTTCCGCCGGTGCCAGTTCCGCCGGTATCAGTTCCACCAGTATCAGTTCCGCCAGTGCCAGTTCCGCCGGTGTCAGTCCCACCAGTGTCGGTTCCGCCGGTGCCAGTTCCACCGGTATCAGTTCCACCGGTGTCGGTTCCGCCGGTGCCAGTTCCACCGGTGTCAGATCCGCCGGTGCCGGATTCACCGGTGCCGGTGCCCGCCTCGGCGGCCGCCTGGTTGACCGTGACCCGGAACATCTCGAAACCGGGATGGTCCTTCGGACACACCACGATGAAACCGGTACGGGCTTCCGCAGCGGTGTTTTCGGCGATGTCATAGGTGAGCACGGGAATGTTTTCCACAATCTCCATCTTCGCCGTCAGCCAGGGTTCCACGCCCTCGGGGAAGACGCAGGCCGCGTCCAGTTCGAAATTGGCCTCGAACGTCAGCATCCGGCCGGTCTCGCCGGCGGCGGGGGCGTCGTATTCGGCTTCTCCGTACAGGGGTTTGAGCGCACGGCAGACGAAACGGATGACCCGGACATCGGAACGGCCGTTCCCGTCATAGACGGTGATGTAGACATAGCCGCCTTCCGGGAATTCCGCCGGGCAGGTCACGTCCACGTCTCCTTCCAGCGCAGATTCCGCATCCAGGCGGATGGCCGTCTTCAGGCGTCCGTCCGTTCCGGCGACCAGAACGGCGTTTTCGGCGCCCGTTCCCGACAGGGCGTAATGGACGGAAACCGTCTCGCCCGGGGCGATCGTCAGGCTGTCTTCCACCTCGCCGCCGGCCACGGTCAGAGCGACTTCGACAGGAAGGAAGCGGGGCAGCACGAGGACCGAACCGTCGGCCGCGAGGGTCAGTTCCACATGGTCGTCATAAGCGGTGTAACCCGAGAAGTACTCCAGGGCGTCGACACCCTTGGCCGGCCAGCCGGGTTCCACCCAGTGTTCTCCGTCCAGCGTATAGATCCACAGTCCTTCTTTGATATCCAGCGTCGGAGTCCTGCCGTCCACGGGAATCCTTTCTCCCTGATCGTCCACGAGCCATTCCCCGAGCGGGTTTCCGTCCTCGTCCACGGCGCCGTCTTCGTCCGCATGCCACCAGTACCAGCGCTCGCTTCCGTCTTCTTCCGTGTCTTTTTTCATGCTGACGACATACGGTTCGGCGTCCAGACCGTCCGTGCCGTCCACACCGCTGTACAGCGGGATGAAGAAAGAGTCGTCAGAAGAGACATTTCCGTTTTCATCCAGCGTCACCGTCCGGAAGCTGAGGATGTATCCGCTGCCGTCCTCGGCTTCGAACTCCTCCACGTTCACGATATAACCGTTGGCCGCCATCACCCGGACGATATCCTGGAGCGTTTTGAGCCCCTTGTTCATCTGATCGACCTGGGTGTACAGGAGGTCGATTTCGTTCTGCATGGTGATCAGTTCGTCCCGGACGAACTTTCCGCATCCACCGGCCACCAGGGCGGCCGCGAGCATGCCTGCTAAGATATGTGTTTTCATTTTCATGGTCTTTGCTTGCTTATTCGCCGGTTACCGCGCCGGCCTGGTTGATCTTGATGTCCCCGACAGGAACCGTTCCGGACTGGAGACGGAGGATGACGGCGCTTCCGCGGCCGGAGCCGTTTGTTTCAGGGTCCACATGGACCGTCAGTCGCCGGAAGCCGTCTTCGTCGGCGATTTCAGCCTGGATCCATGCCGCCGTTTCGGGAACGGTGGCGGACAGGGAGGATGCGTAGGTGATCCAGATGACGGCGTCACCGCCTTCGGCCGGGACAGAGAGCGTCCGGGTTTCGGAATTGAAGGTGAAAGGACTGCCCCCCTCCAGTTCGGCGGTGAAGGCGTCCGTCGCCTGCAGCACCCGGAAGGTCGTGCAGACATAGTCCGGATTGTCCTGGGGCGTGACCTTGACTTCGCATTCGCGGACCGCGTCGCCCGCGTTCGCCTGGGGCTTGAAGGTCAGCACGCCCGTTTCCGGATCGGAGACGACCTCCAGCCAGGATTCGGCCGGCGTGACGACATAGTCGAAATTGGCCTGGTAGGAGAAATCCCGCGTGTCGGTACCGCTGCCCATGCGGAGCGTGAAGGAAGGCTCCGCCGGCGCGATCTCCCGCGGCCGGAACGTTATCATCTTCACGGCGGAATAGTCGCCGCACTGGGCCGAAAGGATGATGTAACCGTCGGTATATTCTGCGGGGGCCTGGACCCTCACGACGCCGGTGGTGTCGTCCGCCGCTTCCACGCTGGAAACGTAGACGCCGTCCGTGCCGGAAGTGACGACCATCGGCCGGTCCGTTTCTCCGTCCACATTGATTTTATACTTGATGGGAAGCGATTCTCCGGCGGCGATGAGCACCGTGTCGCGGACCGGACCGTCGAAGGAGAACCGGAACGGGAGCATGCCCGCAATCTCATAGGTTTCCCCGTTCCACATGGTCAGCATGTACCGGTCCTGACCCAGCGGCTCCACATTCTTGAAGACGCCGAGTCCGTCCATTTCCTCGCAGCTCCGGAACGGTTCGAAATTCGCACCGCCGTCCACGGAGATATACCACCAGCCGTCATCCCGCACCTCGAACTGAGGGGGGACGCCGTCCGTGGCGCCTGCGCGAATCCGGCCGCCGTTCTCATCCAGCAGCCATTCCCCGTCCACCTGCCAGTACAGCGTGTCCGCGTCGTCCTTGACTCCGACGGGAATGAGGGTACGGCCGTCCACGCCGTCCTTTCCGTAAGGGATGAAAATCTTCTTCCCGTCCCGGAACGACACTTCGTAACCGTCTTCCGTTTCCAGGAAGGACTCCGGCAGTATCGTGTGGCCGTCGTCCAATTCCTTGACAATGAGGTCCAGGGCGGTCAAATCCCTGTTCACGGCGCCGGCCAGTTCCTGGAGCGCCCGAAGTTTGGCGTGGGTCTCGTCCAATTCCGGCCGGACCATGTCCGTGCAGCCGGTGAAAACGGACAGGAAAACTGGCATGACCATCGCCAGCACCCCGCTTCTGATTTTCTTTCGCATACGCTACTCACAAACAATTTGAACAAAGATAATTAAATTTTTGCAAAAACGGCATCTTTTGTTGATAAAAATGTTAATAAAAATGGAATTATCCGACGCCCGCGGAATGTTTTTTGCAAAAACCGCCCTGAAACAAGCTGTTACATTCAATATGAAAAGAATCGTTCTTCTGCTTTTCGCCGCCGTCCTCATGACGGCCTGCGCCTTCTCCCTCCCCGGAAAATTCACCCAGCTGGCCGACAAGGTGGCGGCCAAGGGCGCGGATTTCACCCCGCAGCAGTGGGAAAAGGCGAACGCCCAGTTCGAGAAACTCGTCCAGCAGTATGTGGACAGATATGACAAACTCTCCAACGAGGACAAAAAGGAAATCAACGCCGCCATCGGCAAGTATACCGCCACGGCTGTCAAATGCGGTGTCGCCGACGGCCTGAAGCAGATCAACGCCCTCCTCAAGCAGGTCCCCAGCGCCATCGGCTCCGCCGCGGAGGGGGCCAAGAGCTTCCTGGAGGAACTGGGGCTCTGACATGGTTCCCGCCATCGCACTCATCCTGGTCGCCGCGGCCCTGTTCCTGATTTTCCGCGACGATCACGATGATTCCTATACTCGCGGCGAAAAGAAGCCCGGCCGGAAGACCGGGCCGGAATCGGTTTACCAGAAATCGGTGGAACCGAGGCGGGAGCCGGTCTCTCCGAAACCGGCTCCGGTCATGGATCCCCGCACCATAGTCCCGAAAGAGAAGGAATACAGGCCGCGCAAGCTGGACGAACGCTTCAAACCCGCCGAATCGGAACCGAAGTACACCTCCGCGCCGACGGCCGCCCCGGGAAAGGACGCCCGCGCCGCCGGGTTCGCCTATGAGAAAGAAAAGGTCCTGGACTATCATTTCCTGGACCGGATCGACTATGACCCGGCTCTGCCGGAACGGACCATGAGTTCCTTCATCGCCGGCCTGCAGACGAACTGCACGGACCGGGATCTGGGCGGCCTGGTGGGCTACGTCTCCATGGACCCGGTGACCGAAGCCATGGAAGTCCACCGTCCGGATGACCGCCTGCTGGGCTATCTCCCGATGAAAGACCGGGCCGCCTTCCTCGCCTTCAACCCTTCACGCACAGTCTGCCCCTTCGCCGGCCACGTCGCCATCAGCGTCACCGGCCGCTACTACGCCGACATCCGCATCGTCCTCCCCTCCACCCGCGACTTCGTCGAAGAATCCCTCGTCGGCTTCCTGGGGTAGCTGTTAGCGGCGCAGGTGACGGTGGATGCGGGCGCAGGTGTGGTTTTCTGCCCGGGACCTGCGCCGCGAAATGGCCTCCCGTGCGTTCTTTTGGCGCAGGTCACACCCCTTTTTCCACACCTGCGCCAACTCACTCCTATACCTGCGCCAAGAAACAACGAGACCTGCGCCAAAACCCTTCCAAGGAGTGCGGGAGAGGTGGCGCGGCAACCGGAGAAGGCGGGGAGGACGGAAGCCCTACCATACTATCTCGCGGGGGATGTCTACGCGGGAGGCGAGGCGGGTGGCGCGGTCGCCGAGGAGGGCGAGGAGGGTGGACCAGTAGGCTTCTTCCACGATGCCGGCGGGCTGGGAGCCGGTGATGACGGCGAGACAGAAGGCGTGGATGAGTTCCACGGAGCCGTCGCCGGACGCACCCACGGAGCTGGCGCCGTCGTTGACCGTCACGTTTTCCGCGAAACGGATGCCGGCGTCTTTGGAGGCTTCTTCCGTCGCCCAGGAGGTGCCGGCGAAGGCGGCGTTGGAGAGGATGCCCTGCTCGATCTGGTTCAGCAGCTGGCGGATGCCGGAGCGGCGGACGGGGGCTTCGCTGTACATGATGCCGCGGACCAGGTCGATGGTCCCTTCGCTGCCCAGGATCTGTTCGCCCATGCCGAAGTGCTTGTTGGAGATGATGGACTCGAAAGTCATGTGCACCCCGTTCGGGTACTGGTAGACGGCGGCGACATTGTCGAAGACTTCGCGCCCGTCCTTCCAGAACTGAATGCTGCCGGTTCCCGTGACGAAGGAGGGCTGGATACCGCCCATGGCCCAGGAGCCGTTCTGCAGCTGGTGGCAGGCCAGTTCCGTCATCAGACCGCGGGAGTATTCATCGTAAAGACGCCAGTTAATGCGGCGCTCGTGCTCCGGAGAGGGCACTTCCCGCCGCCAGTCATTGTTACGGTACCAATAGTTGCGGATGCCCACGACCTGGCCGATGGCGCCGCCATGCACCAGTTCCATCGCCTGCACATACTTGGGGTCGTACAGCCGCTGCTGGCCGACCATCAGGACCCGGCTCCCCTCCTTCCAGGCGCGGAACATCGCGCTGAGCTGCTCGGGCGTATGGGCCATGGCCTTCTCGCAGAAAGTGTGCTTCCCGGCGGCCAGGGCGTCGATGGTCATCTGCGCATGCATGGACAACGGCGTACAGATGATGACGCCGCCCACTTCCTTGTCCTCGAGCAGCCGGCGGTAATCCGAATACCGGCGGGCCGACGGACACAAGGCCGCCGCCTCTTCCAAGTGCGGCGGATAATCGTCGCACAGGGCTACCACCTGCGCCGATGCGTCCTGCAGCAGGTTCACCAGATGGAACCGGCCCCGGGATCCGGTGCCGATGATGCCCAGCCGGGCTTTCTCCCCCGCCGCCTCCTTCTGCCGCTCGGGCGAGCAGGAGGCCAGCCAGGGAAAGAGGGCCAGTCCGGCCCCGCCGAGGGCGAGGCTGGACAGGAAGTCTTTCCGTGTCATTTTTTCACTCATAGGCTCAAAGTCAGGGCCCGCCCGTCGGTCCGGCACAGGATCTCCCAGGCCCGGTAACCTTCAAAGGCGGCCAGCAATTCGCCGCGATGTTCGGCCGGAGCGACCCAAAGGGCCGTCGACAGGACCTCCGTCACCATCGCAGAAGGGCCCGTCACGGCGACCAGGCCTTCCTTCTCCAGCATGTTTCCCGTTGCCGGGTCCATGATATGCCCCCTCCCATGGGGGTCTTTTCCGGACACGGACAGAGCCGCATCTTCCAACTGGAAGGTATGGGCCGTCCGGTCCGCATAATAACTGTGCGCCACCGAAACCGGCCACGGCGCATCCAAAGGATGCTTCCCGACGGCCGCGACGGAACTTCCCCCGAACGACAGCAGGGCGCACCCCGCCGCTTCGGCGACCATCCGGGCCGCCTTCTCCAGCACGAACCCTTTCACAAAGCCGCCCAAGTCCAGCCGCATGCCGGGACAGGAAAACCGGACGGTATGCGACGATGCGTCCATCACCAAAGCGCGCTCCGGGACGCGCGAACCGGCGGAAACATCAAAATACCCGCCCGTCGCTTTCCGGAAAGTCTCGCACAGCTGCAAGACCAGGAACAGTTCCTCGTCCACCGCCACGGCCTCCCCGGCCGCTTTCCGGTTCAGCTCCGACAGTACGCTGCCGGGCAGAAACCGGTTGTACCGACGGTCCGCCTCCTGCACCAGTTCCCACACGGAATCGACCAAATCCCGTGCGGAAGCCTCCTCCAGGAAAGGAAGGAGGATCTCGCACCGGGTGTGCATCGCGTCCAGCCGGGAATAGGCCGTGGGGACGGACGGATTCTGGGTGCTGTAGACGAACTCCATCGTTCCCGGGCGGGTCTTACTTCTTCCGGCGGAACAGCCAGACGATCAGACGGACGGCCGTCCAGATCAGATAGAAACCCAAGGCGATCATCAGGGTATAGCCGATCTGGGTGAACACTTCGTAGAACGGCGTATGGAAATAAATGATACAGCCGATGTTCACCAGGACCGCCAGCCCCAGACAGGCCAGGAAAGTGAGCAGTTCCGTCTTCTTCCGCCGGGCCGTGATCAGGGTGTCTTTCATAACTCCTTGATCTTGATGTTCCTGTACCATACCAGGAAGCCGTGGTCCTGCAGGAGGATGTAGCCCTCGTCGGCATTGCCGAAGTCCGGCCAGTTCTTGTATTTGCTGTAGGCCACCAGGGCGTTCCACATCTGGTTGTTGCGCTCGTACTCCAGGAGCTTGTGCCCGTTGAGCCAGTGTTCCACGTGGTTGCCGTCCACGACAATCATGGCGCGCTGCCAGCCGTCAATGGTATAAGTCTCCCATTCCCCTTTCGGGGCGGGAATCAGGTCATACAGCGACCCCATGGTGCGGTTTCCGTTCACACCCAGCTTGGCGTCCGGATGCCGCTGGTCGTCCAGGACCTGGAATTCGCAGCCGATGGCCGAGCCGGGGCCGCCGTTCATGAACGGGTCCACGAAATACTTGATGCCGCTGTTCGCCCCTTCGGTGATTTTGAAGTCCACTTTCAGGATGAAGTTGCGGTATTTGCGGGTCGTGATGATGTCGCCGCCGTTCACGCTTTCGCCGCCGTCGCCGGCATGGACATACAGCGTGCCGTTCTCGACGCTCCAGCCCTCATGCGGGAAGGCGCCGTTCATCCGGGGACGGGCGCTCTGCCAGCCGTTGGCGGTCTTGCCGTCGAACAGGAGCTTCCAGCCGTCAGCGACCTCTTCCGGAGTCAGGGTGTTCGCAATGCAGTTCACGCAAGGAGCGCTCGTGGGTGTCGCATACTTCTCCACGTCCTTCGTGATAATGCGAAGGTCCTTCCAGCAGATCCTATTGCCTGTCTGGTCTGGGCCGACAACATGCACCTGCAGGGCGATGAAGCCCGTGGGATCCACGTCGTCAATGAGGTTCGTGCAAGGAATGCCGTTCACCCAGGTGCGGATGTGCGTGCCGATGCATTCGACGCGTGCGTGGTTCCAGCCGTCCTTGTAGGCTTTCCGGGCCGGCTCGTTCTCCGTCATCCGGTACAGCCACATGCGGCGGGCCTCGTCATAGATGCCGCCGGTCCAGGCGCGCGGGGCCGGGTCGATTTCGAACTGGTAACCGTACACCAGGCCGCGGGCGTTGTCCTTGTGACTCCGCAGCTGCACGCCGGAGTTAATCCCTTCGGTCATGAAGTCGAACTCCAGGATGAAGTCGCCGTACTCCTTCGTGGTGGCGAGGAAGGAGTTGATCTTGCTGTCGGTGGCCGTGCCCACGATCATGCCGTCCTTTGCGGCGTACTTCGCCGTACCGGTCACCTGCTTCCAGCCTTTGAGGTTCTTCCCGTTGAACAGGGGCTCCCACTCCTGCGCCTGTATAAAGGTTGTCGCAGAGAGAAGTCCCAGAATGATGGCTATTCTTTTCATATCCTACATATTGTAAAATTCTTCCCAGCCCTTGCGCGGCGGCATGCCAGTGAGGAGGGCGTTCGCGAAGGGATCGTTCACGATGGTCTTGGTTCCGGCGTCGAAGGTGAGCTTCCGGCCGGTGCGGATGGCGATGACGCCGAGGGCGAAGGTCTGGCACATCGGGCCGAAGAGCTCGAACGGGGAGCGCGTCTTCTCCAGGCCCTGGCAGGCGAGAAGGAAGTTCGCGAAATGGTTTGAGGGGCTTTCCGGCACTTCCGGCAGGCGGGAGGCCATTTCAAGCGCTTTCTCCTTAGGGATGATCTCCAAGGTCGATCCGTGGCTGCCGCCCTTGAAGGTCAGTTCCTTGGAATAGATGATCTTGCCCGGGCTCAGGGCCGACGGAGTGAAGGTGCCGTCCATGTTGGTGACGGGAACGTCGGCGCCCCGGGCGCCCGTATCCCCATACCCGGCCGGGAGCGGCGGGAAGTTCTTCTGGCCGTCGTACCACATCAGTTCCACCGGCGGCATGCCGCCGCGCGGACCGAACTTGAAGCGGAGGGTGGTCTCCTGCGGGAAGAAGAAATCATTGGCGCCCGTCAGCTTGAGCGGCTCCACCTCATAGGGCAGGCCCAGCTCCAGGAACTGATGGCACGTGTCGATGATATGCGCGGCCCAGTCGCCGATGGCGCCCATGCCGAAGTCGAACCAGCCGCGCCAGTTGCCGGGATGGTACTTCCCGTTGTAGTCATGCCACTGGGCGGTGGTGAGCCAGGTGTCCCAGTCCATGCCCGGAGGCAGCGGTTCCGCATCCGGGAACTTCTTGATGTTCACGTCGTAAGGGTGCCAGCGGCGCCAGTCGTTGTGGTGCGCGACGATGGAATAGACATCCTTGATGATGCCGGCTTCCTTCCAGGCCTTGAACTGGAAGTAATTGGCGTCGGAGTGGCCCTGGTTGCCCACCTGGGTGGCCAGTTCGGGGTGCTTCCGCGCGGCCGCCATGAGCAGTTCGCACTCCAGGAAGGTGCGCGCCATGGGCTTCTCCACATACACGTGCTTTCCGCAGTGGAGGGCGAGCATGGACACGGGGAAATGCGCGAAGTCCGGGATGGCGATGCAAACGGCGTCAAAGTGGTCGGCATACTCGTCGAAGAGCTTGCGGAAATCCTTGAATACCTTCGCCTTGGGGTATTTGGCGATGGTCTGGCGGCTTTCCTTGCTCTGCAGGTCCACATCGCACAGGGCGACGAATTCGCAGAGTCCGGTGCGCTCGAACTCTTCGATGATCTGGGCGCCGCGGTTCGCGATGCCGACGGCGGCGAGGCGCACTTTGGCGCCTTTCCCGGGGGCCGGGGTTTCACGAAGATCCTTCGCGGAGAGGCCGTGGATGCCGAGGATGGCTCCGGCCGTGCCGAGACCGGCCGTCTTCAGGAAGTTGCGTCTGGAGAGAGGTTCCATGGGTTTCGGGGTGTTTCAGTGTTATGTATTGTGACAAAAATAATGAATTCTTGCGGATTTCTTCATACATTTGTGTGCATATAACTGTTGATTTCGTACCATTCAAGGTCCGGTTATGAAAAAGATTGCGATTACCCTTCTGCTGGCGGCCGCGAGCCTGGCCGCCGGCGCCCAGACCGCCCGTGAGTTCACCCTTCCCCTGACCCCCGACGGAGCGGCCCAGCTTGTCGTCTGGCTGCCGGAGAATCCCACCGGCCGCGCGGTCGTCTGCTGCCCGGGCGGCGGCTACGCCGTCCTGTCCAACACCCATGAAGGCGCCGCCTGGCATGAGTTTTTCAACGCGAAAGGCATCGCCTTCGCCCTGGTGAACTACCGGATTCCTCACGGGGACCGCACCCTGCCCATCTCCGACGCGGAGCAGGCCATGCGGACGATGCGCGACAGCGCCGCCGTCTGGAGCCTCAACCCGCGCGACATCGGCATCATGGGGTCTTCCGCCGGCGGACACCTGGCGTCGACCATCGCCACGCACACTCCGTTCGAACTCCGTCCGGACTTCCAGATTCTGGTTTACCCGGTCATCACGATGGGCCCCGGCACGCACCAGGGTTCCCTGGACGGGCTTCTGGGCGAGGAGCAGAAGAATCCGGACCTGGTCCGGCTGTACAGCAACGAGCTGCAGGTGAAGCGGCACCTGACCCCGCCCGCCATCATCCTGCTGGCCAATGACGACGCCCTCGTCCCGCCCGTGCCCAACGCCATCGCCTACTACACCGCCATGCGCGAGGCGGGCAACAGCTGCTCGCTGCACATCTACCCGACCGGCGGCCACGGCTTCGGCTACATGCCCTTCTTCGCCTACCGGGAGCAGATGCTCTCCGACCTGTCCGCCTGGCTGGACAAGCTGCCCGCTCCGGCGCCCGACGCCGTCCGCGTAGCCTGCATCGGCGACAGCATCACCGACGGTGACGGCATCGACCTCCGGGACACCAACGGCTATCCCGCCCAGATGCAGCGGATGCTCGGCAAGGGCTATGACGTGAGGAATTTCGGCGTCAGCGCCCGCACCATGATGAATTCGGGCGACCTGCCGTACATGAACGAGCAGGCCTGGCAGGACGCCCTGGCCTTCAATCCCGACGTCGTGGTCATCCTGCTGGGCACCAATGACTCCAAGACCCACAACTGGGCGCACAAGAAGGACTACGCCCGCGACCTTCAGAAGATGCTGGACGCCCTGAAGGCGCTTCCGGCCCGGCCGAAGATTTTCCTCTGCAAGCCCGCTCCCGCCGTCAAGGACACCTGGACCATCTCCGAGGAAGTCCTCACGCAGGAAATCGCCCCCCTCCTGGAGAAGACCGTGAAGAAGGAGAACCTGGCCGGCATCATCGACCTGCACGCCGCCTTCGACGGGAAGCATGACCAGTTCCTGGAGGACGGCATCCATCCCAGCCAGGCGGGCGCCCGAACCATCGCCGAGACCGTCGCCAGGGCCATCGACCCGGACGTCAAGATCGAACAGCGGCCCTTCCGGTGGGGCCGGTAGTCCTCACGCACGCGCGTTTTGCGCGCAAAAAGATGATTTTCCGACGCAAATGCTTATATTTGTGATTCGATAAATATGAAATGACACATATGAAACGTACGCTCTTTTACCTGACGGCCGCCGTCTGCCTTCTGGCGGGCTGCAGCCGCACCCTGAAATTCACCGTCAGCGGCGAACTGGCCGCAACCGGCCTCCCCGAGAACACGAAGACCATCCAGCTGATATCTGAAGGACTTCCCCTGCCCATTGAGGCCACCGTCACGGACGGAGCTTTCTCCATGGAAGGAGAAGTGACAAAGCCCGTCCTCGCCAAGCTCATTTCCGACAGCAAGGACCAGAACCGCTTCCCCGCCCTGATTCTCGAAAAAGGCGCCGTCACTTTCCAGGACGGCCGCCCCGTCGGCACCCCGCTGAACGATGAGAACAAAGCCTTCATCGAACAGCTCAGGACCATCCGGAAAGAGAACGCCGACAACCGCGCAGCCTCCGACAAGGCTACCGAGGAAGCGTATTCCGCCTTCGTCGCCAAGCACAAGAACGACCCCTGCGCCGTCTTCGCCATCCTGCTCGCGGACCAGCGGCTGGCTCCGGAATTCATCCTCCGGCTCATCTCCGCCGCCTCCCCGGAAATCCAGAATGTCGACGAAGTCCGCGCCCTGGCCGCCCGCATAAAGAAAAAGATGGAGAAATGAGCCGCTTCCCCGCATTCGTCATCGCGCTTCTCCTTGCCGTAACGGCCTGCAGCCGGTACGACAACTACACGGTCATCGTCTCCCTGGACGGTAACCGCTGGGACTATCCGGAACTGTATGAGATGCCGTTTTTTGACAGTCTCGCGACCGTGGGCGTGAAAGCGGCGATGGAGCCCTCCTTCCCCGCCTCGACTTTCCCGAACCATTATACCATGGCCACCGGATGCGTTCCGGACCACAACGGCATCGTGCATAACAGCTTCCGGGATCCGGACGACGGTTCGCACTATGCGATGAACGACTCCACCAAGCGGTTCAACCCGAAGTATTACCTGAAGGAGCCCATCTGGATCACGGCGCAGAAACAGGGCCTGGTCACCGGCAACATCTACTGGCTGGGCGGCGACGTCGCCATCCAGGGCATGCACCCCACTTACTGGCGCAACTGGAACGAGCAGCCCCACTGGGAGTTCGACGAGCGCGTCGATGAGGCCGTCCGGCTGATGAACCTCCCGAAAAAGGAGCGTCCGCGCCTGCTGATGGTCTATTTCGACGAACCGGACCACACGGGGCACGTTTATGGCCCGAATTCGGCAGAAACGGCGGAGATGACCCACCGGATGGACAGCCTGATGCACGCCTTCTACCTCCGCCTGATGAAACTCCCCCATGCGAAGAAGATCAATTTCATCCTGGCGGGCGACCACGGCATGACGGAGATCAGCCCGGACCGCTTCGTCTCCTGGGCCGAGGCGCTGGACGACAGCTGGATCGAGGACATCGCCGGCGCCATCCCCACCAGCATCTACTGCAAGGAAGGCTACGTGGACACGGTGTACAACGCCCTGTCGCAGATTCCTCACCTGAACGTGTACCGCCACGGTGAAATGCCGGACTCCCTGAACTATGGCAACTCCGACCGCACCGGCGACATCATCGTCAGCCCCGACCTGGGCTGGCAGTTCAACTTCGCGCCGTCCCGGAACCGGGGCACCCACGGCTTCGCGCCGCAGGAGACCGACATGCTCGTCGCCTTCCGCGCCGTCGGCCCCGATTTCAAGAAGGGGTACCGGGCGATCCCGTACGAGGAAGGCCGCATCGCAGCCTTCAAGAACATCGACCTTTATCCGATGCTGTGCGAACTGCTGGGCATCAAACCCGCCCCCGTGGACGGGAAACTGGACAGAATCCAACAAATCTTAAAACGACACTGATATGAAACTCGACGGAAGACGTGAAAGCTCCAATGTGGAAGACCGCAGAGGAATGAGCGGCGGCGCTGTCGCCGGCCTGGGACTGGGCGGTATCGCCCTCGTCGCCATCATCACCCTCCTGATGGGCGGGAACATCGGCGATGTGATCCAGAACGTCCAGAACTCCGGAGGCATCGGCGGAATGACCGAGCAGTCCTCCTATGAACCGACGCCTGAAAACGAGGCGCTGGCGAAATTCTCCCGCCAGATCCTCGCCTCCACCGAGGACGTGTGGAGCGCCTATTTCCGGCAGACCGGCATCGGCACGTACCGCGCACCGACCCTGGTCCTGTATTCCGGCGCCACCGCCACCGCCTGCGGCACCGGCCAGGCCGCCATGGGCCCGTTCTACTGCTCCGGCGACGAGAAACTGTACATCGACCTGAGCTTCTTCGCCACCATGCGGCAGCAGCTCGGGGCCGACGGCGACTTCGCCTACGCCTATGTCATCGCCCATGAAGTGGGCCACCATGTACAGAACCTGCTCGGCACCCTGGGCAAGGCCCATCAGCAGATGGCGCGGATGAACAAGGCCGACGCCAACCGCGTGAGCGTCCGCATCGAACTCCAGGCGGACTTCTACGCAGGCGTCTGGGGCCATTACGAGAGCCAGATGTTCGGCTCCCTGGAGGACGGCGACCTGATGGAGGCCATCAACTGCGCCTCCAAGATCGGCGACGACTACCTCCAGAAGAAATCCCAGGGCTACGCCGTCGAAGAATCCTTCACCCACGGCACGGCCGCGCAGCGCATGAAATGGCTCAAGAAAGGCCTGCAGACTGGCGACATCCGACAGGGAAACACCTTCGAACTTAGCGATAATCAATTATGAGCAAACACTTCACGCTCCCTTATGAAGGAGGCCTGATTGAAAAGAACCTCCCCAAAGGTATCCTTCACAACTATGAAAAAATCTGGACCGAGATCTATCCGGAATCCCGGCCCGCCTCCTACGCGGTGGCCGACCTCATCGTCGACGCCATCAAGGCCACTCCGGAAGGGCGGTTGTTCCGCCTGGGCCTGACCACGGGCGCCACGCCCACCTCCCTTTACAACGAGCTCGCCCGCCGCTACAAGGCCGGGCAGGTTTCGTTCCGCGATGTCGAGGTCGTCTCCATCGACGAGTACTATCCTTCTTCCAAGGAAGCGGTCCAGAGCCGCAACCACCGGCTGCATGAAACCCTTCTGGACAAGATCGACATCCGGAAGGAGAATGTCCACATCCCCGACGGCACGGTCCCGCAGGAGTACGTCTCCTCCTACTGCGCCGAATTCGAGAAGATCGCCCGCAACCTGGACCTCCTGGTCATCGGCATCGGCGAAGACGGCCAGGTGGGGTTCAACGAAGCCGGCAGCAACGAGAAAACGCGCACCCGCACGGTCCGCCTCTCCTACAAGTCCCGCAAGCGCCAGGCGAAGAATTTCAACCATGACATCAACGCCACGCCGCAGAGCGCCATCACGATGGGAATCGGCACGATGCTCACCGCCGGGCGCATCGTCCTGATGGCCTGGGGCGAGGACAAGGCCCGCGCGGTCAAAGCCGTCGCCGAAGGCGAAATGACCTCCGCCTGCCCGGCCTCCCTGCTGCAGCGCCACGACCACATCCACTTCTTCGTGGACGAAACCGCCGCGAGCCTTCTGACCCGCGTGGTCGCCCCCTGGCTCGTGGGTCCCTGCGACTGGACGCCCAAGTTCGTCCGCAAGGCGGTCGTCTGGCTGTGCCAGACCGTCGGAAAGCCGATCCTGAAGCTGACGGAAAAGGACTATCTGGAGAATTCCCTCGGGGAGCTGCTCGAGAAATACGGTCCTTATGACAAGATCAACATCAACGTCTTCAACGACCTCCAGCACACCATCACCGGCTGGCCGGGCGGCAAGCCGGGCGCCGAATCCGAAGACGGAACGCGCCCCGTGTCGGCCCTCCCGTTCCCGAAGACCGTCCTGATCTTCTCCCCGCACCCGGACGACGACGTCATCTCCATGGGCGGCACGTTCATCCGCCTGGCCTCCCAGGGCCATGACGTGCATGTCGCTTACGAGACTTCCGGCAACGTGGCTGTCCACGACGACGTCGTGCTCCAGCATATGGACGCCGCCTTCCAGCTGGGCTTCGCGGACAAGTTCGACGAAGCCAGGGCCCTGGTCGAGAGCAAGCGTCCCGGCGAGCCCGAACCCCGGGCGCTGCTGGAAATGAAGGGCGCCATCCGCCGCAGCGAAGCCCGCGGCGCCGTCCGCTCCTTCGGCCTCAACGACAACACCAACGCGCACTTCCTGAACCTTCCGTTCTACGAGTCCGGCGGCATCAAGAAGAATCCGCGCACGCAGGCCGACGTGGACATCATCAAAGACCTCATCTCCCGGCTCAAGCCTCACATGATCTTCATGGCGGGCGACCTGGCGGACCCGCACGGCACGCACCGCGTATGCACCGAGGCCGCCCTGGACGCCGTGGAGCAGCTCAAGGCCGAGGGCAACGACTGGCTCGCCGACACCCACATCTGGCTCTATCGCGGAGCCTGGATGGAGTGGGAGCTCGGCCGCGTGGACATGGCCGTTCCGCTGAGCCCGGACGAGGTCGTCAAGAAACGCCACGCCATCTTCCGCCACCTGTCCCAGAAGGACATCGTCCCGTTCCCGGGCGAGGATCCGCGCGAGTTCTGGCAGCGCGCCGAAGAGCGCACGCAGAACACGGCCATGCTCTACGACCAGCTGGGCATGGCGGAATACCAGGCCATCGAAGTTTTCCTGAAACTCTGTTAATAAAACTTGCTTGACACCATGAAAGTCATCATCCGCGACAACGCACGCGATGGCGGCATCTGGGCGGCCCATTACATCGCCGCCAAGATCAAGGAAAAAGCCGCCCGCACCGACAAGCCCTTCGTGCTCGGTCTCCCCACCGGCTCGACCCCGCTGAACACCTACGCCGAACTGGTCCGCATGTACAAGGCCGGCGAAGTGTCCTTCAAGAACGTCATCTCCTTCAATATGGACGAGTATGTGGGCCTTCCCGAGGAGCATCCCGAGAGCTACCACTCCTTCATGTTCACGAACTTCTTCAACCACATTGACGAGCCCCGCGAGAACATCCACATCCTCAACGGCAACGCCGCCGATCCGGCCGCCGAGTGCGCCGCCTACGAGAAGGCCATCGTCGAAGCCGGCGGCATCGACCTGTTCATGGGCGGCATCGGCGAAGACGGCCACATCGCCTTCAACGAACCGTTCTCCCCGCTGGAGTCCCGCACCCGCGTCGTGACCCTCACGCAGGACACCCGCGAGGTCAACTCCCGCTTCTTCGGCGGCGATCCCGAGGCCGTCCCCGCCCAGGCGATGTCCGTGGGCGTCGCGACCGTCATGGCGTCCAGGGAGGTCATGATCCTCGCCTTCGGTTCCAAGAAGGCCCGGGCGCTCGCCAGCGCCATCGAAGGGCCGATGTCTCACTACAACACCGTGAGCGCCCTTCAGAGCCATCCGGCCGGCATCATCGTCTGCGACGAGGCCGCCATCGGCGAAGTGAAGGTGAACAGCTACCGTTACTTCAAGGCCGTCGAGGCCGCGGAGAACCGGTA
>JAEEGI010012814.1_pt1 | contig 17869 bp, 5 predicted proteins | sample 8958751 | NCBI WGS metagenome assembly JAEEGI01 (sample SAMN16246545, study PRJNA631951) | gut metagenome | biome: gut microbiome; feature: rumen; material: KS-attached | host: Bos | place: Iran: Karaj | collected 2018-10 | reverse complement strand
TGATAATGGTAAGACATGGCTCGGTCCAGATTCTTACATCATTGAGGGTGACGTGTCTTGTTCAAATGGTCTGATACAGAAGCTGTCAGGTATGATTCGCCGTGAGGACCGTCTTATAGCTGAGCAGTTGGCTACCGATGAGAACTTCAGCATCTTCTCAGAGGCACTGAAGGCTACAGGTATAGACATGGAACTCACAGTAGAGAAGAAGGACACTACGTTCTCTCTTGCAGAAAGTAAGCCTACCGACCGTGATGGTAATGCTTTGTATTGCCCTACGGAGTGTAAGGTCGCATTCACAATCTTCGCTGAGAGCGACGACGTGTTTGCACAGGCAGGAATTACAGACTTCCAGAGCTTGGTAGAGAAGTGTAAGGAATGGTATGGAGGTTCTGCCGCTTGGTATAACTATCTCAATGAGAAGGGTATCCAGGTTTCTACTGGCGATGACTACACTAATGAGTGGAACGTACTCCACATGTTTGTAGCTTATCACATACTTCGCGCAGGCATGCCTGTTGACCAGATTGTATATGAGAAGACAAACAGCAATCAGTCTGTGTGGAATGTATCATTTGGATATGAGCCTCAGGAGTATTTTGAGACGATGTTGCCTAACACTCTCTTGAAGGTATGGGCAACCAATCCTAACTCACAGGGCAAGGAACCTAAGCTGTGGATTAACCGCTATCGTCAGAACAATACTCTGACAGATGAGTATGGAACGCTGGGTTCTGATGCTACTCACCCGATTGTCTTCCCAGGTGTACAGATTGATCGTACATACAACAAGGGTACCCTTAATGGATATATCCATAAGATCAACGGAATCTTGAAGTATGATCAGCAGACTGTCGCTTCATTCTATGAGCGTATCCGTCTTGACTCTTCTACATTCTTGTATGAGTTGATAAACAATGGTATCAGAAATGCAACTGCATCACAGGTTTCAAATATGAATGGTGGTGGTAATGGTGACCGTGTGGCATTCGACGTTAACTATTTTGACAATATCGTATGCTACAATCCAAATACAGTGCTTCGCTTTAATGTGCTTGGTGCATGGCGTGCGCATAACTCAGACCAGTTCCAGGGTTGGGATACATACGACATAGCATTCAAGTTGCCTCATGTGCCAACAGGTGAATATGAGCTTCGCATTATCTATCCTCCTATGGTCAGAGGTGGTATGATGCAGTTCTACCTTGGTGAGTCAAGTGACCAGGCAGAGATGGTGGCACAAGGTACACCATTTGATGCACAGCTGAATCCATATGAGAATGCTTCTTTCGGTTTCATTGATGTGGACCCAGACAATGAGGAGTTTGGTATAGAGAGCGATCAGGTGATGCACGTACGTGGTTATATGCGTGCACCTGCCTCATTCTCTCGTGCTACGTATAATACGAATACAAACAAGCTGACGGTGACAGCAGATGATCCTTATGCAGCTTGTAGGCAGATGACAGGTGGCACAAGCTGTCGCACAGAATCTGGCTATGGCACGATGATGCTGCGCCGTGTAGTATGTACACAGCAGTTCAAGCAGGGTACTGACTACTGGTTGCGAATAAAGAACCTCATCACGAATGCTGCAAACCTTGGATGGTCGTTCGATTTCGTAGAACTCGTACCTACAGGTATCGTAAACAGTCAGACAATGATGGAGGACTGGTACTAATTAGTTAAACATATAAGTTGAATAATTAGTAGTTCAAGTATATTAACCGTTTAAGAGAACGATTCTTATGAAGTACAATAATAAAATAGGTATGATGATAGTAGCAGGCGGAATGCTTGCTGCTACCTCATGCTCCGATTTCTCAGACTACAATACTGCTCCAGATGACTTCGGTATGACTGGTGGCAAGACATTGTGGCAGAATATCAGTGAGATCAATAATTTGTCAAAGTTCGCAGAGATTGTGGAGAAGGTAGGCTTCAAGTCTAATTTGGATGCTCCTACATTCTACACTTTGTTTGCACCGCAGGATGGTACTTACAATGCCGACTCTGTATTACAGATATTGGAGTCAGGCCTGCCAGAGGACACCGCAATCGTGCTGAAGGAGTTCGTAAAACAGCATGTGGTACAGTTCAACCATCCTCTCAACGCAGCATTGGAGGAGTCAACACTTTTGTCACTCAATGCTAAGACTCATGCCTTTTCACCATTGCATTATGGCGATGCTACTTTCACCAACAATGTCAACATTCCTTCAAGTAACGGTGTGATACATATCACCAATGGTAATGAGGGCTTCTATACCAACATATACGAGTATCTTGACAAGATAGAAGGTTGCGACTTGTTCCGTGACTATGTCAAGAAGTATGACGAACAGTATATTGATGAGTCAAACTCAGTGATGGGTCCTATCGTCAATGGCGTACAGAGCTATGAGTACATAGAGTATGCACATCGCAACTCTGTAATAAATGGCATATTACATGCGCAGCTTGAGAATGAGGACAGTTTATACACTATGCTGTTCCCAAATGACAAGGCATGGACAAACTCATACAACAGGATACACAATGACTACAAGTATCTGAAGAAGATGAGTTACACAGACCTGACAGCTACGACGGTTGCCGGCGCTTCAATGAAGGTGACCGATGGTAAGGCAGATATTACGGTAACTTCAGATCCCGCTTACCTTACCGACTCATTGACAAAGAAAATGATGATTTCTAATCTGGCATTTTCACACGGCTATCCATGTAACGACGTACTGCTCTCTGGAGGTGGTACGAAGGTTGATAGTGTCTTCAGTACTACCAAAGACTTTTTGGTAAGTGCCAAGGACATAGAGGATCATACCTTGGAGAAATATCGTATGTCAAACGGTTTCGTAAGACTTACGGACTCTATACCATTCCAGCCATGGCAGACTTTTGAGCCTATTATTACAACCACCAGACGCGTACGTGTGTTGAATGGTGCAGGTGGTACGTTCTTAATTGCAAAGGAAGAATTCAAGAAGGGTGGCGAACGTGATACTCTGTTTAAGTATGTCCCTGATTATTTCTATGATCGCATTCTTGGTGAGAAGAGTGGTGACTCAAAGTACTTCTCGTTTACGACCACACAAAGTACCACACAGTCCTCAATACCAGAGTTGGATTTCGCTATAGCGAGATTACAGGATGATAAGTATATCAGTAACGTTCTTTCAACGACATATCATATATATGTGTTGACTATTCCTAACCAGATACTGGATGATGTAGAAGAAGGCATAATCACTAAGCAGAAACCATACTATCTCAGTTTCTACCTTAACTATACCGACTCAACAGAGAATGGTGACCCAGTGATAAAGCATCAGCAGCTGTTCCTTAGCGAGAATGCTGACCCAGCATGGGGACCAAAGGAGGTAACAGAGAGTAAGGTTCGCCACATCGTGACAGAGCCAGGCTATGCCCAGGTTATCGATCTTGGTGAGTTTACTTTCCCTGTATCATACTATGGTACGGAGGCTTGCCCAAGTCTTATGATGTGTCATACACAGAAGTTTAATACATCTACGAAGCGTAACTCGTATGAGCATGAGCTGCGTGTTGCTGGAGTCTATCTGGTTCCTGTAGAGGCAAACGATTACTTCATTACAAAGTCAGATAAGGAATGAAGATATTAACAAAGAATAACGAAGAATAGTTATGAAGAGCAATATATATGACATTATGCAGCGCTTGGGCCAGAGGCTTCTGCTCTGCTTTATAGCAACTACATTGTCATGCGCGGTTTATGCTCAGGATGAATCGGATGATTCTTTTGCGGAAGAAGAAGCACCAACCGTGAAGCAGCCGAAGCGTAAGACCGCTGTGGACAATGTTCCTACATGTGAAATAAAAGGTATCGTAGTAGATGAGGCGAACGGTCAGCCACTTGCAGGTGTACGCGTGCAGGCTACTGATGACAATCGTTTCACTGCAATGACGAATGCAACTGGTGAATTCACCATAAAGGTGCCAACATATACTACATCTTTATATGTACAGGCTCCACGTCATATGTCACAGCATGTAGGTATCAATGCTGCCGACGAGAAACAGACGGTAAAGGTCTCAATGTTGTCAGACAACTTCCGTCCAATGTATGATGAGAAAACGATTTACACATCTCAGAATTCATTTACCGCTACCGGCAACAGACTTTCAATAGATGATGAGATAGGTGCGAAACTCGGTGGCGACATACGTACAATCATGCGCAATGGTAACGAGGAGCAGGGTGCCATGATGCTTATACGTGGTATCAATTCCATTAATGCCAACTCACAGCCATTAGTCATTCTTGATGGTGTAGAGCTGGATATGCAGCGTAACCGCAACTCACTTCACCTGGGAGACTATTTCAATATCCTGTCAGCCATTTCACCAGAGGATATAGAAAAGGTGACAGTGGTAAAGAATGCTACGGCATTGTATGGTGCACGTGGTGCCAATGGCGTAATCCTGATTGAGACAAAGCGTGGTCATTCAATGGCTACACGCATCGATTTCAAGGCTTCTGCCGGCATTACAACAATACCTTCACTGCCTACTGTTATGAATGCAAGTCAGTATCGTAACTATATCGTAGAGCAGCTCGGTACAGTGCCTGCGGTTCAGGAGTATATGACAAATACGGGAAAACTGATGTCATTCCGTTTCCTCAATGACGACAAGTCTGGTTACTTCTACAACATGTATCATAATGATACAAAGTGGACTGATGACGTATATCGTACTGCTGTAACACAGAACTATAGTATAAACGTGCAGGGTGGTGATGATATAGGTATGTATCACCTTTCAGTTGGTTACAGTTCAATAGACAAGAACATCAAGGAAACTTCCTTTGACCGTATCAACGTACGTTTCAATACAGACATCAGTCTGCTTGAGAACCTCAGCACGAAGTTTGACATGTCGTTCTCTCGTACAAACACATATTTGTTTGATGACGGCTTTGCAGAGGATATGTCACTCAGTACAGTGACATCACCTACACAGATGGCATTGATAAAGAGCCCATTGCTCAACGCATATCAGTACAATCACTATGTAGGCGGCTTCACATCATTGCTCAGTGAGGCTGATGACCTCTTCACTTCACTCGACTCTTACAAGTATTCTTTAGGTAACCCAGTTGCTTTGATAGAGAAAGGTAATGGCGAGCGTAAGAACAAGAATGAGAATACATTCTTCAACGTAGCTATTGCTCCTACATGGAACATCCTGCCAAACCTCTCTGCAACTACGCACTTCAGTTACTACCTGAACCGTAACGCACAGGCATATTATCGTCCACTTGGAGGTATGCCATCGTTCTATGTGGAGAACCTGGGCCGAGTATATAGCAAGGTTGCGTCTGTCTTCTCTAAGGAGACAAACATCATAAGCAATACCCACATAGACTGGAATAAGAAGTATGGTGCAAATGACCTGGCTGTAATGGGAGGTTTCCGCTATACATATTTCTCTTACGATGACAGTGAGTTGAGCACTCAGTATGTTACAAGTACCGGTAATGACAAGAACCCTACGATGAATGTAGCTCATCGCTCAGACATCACAGGTCATAGTGACGTATGGAAGAACATGCAGTGGTATGCAAGTGCAGACTATAGCTATGCCAACCGTTTCTATGCTACATTGTCATTGCTGCTTGAGGCAAACAGCCGTTTCGGTGACAATGTGAGCAGCAAGGCAAGTATAGGTCTTGCAGGTGTGCGCTGGGCTATCTTCCCAAGTGCTCAGATTGGATGGGTTATGTCTAATGAGAAGTGGTTCCCAAAGAACTTCTTCGTTAACTACCTGAAGGTGTTCGGTGGCTTTGACGTAAGCGGAAATGATGATATTTCTAACTATGCTGCACGTTCATCTTATTCTACCGTTCGTTATAATAATGACCAGATAGGTGTTAAGATTAGCAACGTAGGTAATGACCTCATCAAGTGGGAGACCACTCTGAAGTACAATGCAGGCTTCAAGGCTAATATGTTTAACAACCGTCTGAGTCTCGGCGTAGATGCTTATTATCACAGAACAAAAGACTTGTTGTCACTAAAGAGCTTCGACAATCCAATCGGTGGTATCAACAACTATTGGATTAATGACGGAAGCCTTGACAACTACGGTGTAGAGTTAGCTTTCAGCGGCAAGCCTATTGAGAAGAAGAATCTTCACCTGGAGATAGGTGCAACAATGGGTTCATACAAAAACAGGGTAGGCAAGCTTACCGATGGTGAGTTCACTACATCTGTATATGGCGACAACAATATCCTGACAAAAGAAGGCTATTCTGCAGGAGTATTCTATGGCTACCAGACAGCAGACCATGTGTTCAGCACAGAGGCAGAGGCTGCTACGGCTTATAATGGCACAGACTATCTGAAGTATAAGGATGCTACTGGAGCAGACTATACCTTTAACGCAGGTGATGTGCATTTCATAGATCAGAATGGCGATGGCTATATCGACGAGCAGGATAAGGTTGTAATAGGTAATCCGAACCCTGACATCTATGGTAACATCTTCGCAACCCTGACATGGAAGAGATTTACCTTCAACATGTCATTCAACTACAGTGTGGGAAATGACGTATATAACTACCAGCGTTACATCCTGAACTCAGGAGCTTCTCTTTACAACCAGCAGGTTGCAGAGATAGGACACTGGCGTTATGAGGGTCAGATAACAGATATCCCACGTTTGGCATTTAATGATCCAAAGTTAAACAACCGCTTCTCTGACCGTTGGATAGAGGATGGTTCTTATCTGCGTATGAAGACACTGAGCGTAGCTTACCAGATTCCGGTTCCTGAGTCATGGCAGTCATGGTTGCAGGGAGTATCAGTATGGGGTGAGGCACGTAACCTCTTTACATTGACTAAATATACAGGCAATGATCCTGAGTTCAGTGTGGGTAACAGTGTACTCTATCAGGGAGTTGACTGCGGCAATGTAGCCCAGAGTCGCTCATTTATACTTGGTGTGAAGATTAACTTATAAACCAAAGATTTGCACAATGAAAAAAATATTATATACATTATTTGCAGCCGTTGGGCTAATGAGCGCGGTCTCTTGTTCTGACATGCTTGAGACCGAAAGTAACAGTCAGTTGTATGATCCTTCGCTGTCACAGAAGACTGACTCCGTATTCTATGCATACGGCATACTTCAGGCAATGCAGCAGCTTGCTGACCAGTATTATTTCCAGAACGAGCTTCGTGGTGATCTGGTCAAGACAACAGTATATGCTACGACAGACTTGCGTGCCATGTCAAATTTTGAGGCAGATGCAAGCAATAAATATGACAGTGTTTATCAGTACTATCAGGTCATAAACAACTGTAACTATTATCTGAAGCATCGTAAGACTGACCTTGTGACAGGTTCGCAGTATGTAGCCATGAACGAATATATTGCCGTAGCGGCAATACGTGCATGGACTTACCTGCAATTAGTTCGTCAGTATGGTGACGTGCCATACGTTACAGAGCCAGTGATGACGATTTCCGATATTAACTCTCAGCAACAGACCACTTCTGCAAGTGTTATTCTTGCAGAGGAGGCTGCATATCTTGAGAAGTTAAAATCAGAGTGGGGACCAGAATACCAGTCTGTTCCTACATTTGGCAAGACAAGTGTGGAAATAGGTGGTAATGGTTCAAGGAGTAAGAAGATTCGTCCATCAAAGTGCTTCCTGCCTATAAACCTTGTCTTGGGTGATTTGTATCTTGAAAACGGAAATTACAGTAAGTCTGTAGAGTCATACTATGATTACCTTAAATACAATGCATCTGAGACAGAAGTGAAAACGATGGTATGCCTCAATCCGTTAGGGACATATGATGATAGGAAAGAAATAGTGGCGCCGAGTGATTATTATAGGTCCCTTCCTACATCATTCACGTCTATATTAACGTGGAATAATATATTTAGGTCAAATGAGGCTCCGGAAGATGTCATAAGCTACATACCAATGGCAACTAGTATGTTGCAGGGTCAGACAACAGCAGTACCAGAGGCATTTGGCTATATGTACTATGAGACATCTGGTGGTTTTTATTATTCACAGCATATTCTTAATGGTGTCTATGAAACAACAGACATTCAGGTAGAGCCTTCTGATGAATTCAAGGAGATGTATTCAAACCAACCTTTCTATTATGAGGTTATGCCAACGTCAACGTCATCTCTCCGTCAGATTAGCAGTGCACCACTGGGTGACATGCGTTTCAATATTGTGACTACTGGTGATGAGCCATACGATGACAGAACCTACGTTTACAAGCCAGCTCTGGGCACGTTCTACCTGTATCGTAACTCAACGGTGTTCCTCAGCATTGCAGAGGCAATGAACCGTATGGGATATCCTGATGCAGCATTCGCAGTATTGAAGAATGGCCTTGACAGAAGTCTTGTAAACTACATTGACACGGCTTATCAGCACCAGACTTTCGACAATCCACGTATCAGGGTGTTCGGTAAGGATCGTTACTACCTCTCTACACGTGCAGCAAAGATGCTGAGTGGTCAGTCAGATGAGTTCAATGCTCCTAACATAGAGTTCCTGCCAAAGGGCCTGAGTGCAGAACAGGGTGGTGGCTATGATGCCTCTACGGGTCTGTTTAATTCAGGTACACTCTGCGGTATTCACTTGCATGGAGCAGGATATACCGTTGATGAAAGCGATGTCCAGTCAACTTATAATTACTTTACCATATTGGATGAAAAGCTGAATAAGTTGGCAGAGAAATATCCTAATACAGGCTTGAAAGATAAGATTGCTAAATACAATGAGCAGAAAAATGTATATACAAGCTGGCTCAATTGGCTGTATGAGGACCAGGATGCTGCCTTGGCAGAAATATTCAACAAGTATTCAAAGCGTGTTATCAGCGGTCTGACAGATGTGGAAATAGCAGCTCAGAAGACAGCTGAAAACACAGAAGAGCAGATTATAGATGCTGCTATAGCCAATATGAGCAACACACAGATTGCCGTTGCGGTTGTAAGACAGAAATACCCTAACTTCGCAGAATACTACAACTCAGAGTTCACCAATGAGGACAGAGTCAACGCAATGGAAGACATCCTCTGTGACGAGTACGCACTTGAGGCAGCCTTTGAGGGACGTCGCTTCGGTGACCTTCAGCGTATGGCTCGCCATAAGAACGAGAGTGGTATCTATGGTGGTAGCTTCGGAGACAGTTGGCTTTATGACAAACTTAAGTTCAAAGGCTTTAAAGGAGTATGGTATCTGCCTTTCAAGTGATAACATTCATATATAACACATACTATTAATGAGGAAGGCAATCGCTTATGCGGTTGCCTTCCTTTTTTCATGACAGGTAACCTTATATGTCCTTTTTATCATATCAAGCCTATATCGTTTACGTTATAAGATCAGCATGAATTAAGATATGTATGAAACGACAAAATGATAGCTATGCTTTTACAGTGTAATATGATAGCTTTTACAATGTAATATGATAGCTTTTACGATGTAATATGATAGCTTTTACGGTGTAATATGATAGCTTTTAGTGTACAATGGGTGTTTAAACCTTTGTTATATTTTGCATCGTAAAAACAAAGATGAAAGTTTGCTAATAGCGAAAAAAATAGCTTTTTTGATAGCAAAGTGACAAATTTTGATTAATAGAGCCAAAAAAATAGACAAATTATCTGTGAATTAACATTTTTTAGGGGGGGGTAACGCTCATTAACGAAATTCTTTTGTACCTTTGCATTAAATATAGGTAAAGCCTGACAAAGTCGAGAATCTACGGATTTTGAGATACTATTAAGAACTTAAACATGAATCATTCAATCAAGACTTACGTAATAACATTTTAAAATAAGAGAATAATTATGACCAAAAAAAGATGTCTACTATTATTAACAATCATTCTATGTCTTTGTTCTGTAGCCAAGGGAGCACCAATAGACGACCTTGAAACTATGCTGCGCGATAATTCGCAAGTGCAGGAGAAGATATATGTGCACACTGACAACAGTGCCTATTTCGTGGGCGACACGCTGTGGTATAAGGCATACGTGGTGAGAGCCGACGACCTTAGTCCTACCGACATGAGTAAGCTGCTCTATGTGGAGTTGCTTACGCCAGATGGCTATCTCGTGGAACGACAGCATATCGTAGTCAGCGACAAGGGATTCACCTGCGGACAGTTCATATTGGAAGACTCCCTATATTCAGGCTTCTATGAGATACGTGCCTATACACGCTGGCAGCTGAACTTCAATGTAACGGAACGTGACTATACCCGTGACCAGAGGTTGGAGTTCTTCGGTTCACGAGAGGCAAAGGATTTCTATCGTGACTGGGAGGGGCTGTATTCACGTGTCGTGCCGGTGTATCAGAAACCTACGGAGGAAGGAAACTATATTGACAGATATATGTCACACCGTCCAAAGACACGTATTTTAAAAGATAAGGAATTTCTCACCATGTCGTTCTATCCAGAAGGCGGCCAGCTGATAGAAGGCTTGCCATGCAACCTCGCTTTTGAGGTAAAGGATAACCATGGAGAGAACTTCGACCTTGAGGGAACACTCAGCAATGGCACCAAGATAAAGACACAGCATCTCGGTATGGGCCAAATGACAGTTACACCTACAGAGACACCACTGACGGCTACTTTTAGTTGGAGAGGAAAAGACTATACATTTACCTTGCCACAAGCCAAGAAACAGGGTGTGGCGTTAAGTTTTGATGCAGAGAAGAAAACAGTGTCGTTGTCTGCCAAAGGCGTGACGCCAGCCGCATACGCCGTGTTGTGCAGAGGCAGGCTGATGACATTCCAACGCCTGTCATCAAACAAGATACAGTTGCAGCAGGCAGATTTGCAGACTGGCGTAAACGAACTGATAATATATGATGACAACGCGCAGCCGCTTGCCTCACGACTCTTCTTCGTCAATAACGGCGACTATGGCAAACCAGTGAATGTCACCTTGACTGCGGCAGGTGCAGAGGTAGGAGCAAAGACTACCGTTGATGCCTACGCACCAATAGACGTGAAGGTAGATGCCGGTGAGCAACATCCTACCACCATTTCCCTGGCAATACGTGACGCACAGACCGACGAGCGTGGATATGACAACGGAAATATCATGACCGATATGCTGCTGTCTTCAGAACTCAAAGGCTTCATAGCCTATCCCGCATACTACTTTGAGAGTAATGACGCAAAACACCTGTCAGACCTCGACCTGCTTATGAAGGTGCAGGGCTGGCGCAGGTATAAGCATGTAGAGGAAATGCAATATGAGCCTGAAAAGGGACTGACCTTTGAGGGAACGGTATATACAGTGCCTGCGGAGGCTGATATCTTAGAGTTTGAGGACCTGAATGGATTAGGCAAGAAAGCTAATACCATTGCCGACAAGATGCGTGCCGAACAAGGCATAGACGACTTTAATTCACCTGTGGAGGCACAAGTGGAGACTGTTTTTGCAGAAGACAATACCGATAACTCAGGAGAATATATAGAAGGTGATGGTGACGGCGGTAAGGTAATGACAACCAGAGCTCGCAGAAACGTCTTGGTAGAGGCAGAGATAAACAAGAACGGTGAGATAGCAGGTGCCATAACACGTACAGACCGTTACGGACACTTCAAGATAAACATGCCTCCATTCTATGGTTGGGCATATCTGTTTGCCAAGGCTTATACACCGTCTGATTCAATAAGCAAGAATATGCAGACAGGCAAGATGGACAAGGATTTCTTAAATGAGCGTGCCTTCCCTGACTTCTATGTCAAGCAAGACGTCTTCTTCCCTCGTTTTACCAAGCCATATTCATGGTATCAGACGAACTCTCCACAGCTACAGTTTGTTGACGAGGATGATGACGAGAACATACCAGAGTCCAGCAAACTTGCAGGTATGCACCAGTTGCAGACCGTCGTGGTAAGGGCGCGCCGTCGTGGTCGTCGTGGCATAGACATGAACAAGCCTGCCATAGTGATGGATGCCTATGACTTGTATAATGAACTGACAGATCGCGGTTTGATGGCCGGCGTAGTGGATTTCCGTACTTTCCCTTATGCAGCCGCAACATATCTCTTCGGAAATATGGGACGTAAGAATAATATAAATGTACGTGCCTTGGTTAACGGTACGTCATTCTACCGTAACTATACTCCAGGCAGTACCGAATATGACAAGGAAAGGTCACAGGCTGACCTATTCAAAATCCTGCGCCTTGAGCGTATGCAGTATGTCAAGGCTTATACAGACTATGAGTTGCGTACCGACTCTGGCGACGTGGTGGCTGCAAACGTAGCCGACGTGACATTCGACTTCGTGCCGATAGAGAACGACGGCAAGCGTCCTACATATCGTGACCGTCGCTATATCATGGATGGCATAGCATACCCGGAGGAGTTCTACTCTCCTGACTATAGCAATGCAAAGCCGTCTAAGCCAAAGGACTACCGTCGCACGCTGTACTGGAATCCTAACGTGAAGCTTGATGCTGATGGTAAGTTCTCCACCACGATATACAACAACAGTCGTGAGACGCGCGTGACGGTCAGTGCAGCAGGTGTGGATGCCGGCGGACAGATGTATTACAAGTAAGTTATGAGTTATGAGTTATGAGTTCTTGCTTTGGCAAGCGTCACTGCGTGCCGAGCGATGAGTTATGAGTTATAAGTTATGAGTAGTGAATTAAAGTCTTTTTATCATACAGGCGTGATAGAGGCAGGATGCGACGAGGCAGGGCGCGGATGCCTTGCCGGCAGTGTGTATGCCGCAGCGGTTATACTGCCGCCCGACTATCATAATGACCTGCTCAATGACTCCAAGCAACTGACGGAGAAGAAACGCTATGCCTTACGCACAGAGATAGAGCGTGATGCCGTGGCATGGGCTGTCGGAGTGTGTACGGCGCAGGAGATAGACCAGGTAAACATACTCCATGCCTCATACCTCGCCATGCACCGCGCACTTGACAAACTCAGTGTGCGACCGGAGGAACTCATTATCGACGGTAATAAGTTCGACCCATACTACCCGGCTCCCCTCCTGCTGTCAGAGGCAAGAGGGGACGCTGATGAGAATGTGCTCAATGGTGTTCCTGGCAAGGAAGAGCGAAGTGTGGAGGTATTCCAGAAGAACAGACAACAGACCGTACAGCATGATTTGTTTGGTAACGAGTTGGAAATGCCTGTGAAGAAAAAGCGTAGCAGTGCCGTTTCCTCAGGAGGAGGGCAGGGCGGCACGCTTCCCTTTACCACCATCGTCAAGGGAGACGGCAAATACCTTAGCATAGCGGCAGCCTCCATCCTTGCCAAGACATACCGTGATGACTACATGAATATGCTGGCAGAGCGATATCCGCAGTATGACTGGCTGTCAAACAAAGGCTATCCTACTAAGAAACACCGTGCAGCGATAGCCGAGTACGGTCCAACACCATACCACCGTATGACGTTCACACTGACGTGAAGAACCATTTTGAAATTTGAGATAAATATTTTGCGTTCAAAAGACATTGTATCATTTGTTCGCAAAATATTTTTGTTTTCTCAGAAAAAGTTAGTAACTTTGCACTCGCATTTTCGCTATAAGCGACCATGAGCCTGCTATGCAGACACTCATTAACTGCTTCGTGCGAAATATTGCACTCGCATTTTCGCTATAGGATTTGGTGCCGATGTTTCATGGTATAGCCGTGAGGCAGAGGCTTAAAAGGGAATCAGGTGAAAATCCTGGACAGTCCCGCTGCTGTAATCTCTGTTATAGCGTCATTAAAAACAAGCCACTGCATAGTCCGTATTGGACTTTGTGGGAAGGCTATGACAGCTGGAGAAAGTCAGAAGACCTGCCAACATCATACTATAACCTTAGTTGCACTCGTGGGTTAGGCACTATGGTATAAAATATTATTTTTTAAATTCATATAAGTTAGTAATGCAGACAGTAATTAAACATGCATTGCTGTTGCTGCTTATGTCGTTTGTTGCCGTGTCCTCATGGGCATCGCAGGATGGCGACGTAGTATTGCAGGAGCAATGGGGACGGCAGGTCATTAATGTGGCTGCCAACCAAGAAATTACCTTCTACGACTGGAAAGGCACTGGAAGCATAGCAAGTAGTTCGTCGAACAACTCGCGTTCGCTCACTGTGTTCAAACCTGCCGAAGGTATGAGTATTCAAATCACCTTTGAGAGCATCGATGTGACCAACGACGGCACAGGATGGATGGGCGAGGTGTGGGTGTACAGCGGAGACCCTGACCCAGAGGGTTCCTTCAAGTACAACGTCGCGCTGAGCAGTACTTCCACGATGCCTGAAGGCACAGTGCTCGACAAGCTCGACGGCACGTATTCCAACAAGACCTACACGTCGGCATCTGCAGACGGCATGCTCTCCGTGGGCATGCTGTGGAAATATGCCAAGGCATGCGACGGTTGGGTGGCAAAGGTGAAGTGCGTAACCCTGGAGAATATGACCGTCACAGGTGCCGGCAGTAACTATGACGGCATTGGCGGAGCCTTGTCGTCAAGACAGAATGTGGCACTTGCAAACGCCTATGTCACTGCTACGGGTGTTATGAATCCTGACCATGTGACAAACATCGGTTTCACCATGACGAAGAACGATGGTGCTTTCGACCCGTTGGCGTTAAGACTGCTCAAGGATGGAACGCAGGTGGAAGCAACGGTAAGTGCTGACGGCGACGGCTATGTGTTTACGCTTGACGAAGCCCTTTCTGACGGCACCACCACCTTCACCGTTGTGGGCGACTTCCTCAGTACGGCTGCTGTAGGTGCCAAGGCACAGGTAGATATAACGAAGATAGCATCACAGGGACAGACGGAGGGCATTGCTCCCTTCACTGCCGCTACAAGTGCAGAGGTGGCAAATCCAGCCCTCGTACTGATGAGCAGTGAGCCCCAGACGGTGACAGTTGGCGAAACACCCTTGGCTTTCTTTGATGAGGGCGGCAAGGACGGAGGCATACAAGCAAACACCAACGGTAAGGTTACATTCCTGCCTGGTGTCAGTGGCAAGAAAGTGATGGTGAACTTCACCAACAACAGTATATGGCACGGAACATACTACAATCAGGAACTGCGCATCTACAACGGTCAGGAAGTCAGCAGCGACAACCTTATCAGGACCCTGCAGAAAGGTGAGACCGATATAATACACTCAAGTGCCGCTGACGGTTCGCTGACTGTAGTGCTCTACAGTGACGCACTATCAACCGTTGCCGCCGACGGCTTTGAGGCAGAGGTAAGCCTCTTCGCACCACAGGCAATGACCTTCAACGGCGTCACTGCCGCTGCCGCTTCTACGGAGACACTTGCAGCAGGCGACACTGAGCAGGATATGCTTAACATTATTGTCAAGACCAAGGACACCGAGCCAGCCATGCAGGTAACTAAGATGGCGTTCAGTGCAGGTGAAACCAACTCGCTCGTTACGAAGGCATCGCTCTATTTCGGTTCAAAGAAGGTAGGCGAGGCAGACGTCAATGCAGCTTCATTTACCATAGACCTGCAGTCACCGCAGGCACTTGTTGAGGGCGACAATGCTTTCACCCTTAAGTATGACGTAAGCGATGAGGCCCTCAATGACGACAAGGTCAGCGCACAGCTCCTTAGCGTCACGGCATTGGTAAACGGTGCGGAGACAACCGAGACAGTCACTGCCGCTGCCGCAGAGCGCACTGTTAAGAACGTCGTGCTCAGCTATTCTGGTCAGGGAACGGTGACAAAGACTGTCAACGGTTCCGTTGGCTTTGAAACTAAGAAGGCATCAAGCTACAGTTCTTATTGCGAAGCAGGCACAGACAACCGTATCAATGTGTTCGTGCCTAAACATGACGGCATGGTGTGCCAGATAGACTTCAGTGACTTTGAGGTGCAGTATTCTTCTACCAGCTATGGTACCAAGTCTGTCTTCAAGGTCTATGCAGGCCAGGGCACTAACGGCACTCTGCTGTGGGAACTCAACGACAACAGTCAGCAATCTGTAGGTCCGGGCAGCATTCTGCGTTCTACGGCTGCCGACGGCGCATTGACGGTGCTGTTCTGTCCGAATTCCTATTCTTCATATTATTATAAAGGTTGGACTGCAACGGTGTCAGAATACCAGCCTGTGGCAATGTCCGTTGACGGCGTTGAGGTATCACAGGCTTCTGTTGCCGATGCCTCAGTGGGAGCTACAAACCTTGATTTGCTTACTGTCAATGTCAAGACCACGGGCAACCTTGAGCCACTGCAGTTGGGCAGTATTACGTTAAACCTCAAAGGCACAGAGGCAAACATCGGCAAGGTCAGCGTATGGCAAGGTGACACCAAGATAGGTGAGGCCGCTGCCGCTGCAGAGGTGGAGGTAGCCTTCCCTGAAGCAGTAGAACTCAGTGAGGGCAACAACATGTTTACCGTAAAGGCAGACGTCAGCGATGAGGCTGTTGCAGGTTCTGCTATTGACGCAAAGGTTACGGCAGTAAAGTGCGGCACACAGGAGACAGCCGTTGAGGCAGGAGACCCCGAAGGTTCGCGTACGTTGAAACTCATGTATGTACTACAGAGTGGTGACAACGGTGTGGTAACCATAACTGAAGGTAACCCTATAATGTTCTACGATGACGGCGGAGCCGACGGCAATGCGTCAGCCAGCTTCACGGGTACCGTTACGTTTGCGCCTAAGTCGCCTGCCGATGGCATCATTCTGACATTCAAGGCGTGGAATGTATATTACACCACCAAGCTGAACATCTTCCAGAAGGACAACGCAGAGGGCACCTATGATGCGCAGTACTCTATGTACGACAATGTGCTTGAGCAGCTGCCTGTACGTGCCACAAGCCAGGACGGCAAGATAACGGTGCAGTTCACCACAGGCACCAGCGGTCCTGCAGGTTTCGCCATAGAGGTAAGCGCCTACACCAAGCAGGACGTATATGTTAAGAGTATCACTACAGAAGATGTCAGCGTAGGCGTGGTCTTGAAGGGACAGACCGACACCCGTATGCTGAAGATTGCCGTCCAGACAGACGGCGAAAAGGCACCGCTCGATATTACGGGCTTCAACCTTGTAGGGCCGGACTTCAATGTCATAAGTGATTTCCATATCTATCAGACTGGCACTGCTGACGGTTTCTCTGCCAATGAGGAGTTTAATGGTAAGTACACCATTACCGATGGTAATACATACTACTTCTGGTTGGCATACGACATACGGCCAGATGCCGCTGTAGGTCAGACGGCAAAGGCATCTCTTGTGAGCATCGTTGCTGGTGGCGAGACCATTGCCGTCAGTGATGAGCCTGCCGTTACGGCAAGCGTTACCGTGGCACAGGGCAAGAGCGGCACCTATACCGTAGGTGGCACCAATCCTGACTATGCTACCATACAGTCTGCCATTGACGACCTCGGCACACAGGGCATGGAAGGTCCTGTAACACTCAACATACGTGCAGGTGAGTATAACGAGCGTGTGCGCATACCTTATATTAAGGGTATGGGGTCAGCCAACACCCTGACCATTCAGAGTGAGAGTGGCAAGCGCGACGTGAAGATATACCATGACCAATATACCTCTAGCGGATACAGCGATGACCAATATTCTAAGGTATATGGCGTGGTTACGTTCTATGAGGCAAGTTACGTCACGCTGAGGGGCGTGGAGGTGACTACCACTGACCAGAGCTATGACGCAGTGGTGATGGTGAAGAACCAGAGCCGCCATGTCACGATTGACGACTGCTACATACACGCTGCCACTACTACAAGCTATCAGCAGGACATCAACCTGATAGGACACTATGCACAGGATGTGGCAAACTGCAACAACGACTATCTGACCGTCAGCAACTCACTGCTCG
>JAEEGI010012813.1_pt1 | contig 17870 bp, 12 predicted proteins | sample 8958751 | NCBI WGS metagenome assembly JAEEGI01 (sample SAMN16246545, study PRJNA631951) | gut metagenome | biome: gut microbiome; feature: rumen; material: KS-attached | host: Bos | place: Iran: Karaj | collected 2018-10 | reverse complement strand
CATATTCCACCTGTGTGGGAGAAGGTCCTTTCGTATGTGAGATGACCGGAGATGAAGCCGAAAAGCTGCGTCAGGCAGGCGGAGAATACGGAGCCAAGACCGGAAGACCACGCAGAGTCGGCCCGCTTGATATAGTTGCAACAAAATATGGCATTGAAATGCAGAATGCCACTTCAATTGCATTCACTAAGCTTGATGTTCTCAGTTACATGGAAGAAATACCTGTCTGCACACATTACTCGTATAAAGGATCTGTCACGGATGAGTTCCCATTCCCCGCGGTTCTTGATCAGTGCAGTCCGGTAATTGAATATGCAAAGGGATGGAACTGTGATATTTCCAAAGCACGAAAATGGGAGGATCTGCCGCAGGAGGCTAAGGATTACGTAATAATGGTTGAAAACAAAATAAACTGTCATATTAAATATATTTCAGTTGGTCCTGAACGTGACAGCATTATTACAAAAATCTAGGAGATAAGGAATGAAAAACACTTACGAATCCCCTCTTTCAACCAGATATGCCTCCGATTACATGCTCGGATTGTTTTCGTCAGATTCCAGGTACAAGACATGGCGCAGACTGTGGTTTGCTCTTGCCAAAGCGGAAAAGGATCTCGGTCTTCCGATCACAGATGAACAAATCGACGAATTGAGAAATCATATCAGTGATATAGATTACGAATGTGTCAAAGCACGTGAAAAAGAAGTCAGACATGATGTCATGGCTCATATATATGCCTACGGAAAAGCAGCGCCTAAAGCAGCCGGCATCATCCATCTCGGTGCAACAAGCTGTTATGTGACAGACAATACCGATCTTATCCTGTACCGCGATGCACTGCTCTACATCAAAGATGAATTATTAAAAGTCCTTGCCTGTCTGTCTGCATTCGCAGATAAATACAAGGATCTGCCTACTCTCGGATACACTCATTATCAGCCAGCCCAGCTTGTTACAGTAGGAAAAAGAGCTGCTCTCTGGATGCAGGATTTTTTGGCTGATTACCATGAGATGTGTTTCGTAATCGACAGCATAAGATTTCTGGGATGCCGCGGTACGACAGGCACAGAAGCAAGCTTTATGGATCTGTTCAATGGCGACACATCAAAGATCGACGAAATGAACCGTAAAATCGCAGAAGATTTCGGTTTCAAGGAATGCTTCGATGTCAGCGGACAAACATATCCCAGAAAACTCGACAGCCGCATTATGAACGTTCTTTCTTCTGTTGCACAGAGCTGCTACAGAATGGCCAATGATATCCGTCTGCTTCAGCACGACAGACTTGTAGAGGAACCGTTTGAAACCAACCAGATAGGTTCATCAGCTATGGCATATAAGCGCAATCCCATGCGCTGTGAAAGAGTATGTTCACTGTCGAGATATCTAATGGTCGATGCATTGAATGCACCGATGACTGCATCTGTACAGTGGTTTGAAAGAACTCTGGACGATTCTGCCAACCGCAGGATCAGTATTCCTGAGGGATTCCTGTGTGCAGATGCCATTTTGCGTCTGATTCAGAACATTTCCCAGGGTCTGGTCGTCAATGAAAAGATCATTGCAAAACAAGTCGATACATATCTTCCCTTCATAGCGACAGAAAACCTCCTCATGGAAGGAGTCAAGCATGGTGGAGACCGCCAGAAACTGCATGAAATCATCAGGCAATGTTCAATGAAAGCCACCGAACAAATGAAGAACGGCAATGAATGCAATCTGCTTGCACTGCTGGCAGAAAACAAAGAATTCGGCATGAACGAAAAAGAAATGAAACAGGTCCTCGATCCGAAACTGTATATCGGACGATGTCCTGAACAGGTCACGGCATTTATAGAAAAAATCAAACCTTTAATAAGCAGCATTAACTGTGAAAAAGTTGAGATCGACTTATAGTAAGAAGGAAAGAATTGGAAAAGATACTTATTCTTGATTTCGGCGGACAGTATAACCAGCTGATCGCACGCAGAGTACGAAGCGAACATGTATATGCCGAAATAAAGCCATACAACAGAATATCTGTTGATGAGATAAAAAAAGAAGGATACAAAGGGATAATCTTTACCGGAGGGCCTCACAGCGTATATGATCCGGCTTCTCCCCACTATGATCCGTCAATACTGAACGCAGGCATTCCCATTCTCGGTATATGCTACGGAGATCAGCTGATCGCGTTTATGGAAAACGGAGTTGTCAGCAGCGCCGATAACTCAAGTGAATATGGCAAGACAACAGTTAACTTATCGGACAATGCCCTTTTCAGAAATGTACCTGAAACAAACATCTGCTGGATGAGTCATTCTGATTTTATAAAGACTCCTCCTGCAAGTTTCAAGATAATTGCATACACAGACAAATGTCCCTGTGCAGCCATGTACGACGAAAAGCGCAGTATCTACGGTGTGCAGTTCCATCCTGAAGTCACCCATACTGAACATGGAACTCAGATACTGCGCAATTTTGTTTTTGATATCTGCGGATGCTGCGGTGACTGGAAGATGGATGATTTCATTGACCAATCGATCGATAAATACAGAAAACAGCTCGAAGGCAAGAAAGTGATACTTGCCCTGTCTGGCGGAGTCGATTCATCAGTTGCAGCAGTACTGATCCATAAAGCAGTCGGAGATAATCTGACATGTGTCTTTGTTGACCATGGCATGCTCAGAAAAGATGAAGGAAATCTGGTGGAACAAACCTTCAGTTCCAAATTCGGAATAAACCTGATACGGGTAAACGCTGAAGACAGATTTCTGTCTAAACTTGCCGGCGTAACTGAACCGGAAAAGAAGAGAAAGATAATCGGTGAAGAATTCATAAGAGTTTTTGAGGAAGAAGCGTCAAAACTAGGAAAGATACACGTTCTTGTTCAGGGAACGATATATCCCGATGTCATTGAAAGCGGCAGCGGAGATTCTGCAGTAATAAAGAGTCATCATAATGTCGGCGGACTTCCCGAAAACATTATGTTCGACGAACTGATCGAACCGCTCAGATCTCTTTTCAAGGATGAAGTAAGGGAGATCGGCACCAGGCTCGGAATACCACATGAGCTGGTATGGAGACAGCCCTTCCCCGGCCCCGGATTGGCAGTACGAATTATCGGAGAAATAACCAAAGAAAAGCTGGATACTCTGCGCGAAGCAGATGCCATATTCAGAGAAGAAATATCAAAATCAGGCCAGGAAGTACTCCCCAGTCAGTATTTTGCCGTTTTGACGGATATGAGAAGCGTGGGAGTAATGGGTGATGCCAGGACATATGGTAAAACGATTGTCCTCAGGGCGGTTAAAACCGATGATTTCATGACAGCAGAATGGGCCAGACTGCCGTTTGATGTTCTGGAAAGAGCAAGCAACCGAATAACAAACGAAGTAAAAGGAATATCCAGGGTTGTCTACGATATAACATCCAAACCGCCTGCAACTGTTGAATGGGAATAGCTGATTAAATTGCGAGGAGACCGATCATGACTAAATACATATTTGTAACCGGTGGCGTAGTTTCAGGACTCGGAAAAGGCATTACAGCTGCATCTCTTGGAAGACTGTTAAAAGCCAGAGGGCTGAAAGTCGCATCTCAGAAACTGGACCCCTACATCAACGTCGATCCTGGCACGATGAGCCCGTATCAGCATGGTGAGGTGTATGTAACTGAAGACGGTGCAGAGACAGATCTTGATCTCGGTCATTATGAAAGATTCATCGACGAGGACCTTAATAAATATTCCAATCTCACGACAGGCAAAGTCTACTGGAATGTTCTCAACAAGGAACGAAGAGGAGAATACCTCGGGTCAACCGTTCAGGTGATCCCTCACATTACGAATGAAATAAAGGACTTTATCTATGAAGTAGGCAAAAAGAGCAATGCCGATGTGGTGATCACGGAAATCGGAGGCACCATAGGTGACATTGAATCACAGCCTTTTATTGAAGCTGTCAGACAGGTCTACCTTGAACTCGGAAGAGAGAACTGTGCCTTTATTCACGTAACTCTGGTCCCCTATATTCACGGTTCAGAAGAACATAAGACAAAACCTACCCAGCATTCCGTCAAGGAACTTCAGAGCATGGGTATCAATCCCAACATTATCGTTCTCAGATGTGATGAACAACTTGAGGACGCAATCTTCAAAAAAATAGCCATGTTCTGCAATGTCCAGCCGGACAGTGTGATTGAAAATAAAACTCTCAATAATCTGTATGAAGTTCCATTAATGCTTGAAAAATCAAACTTCTCTTCAATCGTATGCAGCAAACTGGGGCTTGAAACTCCTGAGCCTGATCTGACCGAATGGGAGGAAATGGTTCAGAAGATCAAGACAAGAACTTATAAGGTCGATATCGGACTGGTTGGCAAATATGTTGAACTGCATGATGCATATCTATCGGTTGCTGAAGCACTGAAACATGCTGGCTATGCCCATAATACCCATGTTGATATCCACTGGATAGATTCAGAAAAGATCACTAAAGATAATGTTGCGGAAAAGCTTACAGGTCTTGACGGAATAATCGTTCCGGGAGGATTCGGAAACCGCGGCATAGAAGGAATGATCACTTCGATCCAATATGCCAGAGAAAACAATCTTCCGTTCTTCGGAATTTGTCTCGGTATGCAGCTTGCAGTCATCGAATATGCCAGAAACGTCGCCGGAATAAGCGATGCAAATTCAGGTGAATTTGATGAATTATGCAAAAACAAAGTCATTGATTTTATGCCGGGTCAAAGCGATGAAATCGATAAAGGCGGCACACTTAGGCTCGGAGCCTATCCTTGTGTGATTAGGCCGGAAACTGTCGTGGAACGCTGCTACAGAAGTTCTCAGATAAGTGAACGCCACAGACACAGATACGAATTCAACAATGACTACCGTGAAATACTTGAAAACAAAGGATTAACTCTCAGCGGTATCTCACCGGATGGCAAACTTGTTGAAATGGTAGAGCTTTCAGACAGACCATTTTATGTCGGTGTTCAGTTCCATCCTGAGTTCAAAAGCAGACCGACTCGACCGCATCCCCTGTTCAGCGGATTCATAGGGGCAGCATTTGAACTGTCTCTGCAAAAAGATAAAAACCGAGGAAATAAATGAGCATTCATGAGGAATGCGGAATATTCGGAGTATTCTCTCCTGAGGAATGCAACGTCGCTCAGCTGACTTATTACGGTCTTTATGCTCTCCAGCACAGAGGTCAGGAAAGCTGCGGAATAGTTGTATGCAAGGACGGATTATTCGAATCCTATAAGGATCTTGGTCTTGTAAACGAAGTATTCACACATAATGTAATGTCCCGTTTTGATAACGGAACGATGGCCATCGGACACACCCGTTATGCAACAACAGGCGGAAACAAACGCATAAACTGTCAGCCGATTGAAGTGAACCATCAGAACGGGAAAATGGCTCTTGCCCATAACGGCAATCTGTATAACGCATTTGGTCTGAGAAATCAGCTGGAGTTATCCGGAGCTATTTTTCATACGACCAGTGATACGGAAACTATTGCATACATAGTTACAAAAGAAAGACTGAAGACCAATTCGATAGAAGACGCAGTAATCAATGCAATGGGCATTCTTGACGGTGCGTTCTCGCTGGTGCTGATGTCCACCCAGAAAATGATCTGTGCTAGAGATCCGTATGGTTTCCGTCCTTTGTGTTACGGAAAAACTTCAGATGGCAAATACATCGTAGCCTCCGAATCCTGTGCACTCAAGGCAGTCGGAGCAGAATTCATAAGGGACATAGAACCCGGTGAAATGATGGTATTCAGCAAAGACGGAATAATCTCCAGAAAAGAACATGTACATAAAAGAAACAAGAAACTCTGCATTTTTGAATATATTTACTTTGCAAGACCTGATTCTGTTATAGACGGTGTTTCAGTGCACACTGCCCGCAACCGTGCCGGTGAGATACTTGCGAAATATCATCCTGCCGATGCCGATCTGGTGATCGGAGTGCCTGATTCCGGTATCGATGCCGCCATGGGATACAGCAGAGCATCAGGCATTCCATATGATATCGGACTGATAAAGAACAAATACATAGGCAGAACTTTTATTGCCCCGTCAGACAGAATGAACATGGTCAAAATCAAGCTTTCTGCTATAGAGAATGTCGTAAAGAATAAAAGCCTGGTACTAATAGACGACTCTATTGTCAGAGGGACCACCAGTGAATGTCTGGTAAAACTGCTTCGTGAAGCAGGAGCAAAGGAAATACATATGAGGATATCTTCTCCGCCTTTCCTGCACCCCTGTTATTACGGAACTGATATCGATTCCGAAGAACATCTTATTGCCTGTAAGCATTCTGTAGAAGAAATAGCGAAAATGATCGGAGTCGATTCACTTGGTTATCTTCCGGTCAGTGAGCTTGGAAACCTTATCGGAAATAACGATTACTGCAGCGCATGTTTTGACGGTAACTACCCCACACTGGTACCGGCAGACACAAGAAAAGACAGATTTGAAAAAGGTCTTTCTCAAAGAAATCAGGACGGAGAAACCGTATGAATTATGACAGAAAACTGATACTTGAAAACGGTCAGGAATACTACGGCTATTCATTCGGCAGCAGGAATGAAAGATTATGCGAAATAGTATTCAACACTTCCATGGTCGGATATCAGGAAATAATCTCTGATCCGTCATATACATACCAGGCTGTAGTCATGACCTATCCTCTGATCGGTAATTACGGGATAAACAGTGATGATTTTGAGAGTGACAGGATTTCCATCGGAGCACTCATAGTACGAGAAATAAATAACAAACCATCAAATTTCCGAAGCGAAAAAAATATATCTGAACTGCTTTCTGATAAGGGAATACCCGGAATTTACGGGATCGATACACGCAAACTAACCCGAACAATACGAAATGAAGGAAGTCAGAAAGTACTTATAACAGATGCATCAACAACCCTTAAAAAGGGATTAAAGATAATCAATGGCAACAGTATTTCAACTGATGCAGTAAAGAAAAACAGTATTCAGGCAATCAAATGCCTCAATGCTGATAATGAAGAATTCAAAGTGGCAATCATAGACTGCGGAATGAAAATGAATATTGCAAGAAGCCTGATAAAACGAAACTGTTCTGTCATTGTCGTACCATGGAATACATCTCCGGATGTCATAACCAGTATGCATCCCGATGGAGTACTGATATCAAACGGACCCGGTGATCCGACCGATGTACCAGAAACGATTGAAACCATCAGACAGCTTATCGGAAAAACTCCATTATTCGGAATATGCCTCGGTCATCAGCTGCTTTCTCTGGCCTACGGAGCAAAAACATACAAACTGAAATTCGGGCACAGAGGCGGAAACCATCCTGTCAAAAACCTATTAACAGGACATATTGAGATCACCTCACAGAATCATTCGTATGCCGTAGACAAAGAAAGCATTGCAAATACACCGTTACAGATAACTCACATCAACCTTCTTGATGAAACGATCGAAGGAGTCAGATGCGAACAGGATAATGCTTTCAGTGTCCAGTATCATCCTGAAAGCTCGCCTGGTCCGCAGGACAGCGGTTATCTGTTTGATGAATTTATAGAAGTGATGAGGAACAGAAAAAATGCCTAAGAGAACAGATATTAAAAAGGTCCTCATCATCGGTTCAGGTCCTATCGTCATCGGACAGGCTGCAGAATTCGATTACGCCGGCACTCAGGCATGCCTTGCTCTCAAGGAAGAAGGATATGAAGTAGTACTGGTGAATTCCAACCCTGCAACGATTATGACTGACAAAACAATAGCGGACAAAGTTTATATGGAACCGCTTACGCTTGAATATATCGCAAGAGTGATAAGACATGAAAGACCTGATGCAATTCTTCCCAGCATGGGAGGTCAGACCGGTCTGAACATTGCAATGCAACTAGAGAAAAAAGGAATCCTCAAGGAATGCTGTACAGAACTGCTTGGAACCAGCAGCAACAGTATCGAACAGGCTGAGGACCGCGAGTTATTCAAAAAACTGTGCAAGGATCTGGGAGAACCGGTTCTGCCGTCAGATATAGCGAAGACACTGGAAGAAGGAATAAGGATCGCAAGAGAAATAGGATATCCAGTGATCCTTCGCCCTGCCTTTACTCTGGGAGGTACCGGAGGAGGTTTTGCATCAAACGAAAAGGAATTTATTCCTCTTTTAAAGAAAGCGCTTGAATTATCGCCTGTTTCAGAAGTGTTAATCGAACAAAGTATCAAAGGTTATAAAGAAATCGAATATGAAGTAATAAGAGACTCAAATAACACAGCTATCACTGTATGTAATATGGAGAATATCGATCCGGTCGGAATTCATACCGGAGATTCGATCGTCGTATGCCCTTCACAGACCTTAACGAACCGTGAATATCACATGCTTCGTGACAGTGCCCTCAAAATAATCCGTGCCCTAAAGATAGAAGGCGGATGCAATATTCAGTTCGCACTGGACCCGAATTCATTCCAGTATTACCTCATAGAGGTCAATCCCAGGGTATCGCGATCATCTGCTCTTGCTTCCAAGGCAAGCGGATTTCCGATCGCAAGAGTATCAGCCAAAATAAGTATCGGAATGACTCTCGATGAGATCATGATTGCCAATACTCCGGCTTCATTCGAACCTACTCTCGATTATGTGGTAACAAAGATGCCCCGCTTCCCGTTTGATCTGTTCACAGATGCAGACAATAACCTTGGAACACAGATGAAAGCCACCGGTGAAGTCATGAGCATAGGCAGAACGATGGAGGAAAGTCTTCTTAAAGCCATCCGTTCCCTGGAGACAAAACACTACCATATGGAAGACAGTAAATTCAGCGATATCGATACAGACAAACTTCTTGCTTATATAAAGAAATGCACAGATGAAAGGATATATGTAATCGCAGAGCTGTTAAGAAGAGACTGTCCTGTTGAAGAAATACATAAAGCAACAGCCATAGACAAACTGTTCCTAGAAAAATTCAGAAACATAACCGAAGAAGAAAAGAAACTCAGACTGCATCCTCATGATAAAGAAATACTGGCTGAAGCCAAAAAGATGGGTTTCTCAGATATAGAAATAGCCAAGCTCTGGAATACGTCAGAAAAAGAAATCTTCAATATCAGAAAAACATTAAACCTCTTCCCTGTTTATAAGATGATCGATACATGCGCATCTGAATTTGAAAGCTATATTCCCTATTTCTATTCAACTTACGAAGAGGAAAATGAATCAATCGTTTCAGACAAAGAAAAAATAGTAGTGCTTGGTTCAGGTCCGATCAGGATCGGTCAGGGTATTGAGTTTGATTATTCAACGGTCCACGCAGTACAGACGATCAAGAAATTCGGTTATGAGGCCATCATTATCAACAATAATCCTGAGACCGTATCGACTGATTATACGTGTTCAGACAAGCTGTATTTTGAGCCTTTATGCGTTGAAGACGTAATGAATATCATCATTCATGAAAATCCGAAAGGCGTCATCGCTACACTCGGAGGACAGACAGCCATAAACCTGGTGGATCCGCTTACAGAAAGAGGCGTTACAATTATCGGCACCGGACGTGATGCCATTGATAAAACAGAAGACCGGGATCTATTTGAAAAACTTCTGACAGAACTTGATATTCCAAAACCGAAAGGTGTGGCCGTAACCAGTATTGATGAAGGAGTAAAGGCTGCCAGAAAGATCGGATATCCTGTACTTGTACGTCCAAGCTTCGTACTCGGTGGAAAAGCAATGCAGATCGTTGCTAAGAGTTCAGAACTCAAGAGTTATCTGAAAACTGCTGCCGAAGTAAGTGAAGACAAGCCTGTTCTGGTAGATAAATACATTCGCGGTAAGGAAGTCGAGATAGACGGGATCTGTGACGGAACGGACGTATTCATTCCGGGAATCATGGAACTGGTTGAAAGGACTGGTGTTCATTCCGGTGATTCGATCAGTGTATATCCTCCCTTCACTATTTCCGATCGTGTACGCGAGACCATCCTGAGTTACTCAAAAAAGATAGGTTTAAGTGCCGGAATAATCGGTCTGTTCAATATCCAGTTCATAGTTGATAAAGAAGATAATGTTTATATAATCGAAGTAAATCCGAGATCATCCAGAACTGTTCCATTCCTTTCAAAATCAACCGGCTACAGTCTCGCTGATATAGCGACTCTTGTTATGCTCGGTGTCTCACTGAAAGATCAGGGACTGAATATGCTGACTCCACCGGATAAACCACGATATTACGTAAAAGTACCGGCATTTTCATTCTCCAAGCTGACCGGAATGGATGTTTATCTTTCACCAAAGATGAAATCAACCGGTGAGGCAATCGGATATGACAATAAACTTCACCGTGCAATGTACAAAGCAATGATCGCATCGGGAATGAATATCCAGAATTACGGTACTGTCCTGGTTTCACTCGCAGACGAAGACAAAGTGGAAGCACTCCCATACATAAGAAGATTCTACGAAATGGGCTTCAACATCGAGGCAACAATAGGTACAGCTGTATTCCTGAAGGATCACGGAATAAAAACAAGAGTAAGACATAAGCTCTCTGAAGGAAGCCAGGAGATACTGGATTCAATCCGCGCCGGATATGTCAGTTACGTGATATGCACCCGTTCTGTGACATCGGGAGTTCACTACATCGATGGAAATGCCATACGAAAATGCGCAATTCAGAACAACATCACAATGTTCACATCGCTGGATACCGTAAAGGTCCTGATCGATGTTCTTGATGAAATAACGATCGGTGTTTCAACGATCGATTAATGAAGAGGTAATGATATGCACTTCACAAAAATGCATGGGTTGGGAAATGATTATCTGTATGTTTTCGGTGAAGTACCAGAAGACATTGTCAGTCTATCAAAGAAACTTTCAGACAGACATTTTGGAGTAGGTTCAGACGGAATGATATTCATATCACCATCAGATAATGCAGACTTCAAAATGCGTATCTTCAACGCCGACGGAAGTGAAGCCAAAATGTGCGGAAACGGCATAAGATGTGTCGGCAAATATGTCTACGATAAGGGATATACAGACAGAGTGAACCTTACGATCGAGACATTGTCAGGAATTAAAAACCTTGATATGACCACCCGAAACGGAAAGGTCTCAGCCGTTCAGGTCAATATGGGAATTGCAACGGTTGGAGAACAGAAGAGTTTCGCACTCAATGACAATACATTCAACTATATGCCTGTTTCCGTTGGAAATCCCCATGCAGTCATATTTGTACCAGACGTTTCATCCATTCCTCTTGAAGAATACGGACCTGTAATCGAACACATGCCTGATTATCCAGACGGAGTCAATGTCGAATTCGTAGAACTTGTGGACTCAAATGAACTCAGAATGAGAGTATGGGAACGAGGCAGCGGAATCACACTTGCATGCGGAACGGGTGCATGTGCCAGCACTGCTGCAGCAGTAGCCAAAGGAATATGTGAAAGAAACTGTCTTATAACAATGCATCTCGATGGCGGTGACCTTCATATTACGGTGCTTGATGACAATACAGTGATAATGCAGGGCCCGGCAGAAACCATATGTGAAGGAGAAACAGTCTGATGATCAATCTGAATATGCACTACTCCGAGCTTAAGGATTCGTATCTTTTCTATAACATAAGTGAAAAAATCAAGGCTTACCGTCAGGCCAATCCAGACAAAGAGCTTTATCATCTGGGCATCGGTGATGTGTCTCTGCCGCTATGTGATGCCGTAATAAAGGCATTGCACAGTGCAGTAGATGACCAGTCAAGAAAAGAAACTTTTCAGGGTTATTTACCTGAATGCGGAGCTCCTTTTTTCAGAAAAGCCATTTCTGATTTCTATATCAACAAAGGTATTGATATCAAACCCGAGGAAGTCTTTGCTTCAAGCGGAGCCAGTAATGAACTCGGAGACATCATCGATCTCTTTGACCAGAGCAGCAAAGCGCTTATCATGGAACCCGCCTATCCGGCTTATATTGATGACAGTGTAATAGCCGGCAGGAAAATATTCCACCAGGATACAGGACGGGATACAATGTTCCTGGCATCCCCGGATAAAAGCATTGACGCAGATCTTATTTATCTTTGTTCTCCCAACAATCCGACCGGGGCTGTTTACAACTATGAACAATTGAAAGAATGGGTCGACTTTGCGAACGACAGAGGAGCAATAATTCTTTTCGATGCGGCATATGAAGCATTCATTGAAGATGACAGTATTCCCCACAGCATCATGCAGATAGATGGAGCGAAAACATGCGCAATTGAAATCTGTTCCCTTTCAAAAACCGCAGGTTTTACCGGAACAAGACTTGGTTACACGATTATTCCCAGTGAATTAAACCGTAACGGAATGAATATCAACTCGATGTGGGTGCGCAACCGAACCACAAAGACCAATGGTGTCTCATATATCATCCAGAAAGGCGGTGCAGCTGTCTTCACTGATGAAGGCCAGAAAGAGATACACGAAATACTGAAGGTCTACAAAAACAACGCCAAAGTACTGATGAAAGTACTGGATGAACTAGGCATATGGTACTGCGGAGGAAAGAATGCTCCCTATATATGGCTGAAATGTCCTGGTAACATGAGCGGATGGGATTTCTTTGATTATCTTCTCAATGAGATTCAGGTCATCGGTACTCCGGGTGAAGGATTCGGGAAATGCGGAAGCGGTTATTTCAGACTGGCAACATTCGGCGATTCCAAAAAGACCATTATTGCAGCTGAAAGAATCAGAGATCTGATATCGAAAAAGGAAAACTGATATGTTTGATCCGGAAAAAGTACTGATCGACAGTACAGAATGGATACGTAAGTTTTTTGAAGAAAACGGTCCGGGCTGCAATGCCGTTGTCGGTATTTCCGGCGGCAAGGACAGCGCTGTAACTGCGGCACTCTGTGTCAGAGCACTGGGCAGAGAACGAGTGATCGGAGTAACGATGCCAAATGGTTTTCAGCCTGATATCAAAGATGCTTACAAAGTCATCGAACATCTTGGCATTAAACATTTCGAAGCAAATATAAAAGAAGCTGTCGATGCAGTTCTGAACAGCATAAATCAGGTTCAAACTATAAGTGAGCAGACCAGAATCAACCTTCCGGCCAGAATAAGAATGGCAACCATTTATGCAATATCCCAGAGCAATAACGGACGTGTTGCCAATACGTGCAATCTTTCAGAAGACTATGTGGGATATGCAACCAGATACGGAGACGGAGCCGGTGATTTCAGTCCTCTGGCAGATATGACAGTGACTGAGGTCAGGTTACTTGGAAAGGCTTTGGGGTTACCTGAAGAGATAGTACTGAAAACTCCGAGTGACGGATTATGCGGCAAAACTGATGAGGATAATCTCGGCTTCAGCTATGATACTCTTGACAGATATATAAGGACCGGTGAAATATCCGATATGAAGATCAAAGCCAGGATCGATGAACTGCATAGGAACAATCTGTTTAAACTGAAGCCTATCCCGAAATTTGTTCTGTAAAAGAACCAACTTAAAATAATTTTTATTTTCCGGTTGAATCAATTCTGATTAGTTACCATTTAGTCTGCTTCAATCCCCCCTAAACATAGGGTATAATTTGTTCATTATCATATCTTCTGTCAATAAGGAGTATGCAAATGGTAGACAAGAATTCGTTTATAGTAAACTCGACCAATCTTACCAATCAAATCGGAATCACAAATGTTTATCTGACTGAGTTTGAAAAGGAAGTACAGCGTGCAAAAGGTGCAACAGTTCATTTCTTTAACAAAGAAGAAGCTTTAAGCAGAGTCATGATCCTTAATGAATTTGCACCGGATGATCCTCGAGTCAAAGAGCTTTTCCAAAGAGCAAGGAATTGTGTACTTGGTGCTTCCGGCAAGTTCATCAATATCACGTCAGATATGGTCCTTTATCTTAAGAATGAAGAGAACATCCGCAAACTCTATGCCGAGAAAAGCAAGAAGGCGTGGGATGATCTTCTCAGACAATACAAAGATCAGATCATCGAAAATCCCTTCCCCACTCCGGATATCAAGAAAATCCAGCTGGAAGACCTTACAGGAAAATATCTGGTACTGGACGAAGTTATGTATCCGATGAACCAGTTCATGGGAGTAACCGGAGAATATGTTTATGTTGGCAAACGTTCCACTGGTATGTACTTTATCAAAATTGATGACCGAAGCTGGCTTGGCCCTTATGAAGCTGTAAAGCGATACCGACGTCTGGTAGATGCCACAATGCAGGAGGTCAAGAAATGGACGATTCTCGGCCAGATCACAACTGCAACAATGGAAGTCCCTGAAGCCGGAGCAAAAAAAGTCGGCGGACCGGTATACGCACTGGTCGTTGAACCGATCGCACTGTATGTTCCAGGTCACGTCATGGGAATATATGCAGAAGAAGGTCAGAACACAGGAAAATTCATTGGTGAAGAAGAAGTTGAAGCGATCAAGGAAAGCTGGTACACAGTCAAATCTGTACCTGATGATGTCACTCCGGAACGCCTTGTTGAAATATTCCAGCAGGCAATCAAGGAAAAGAATTACAAGCTTTATACAGACTGTATCCAGCCTGAACGAAGAGAAACTCCTACACAGGAATCCCTGATGCTGTATTTCTGGGATCTTCATCAGGAACGTTACCATGGTGAATATGTCCATGCACTGGTATCCCCGGATGAAACAAAGATAACAGTCGTCAAAGGTTATGATGACAAAGGCGGCATGGATGCATACTTCCTGTCACCTGATGAGCAAGCTAAGATCGCAGCCAGATATGGTGAAAAGGTTGAATATGCATCGGTTGAAACAATCGCATTCGACCAGAATGGAAAACAGCTTGGATCCCCTGTCAGGCGCAACTGTATTCGCAAAGGCAATGGCAGATGGTACGTGCGTGAATATGAGCTAAGATTCTAATCTCTTTCACACATTTAATGCTACTGAATAAGGAGAGGCAATATGGCTGAAGGATTTGATTTCAGTGAAGATGAAGCTGAAGAATTAGAAAGTATGAAAGAAGCGCTGAAAGACGCTGATAACTGGGAAAATTTAAGCACAAAGGTTATTACCGGCGAAATAAACGGTGTCACACAGCGAGTGAATTCCTTTATAAAAAAACTGAGGCATTCGATCGAAGAAAATGATTATCATTCTACCAATGATGCATGTAAAGCGTTATGGATGCACGACTTCGGACCTGACGGATGGATACCGAGCTTTCTTGTTTCACAGAAAGGAACATTTGAGCCCTATATTAATTTTACAAAACCGGATTGGTATTCCGGATTGTCGTCAAATGCAAAAAAAGCCTTTGACACCACTCAGTATTATTTCAACACCCTCATTCCTTTAAAAAATCTGTTTGCTGAATGTGCAAAACTGCTTATTAGTTTTTCCAATGGAGGTTTTGCCAGAGCATTCAAAATCAAACTTATCAAAGCTAATTTCGAAGAAGCAGAATTCGACAAAGAACTATACAACGCATTTGCAGACACAATCAGTGACTTCAACTTTATGATGTCAAGAGATAATAGTATTCTTGATATCAATGCAGATGAATCAGAACGATTCTACAGACAGAATTTTGACAATACGTCAATGTCCCTTGATTCATATCAGAAAGGCTACAGAACAGCCAGGCGAAAGGATTACGAGAAATATATGACGGAGCACACCGGTCTTTCGTCTCTGTTTGTTCAGCTGGGTGACGGAGTATTCAAAATTGAACCCTCTCTATATCTTTCATTTCTGATAGTTGATTCATACACACAGGATTTATGTGAAACAACTGATGGCCAGACACTTCTGAACAACTTTGGAAATAGATGTAACAGCATATTTAAACAGGAAATAGCACCCAATACAAAACTTCTCGCCGAAGACTCCTGTTTAAAAATGGTGGATGCTATTACAAGAATGCTTGATGTAGTGGGAGATTATTGTTTCACAGGCTCTCAGGAATTTGAACGATTCAAAAAAGCTGGAAGCAATGCTCCCTATTGCTTTATGAAATATCCCAGTGGTCTTGAAAAAAATGCCGGAAAATTCGGTTTTTCTCCCAATACTTCAGACCCATGGAGCGGAAGATCGCATTATTCAGATAACCTTGAAGCAATGGCAGAGGCATTGACAGTTCAGTGTTATCACTTTGCAGTGGAAAGCGGACACCAGGGCGGTCATTAGTTTTCCGGTTAGTAATGATAATTAAAAAGGCTGCGCTGCAGCCTTTTTTGTTTTTGTCAGTGACAGTTATTCGTCGTCATCCTCGAGCCCAAATATTGAATTCAGTACAAGGAAAGCGGCATACATTTTGGCTTTGCTCTTTGTGGATGCATAAGCTGTTTCACGAAGTGACTTGCTCTGGATAATGCACGTACATTTCCAGTACGGATCACCGTCGCTGTCAAACAACTGTTCATCACCATATGAATACTCCGGAGTCGAGAAAAATCCTTTCTGGGATAATTCATTAAGATGAGCCACGGCATTATCGACGGTTATACTTTCGGGCATTTCATCTCTTATACTGTATAGCTCATCATGGATATCCAGGTAGTCATAAGCTTTTCTGGCAGCATCATTCTTGGCAATCGTCTTGTTTTTACCGTCACCTTCAAATGTTTTTTCACCTGACTCGGTGGTTATCGTCACATAGGCAAAATAGGAATTGTCATCATTATGTTTCAGTTCATAATAAGGAGATGCACCATATTCCTTTTTATTCCACTGCTCGAGCAGAAGGATGTAATTATCATCTGTGACAAGATTTTTTGACATATAGTTATCAATATCGAGCATATAATCAACTGAATTCTGAATAATTTCATAATCCCAATCACAGTCGATCGCAATTGCCCCAAGCAGTGCCTCGAAAAGGTCCGCCTTGGTTTTCATGAGGTTTTCTTCATGCTTCTTTCTTTCAAGTTTACCAAGTTTCATATAATCCTTGAGATCCATGCTCTCAATCCGGGCTGCAAGATATTCCCCTTCAATAAGTTTCTGTCTGATGATACTCAGTTCTTTTTCAGTAAAATTATTCGATACCCAGAACTGATCCCTGTCTTTTTTGAAATCAAAATCATAAGGATTCTCAGACTTCATACTGCCGAATCGTTCAAACAAATATTTGGTTACAAAAAGATAGAGAATACTGTCACCCAGTAATTCGAGGCTTTCATTGTTTTCGCCGCCATGTTCACGTGAATACGATCTTCTTATAAACGCCTGATATAGTAGATCAATATTTTCAAACTTATAATTCAAACATTTCTGTACATAATTAACGTTAATCTTTTTCATCGATATACGCCCTTTCTGACGTTCAAAAACAAAAAAATGAAATATTTTTTATGTGGTTAGATTTTATCAAAAATGAATAAGTAATACACGAATTCCGAATACAAAATGAATGACAAAAATTGGTGGATCTGAGGTGATTCGAACCTCTGTCCACTGAATGCCATGTTCCACGGAAATGAATACTAAACTATCCTGAATTACTTGATTCAAGCCATATAACAAGCATTCCGATAAATTCCACGGATAATAGCTAAAAAAGACCCCCTAAGGGCTTAATACTTTTTTTTTGACCTTGTAGAATACGAAAAATTTCAATCAAAAAGGTATTTTTAGATGAGAAAAAAACTATCAATCCTTCTTGCTGTTATCATAGTCGTATCTCTATTCGCCAGCATCGGCTGTAACAGCAAAACAAAAAAGACCGACGATGAGATCGTAGCCGGTATGGTCATGGCTTCCGGCGGCGAGACTTTCGGTCTCGGTGACATGGGCACCTACTACCTTCATGGTGCCAATGTTTATCACGAAAATCTTGTCTGTGTAGATGACAAGGGA
>JAEEGI010012809.1_pt1 | contig 17873 bp, 9 predicted proteins | sample 8958751 | NCBI WGS metagenome assembly JAEEGI01 (sample SAMN16246545, study PRJNA631951) | gut metagenome | biome: gut microbiome; feature: rumen; material: KS-attached | host: Bos | place: Iran: Karaj | collected 2018-10 | reverse complement strand
TACGATGAATTCCATGCCCACTACCGCCAGGCCATCCGCTTCAACGGAGAGCACTCGCTCAACGAGAAAGCCATGCTGCATGCCCTCCTGCCCGTGATCCAGTGGGTGGACGACCGTCAGGAGAAACGGAAGAGACGCGTGCTGCTCATCAATGTGGACGATGTGCTGTACGATACCCGGAACGGAGAGCCCGTGAACGAGGCCGTCCGGGGATTCCGCACCCTGTCCAGGGACTACGATGTGTACCTGCTGTGCCAACAGGAACGGCAGGCCTGGATTGACCGCTGGCTGGACGTCCCGGCCTGGAACCGCGTTATCCTGAGTACCCATAAGGAACTTCTGCTGGGGGACTATCTCATTGACGCCCACAGCACGGAAGACGGCGCGGACGGCTTCCTGGGGACCCTCATCAAGTTCGGTGAGGAGCCTTTCCGGAACTGGGCGCAGACGCTGGAGTTTTTTAGCAGGCTGGGCGGGCAGTAACGGTTCGTCGGCAAAAATCAACCGTTCGTCAACAAAGGGGTTGCAGAATCAATGCAATCCCTTTATTTTTGTGCATAACCAAACTTTGTAACACTAAAATGAATATCAAAATCAGTGTCCGATACATCACCCGCTGGGGAGAGAAGGTGTGCCTGAATGTGGGCAAACAATGCCTGGAGATGAAGTGCATCTATGGAGGCATCTGGGAAAGAGAGGTCCCGGCCAAGGATTTTGCCCATACGCACGATTATCATTTTTCCATCATTGCCGACGGCAAGGTGATCCGCAGCGAATGGCGGCAGCACACGCTGCGTCTGCCTGCTTCCGGAGACTTGGAAATCCGTTCCCGCTGGATGGACCGTCCGGCCAATTCGGCCTTCTGGTCATCGGCCTTCAAGGATGTGATCTTCGGCCGTGACAAGGCTCCCGTGAATCCTATGAAGGGGAATGTCACTTTCTGCATAGTGGCTCCGGAAGTACGTCCCAACCAGGCACTTGCCATTGTGGGGACCAAGGGAAAAACCCTCCAGGGCTGGGACAAGCCCATCCTGATGGAAGACTGGAACTTCCCGTACTGGAATATAGACCTGGAAGTGAAGGACGCCTTTGAATTCAAATTCCTGGTGGTGGACAAAAAGACGCTCAAGCCCATAAGCTGGGAAAACGGCGGCAACCATCTGTTCGCGGAGATTCCGCCCAAAGGCAAGCACATCACCCTGGGCAACATCGAACCCCAGTTCTCCATGATTCCCTGGCGCGGCGCCGGCGTGGCCATCCCGGTCTTCGCCCTCCGTACGGAAGAGAGCTTCGGCGTGGGTGAGTTCAACGACATAAAGAAGATGGTGGACTGGGCCGTGGCAAGCGGTCAGAACGTAATCCAGCTGCTGCCCATCAACGACACCACCATGACGCGCACCTGGATGGATTCATACCCGTACAACGCCAATTCCTCCTTCGCCCTGCATCCGCAGTTCCTGCATCTGCCCGCCCTCGGCATCCGGGCCGATAAAGCCTATAAGGAGCTGAAGGACCAGCTGAACGCCCTGGACAAGGTGGACTATGAGAAGGTGAACGAGGCCAAGGAGCGTTACATCCGGAAAGCCTTTGAAAAGAACGGCGCCCAGGTCATGGAAACTGCTCAGTACAAGGACTTTGCCAAGGACAATGCGTACTGGCTCCTGCCTTACGCCGCCTACTGCGTGCTCAGGGACCGTAATAATACGGCCGATTTCTCCCAGTGGAAAGGTTTTGCCAAGTACAGCAAGAAGAAAATAGACGAATTCATCGCCCAGAACCGTGCAGAAATTGACTACTACTGCTTTGTGCAGTTCCAGCTGGACGCGCAGCTGAAGGAAGCCGTGGCCTATGCCCACAAGCACGGGGTTATCCTGAAGGGAGACCTTCCCATCGGCGTGAGCCGCATCAGCTGCGACGCCTGGACCTTCCCGGCCCTCTTCCACATGGACAGCCAGGCCGGTGCACCGCCGGATGCCTTTGCCGTGGACGGCCAGAACTGGGGATTCCCCACCTACAACTGGGAGAAGATGGCAGAGGACGGCTATGCCTGGTGGAAGAACCGCCTGCACAAGATGAACGAGTACTTCGACGCTTTCCGCATAGACCACATCCTGGGCTTCTTCCGCATCTGGGAGATTCCGCTCAAGTACAAGACGGGCCTCATGGGATACTTCAATCCCGCCGTTCCTTTCAGCGAGCAGGAGCTCCGTGACCGCGGCTTCGACATCAGCGGCGGCCGCTACATCACCCCGCAGGAAGGCTGGGAGGAGACGGACGTGCTCTTCATAGAGGATCCGCGCAAGAAAGGTTTCTACCACCCGCGCATCTCCGCACCGCTTTCCAGCCGGGCATACTTTGCCCTGGACGAAGGCCAGAAAGAGCGCTACAACCTGCTGTACAACGATTTCTTCTATCACCGGAACGACGCCTGCTGGAAGGAATCGGCCTATAAGAAACTGCCCGCCCTGCTGGATGCCACCGGCATGCTGGCCTGCGGTGAGGATCTGGGCATGATTCCCGCCTGCGTACCGGAAACCATGGCCGACCTTAACATCCTCTCCCTGGAAATCCAGCGGATGCCCAAGGATCCCAGGCAGCTCTTCGGGGATCCGGCCGGATATCCTTACCTTTGCGTCTGCGCCACCGGAACCCACGACATGGCCCCGCTGCGGGCCTGGTGGGAGGAGGACCGTGCCCTTACGGACCGCTTCTATCACGAGATGCTGCACCATATAGGGGACACCCCGTATTTCTGCGAACCGTGGGTGTGCGAACAGATCCTGTTCCAGCACCTCCAGTCTCCCGCCATGCTGGCCATCCTGCCGCTGCAGGACTGGATTGCCATCGACGGAGATGTGCGCTATCCCGGCAATCCGGCCGACGAGCGCATCAACGTGCCGGCCATCCCGCGCTATTACTGGCGCTTCCGGATGCACTGCACGCTGGAAAGCCTCATCGGGAACGAGAAGCTCTGCAAGCAGATAAAGAATCTGGTATTATCTTCCGGAAGAGACCGCTAGTTCTGCTGCAACCAGTCCAGGAAGGCATCTACGCGGGCCCGTGAAACGGTAAGGTCCAGATTGCCTTTGAATTTTACGCTGGGGAGGACGCGGAGACGGCTGCCAACAAGTTTGGTTACGCTGTCCACCGCGTCTTCCGCTATGATGCAGCTGCGGGAAATACGGAAGAAACGGCGGGGGTCCATCTGCTGTTCGATGGTGTCCAGGGAATCGTCCAGGATGAAGGAGGTCCCGTCCGTGCGCACCACATAGGAATTCTTGGCTTCCGAGTAGAAAAAGGCTATTTCACGGGCCTTCAGGGGCACAATCCTGTCGTTCAGTTTGATAAGGTATTTCTCCTTGGGCGGGGCCGATGAAGCTTTGGCCGGCGCCGGGACATCCGCCTGGGCGGCTTCGGCCCGGGAGATGGCCCGCCGAAGGTCTTCCGGCTCTATGGGTTTGAGAAGATAGTCCAGCGAATTCACCTCGAAGGCCTTTACGGCGTAGCTGTCGTAGGCCGTTGTCATGATGACCTGCCCCTTGATGTCCACCTTGTCAAAGATCTGGAAACTGTTGCCGTCCTGCAGTTCCACGTCCATGAAAATGATGTCCGGGGCCGGGAGCTCCGGGGAACTGCCGTCATGGGCTTTGAGCCATTCTACGGAAGCTACAACGGACGGGGCCGATCCCAAAATGGTAATGTCCGGGAATTCGCTGGCGAGCAGGTTCTGGAGAATTCGCTGTGCGCGGGGCTCATCTTCTATTATGAATGCAGTGAGTTTTTGCATAGTTACAACAGGGGTAGGCTTACTCGGTAAATGGTATCGGTGGATTCTATCTTCACTTCCCGGCTGGTCTGGTCGCTGTACTGCTGCCGGATATAGGCTTGCCCCAGACCCGTGGAATGGGAAGGGGAGAGGCGGGGAATGCGGTTGTTGCTCACCTGGAGGGTCTTTGTCCCGGCGTCCGAAACGATATCCACAACCAGGGGATTTTCCTCCGAGATTACATTGTGCTTGGTGGCATTCTCCACCAGTAGCTGCACAGCGCACGGAACCACATGGAACTGAAGGTCTTCCTCCGGAACTTTGATTATCACGTCCAGGCCTTTGGGGAAGCGTACGCGCATGAGTTCCACATACATGCGGGTGTATTCCATCTCTTCCGAAAGGCGCACCAGGCTCTCTCCCTCGTGCTGCAGCATATAGCGGTACATGCCCGCCAGCTTATGGACATAGCGGCTGGCATCTTCCCGGGAACTTTCCTGCACCAGGGAATCCAGCACGTTAAGCGAGTTGAAGAGGAAATGGGGATTTACCTGCTGCTTGAGGGCCATGTAGCGGAATTCGGCCTGATGCGTCTTTTCCCGTTCGATATCCGTCTGGTTGCGCATGCGGGCTGCGAAATACAGCACGAAGATGAGGCAGAAGGCGCTCACTTCCATAATGCCCTGGATGGTCTCCACGCCAGGTTGGGCCGATGCCAGCAGCAGGTCCAGGCCCACCCGGAGCATGAACACGATGGTGACGGCGGCCACCATCCAGCCGATGTTGTTGCTCCAATCGCCTTTGGCCGCCACCCGGGTGGGGAAGAGGTGGACGAAGAGCAGTACGCCCCAGCCCAGCAGTTCCGTGGTGATAAAGGTGGCTATACACCTCACGGCCATTTCGTTGTGGATGAACAGTTCCAGCAGGTCGGCCCCGAAGGTTCCCATCAGGAAGCCCAGCACGTTTACCAGCACTATCACGATGGCGGCGAATTCGGCCGACAGCTGCCTGTTGAGACACAGCAGCACCGTCATGGTCATGGTGAGGAGGGTAAGGAGGAGGGAATCATTGATGCCCATGAGCATGCACATGAGCGTGGCCACTACATGGAGCAGGGCCATCAGATGGATGATATAGGATGCGCGGATACTTCCCATAGGCGAATCGGCTTCCCAAATGTAGCGCATTTTCCTTAAATGAGCAAATCGGCCCATCCGTTCGTCCGGGGATTCTTCCCTTTCGTCGTACCAATTTGGCCGTTCGTTCCCGCGCGCGTATTTTTTATTGTATAAAGATTTATTTTTGTGCTGCTAATTGCATGAGAAAAACACTAAATACAATGTCAGCTAAACGCAATCTAGGTTTTTGGGAGATGTTCAACCTGAGCTTCGGATTCTTCGGAGTTCAGATTGCCTACGCCCTCCAGAGCGCTAACATCAGCCGGATTTTCGCCACCCTGGGCGCAGATCCGCACACCCTTTCCTTCTTCTGGATCCTGCCCCCGCTGATGGGCATGATAGTCCAGCCGCTCATCGGCAAGTACAGTGACCGTACCTGGTGCAGGATGGGCCGCAGAAAGCCTTATCTGCTGGTTGGAGCCATCATCGCCGTCCTGGTGATGGTGTTCCTGCCCAACGCCGGCAGCTTGCATTTCAGCACCCGCGTGTTCCTGGGCCTGAATATGGCCATGTGGTTCGGCCTGTTCTCCCTCATATTCCTTGACACCTCCATCAACGTGGCCATGCAGCCGTTCAAGATGATGGTGGGAGACATGGTGAATGAGGAGCAGAAGACCACGGCCTATTCCATCCAGAGCTTCCTCTGCAACGCCGGATCCCTGATGGGCTACATTTTCCCCATCTTCTTCACCTGGATCGGCATTGCCAATGAAGCGGACCTGGGAGAGATTCCCGACACGGTGAAGTTCTCCTTCTACACAGGCGCCGCCATCCTTATCCTCTGCGTCCTCTACACTTTCTTCAAAGTGAAGGAGATGCCTCCGAAAGAGTATGCCGAATTCCACGGCATAGACCTGCAGGCCAGGGAGGAGAAGAAGGGTGAAGGGCTCTTCCAACTGCTGAAAAAGGCCCCTGAGGCCTTCTGGACGGTGGGTCTGGTGCAGTTCTTCTGCTGGGCCGCCTTCCTGTATATGTGGAACTACACCAATGGCGCCATCGCCCTGAACTGCTGGGGCGTGGACGCTGCCGTAGAAGGCGCTACCGCATCGGCCGAATACCAGGCCGCAGGCAACTGGGTGGGCGTCCTGTTCGCCGTCCAGGCCGTAGGTTCCATCCTCTGGGCCACCATCATCCCGCGTTTCAAGAACATCCGCACGGCCTATGTGGTGAGCCTCCTTATCGGCGCACTGGGATTCGCCTCCGTCATGTTCATCCACAACCAGTGGGTCCTGTTCGTCAGCTACTTCCTCATCGGCTTTGCCTGGGCGGCCATGCTGGCCCTGCCGTTCTCGCTGCTCACCAACGCGCTGGAAGGAAGTCCGTACATGGGCAGCTACCTGGGCCTGTTCAACTGCACCATCTGCCTGCCGCAGATTGTGGCGGCCGCAACCGGCGGCGCCGTACTGCATCTGGTGGGGGACAGCCAGCCCGCCATGCTCCTGATGGCCGGTGTGTATCTGGTGATGGGCGCCTGCTGCGTCTATTTCATCAATACCCGGAAAACTCATTAATTCTAATATATTAACTAACTACACGCTAAATGAAAAGGATTTTAACCTTAATCGCAGTGCTGCTGGCAGCCTGCACGACGGTATTCGCCCAGGGCGGATACCAGGTTAAAGGTGTAGTGGAAGACGCCATGGGACCCGTAATCGGGGCTGCCGTGGTGGAGCAGGGGACTACCAACGGTACGTCCACCGGGCTCGACGGTGACTTCGTACTCACCGTTTCCGGTCCCAATGCGGTGATCGAGATCTCCTGCATCGGGTACGCCACTCAAACCTTTACAGCATCGGCCCTTCCGGCCACCATCCTCCTGCAGGAAGACACAGCCTTCCTGGACGAGGTAGTGGTGATCGGTTACGGTACCGTGAAGAAGAGCGACCTCACCGGTTCCGTCTCCACGGTTAAAGCCGACGAAGTGAACAAGGGTGTCATCACCTCCCCGGCAGACCTCATGCGAGGCAAGAGCGCCGGTGTGGTGGTTACCGCCGGTTCCGGTATGCCGGGCTCCGGTGCCACCGTCCGTATCCGTGGCGGCTCCTCCATCAACGCTTCCAACGATCCGTTGTATGTGATTGACGGCCTGCCCGTGTCCAACGACGGTGTGGGCGGCCTCTCGGACCCGCTCTCTTCCATCAACCCGGAAGACATTGAGAGCTTCTCTGTCCTCAAGGACGCTTCGGCAACCGCCATCTACGGTTCCCGCGCATCCAACGGTGTTATCGTGATCACCACCAAGAAGGGCTCCAAGACCGCAACGGGCGCTCCGCACGTAGCAGCCGACCTCACCGCTTCCGTGAACACCATCGCCAAGTACAACAGCCTCCTGGACGCCAACGGTATCCGTTCCCTCATCCAGGACTTCTACGGCCCCTTCTCGGCCGCCGAGGCTGCCCTGGGCAATACCAACACGGACTGGCAGAAAGAGATCTACCGCATCGCCCCTTCCGTGGACGCCAACCTGAGCGTCAACGGAAAGGCCGGCAGCTGGCTGCCTTACCGCGTTTCCGGCGGTATGACGGTACAGAACGGTACCCTCAAGGGTTCCAGCATGGACCGTCTTACCCTGGCCCTGAACCTGGCTCCCACCTTCTTCGACAACCACCTCACGGTGAACCTGAACGGTAAGGCTTCCTACGCCTATAACGTTTATGCCAACCAGGGTGCCATCGGCGGAGCCAACCACTACGATCCCACCAAGCCTGTGTACGATCCCAACGGCATCAACGGTTACACTGCATGGATTGACGCAGCCGGCAACCCCAACACCATGGCCACCCTTAACCCGGTAGCCCTGCTGGAGGCCAGCCGCGACTACGCCAACACCCTCCGCTTCATCGGCAATTCCCAGTTCGACTATAAGATCCACGGATTCGAAGACCTGCGTCTGAACCTGAACCTGGGTATCGACTGGGCCAAGTCCAACGGATTCCGCGCCCAGGCCCAGAATTCCGAAGCCTCCATCCACAGCACCACCGAATCCGGCGGCGGTTCCCGCGAGAATTACGATTACATCCGCCGGAACACCACCCTGGAGTTCTATGCCGATTACAGCAAGAACCTGGGCAAGCACTTTGTGGACCTGATGGCCGGTTATTCCTGGCAGCACTTCTGGAGCAACAACCACAACCGCAAGCTCCGTCTTTCCGACGGCCTGGAAATGAGCAACGGTGAAGGCAAGGGTGAGCTTTACCTCATCTCCTTCTTCGGCCGTGCCAACTACGACTTTGACGGCAGATACCTCATTACCGCAACGATCCGTGCCGATGGTACTTCCCGTTTCCAGAACAACAAATGGGGTATTTTCCCGTCTGTAGCCCTGGGTTGGAACATCAAGAACGAAAGCTTCCTCAAGAACTTCGATCCCATCTCCACCCTCAAGCTGCGTCTGTCCTGGGGTGAAACCGGTCAGCAGGAAGTGGGCGGCTACTACGATACCTTCGCCCAGTTCCTGTCCATCAATACGCCGGGTTCCTATTACTTTGTGAACGGTGAGAACTATTCCGCTCCGGTCGTGGCCCTGGGTTACAGCGCCAACCTGAAGTGGGAGACCACCACCACTTACAATGCCGGTATGGACTTCGGTTTCATCGGCGACCGCCTCACCGCCAGCGTGGATGTGTACAAGCGCGATACCCGCGACATCCTCAACTACATCCCGGTTCCGGGCCTTTCCAACCTTACCAACTACCTGAACACCAACATCGGTTCCATGACCAACATGGGTGTGGAAGTGGATTTGAACAGCGTACTGGTGGAAACCCGCGACGCCAGCTGGACCTTCGGCGTCAACATGGCCTACAACAAGAACGTCGTCACCAAGCTCACCGCTTCCGACGAGAACGCTACCGGCATCGAGACCGGCGGTATCTCCGGCGGTACCGGTAACAACGTGCAGATGATCCAGGTGAACTATCCCATGCGTACCTTCTACCTGTACCAGCAGGTGTACGACAAGGAGGGCAACCCAATCAACGGCGTATATGTGGACCGCAACAACGACGGCCAGATCAATGCCGACGACAAGTACATGGGTCACCATGCCGATGCCGATTTCACCTTCGGTTTCAACACCACCTTCAACTACAAGAACTGGACGGCAGCCCTCTCCGGTCACGCCTCCATCGGCAACTGGGTATACAACAACGTGGCTTCCGATACGGAAATGCTGGCCGACCTCTGGACCAACCAGTTCGTGAGCAACCGTGTCTCCTCCGCTCCCAAGTCCATGTTCACCCAGGCCCAGTACCTGAGCGACTACTATCTGCAGGACGGTTCCTTCCTCAAGCTGGACAACTTCACCCTGGGTTACACCTTCCCCCATGTCTTCAAAGGCCAGGATCGCGAAGGTACCCTCAACATCTTCGGTACTGTCCAGAATATCGTCACCCTCACCAAGTACACGGGAATCGACCCGGAAGTATACGGCGGTATCGACGGCACGATGTATCCGCGCCCCAGAACCTACGTGGTGGGTGTCAAGTTTAACTTCTAAACCGCGTTACGAAAATGAAAACCATCAAAAATATCCTTGGTATCCTTGCTGCTTCCGCAGTAATGACTGCCTGCGTGGGTGATCTGAATGTAACGCCGATCGACCCCAACGCCAACACCGTGGACAAGGTGCTCACCTCCCAGGCCGCCCTTGATTCCTACATTTCCGGTGTCTATCTTGGTTTTGCCACTTCCGGTTACTACGGCCCCAACGGAGGTCCCTCCATTTCCGGCCTGGACGGTGGCGCTTCGCAGTACATCCGCGGTCTGTACCACCACGAGGAACTCACCACCGATGAGAGCCTCTGCGGCTGGAACGACCAGACCATCAAGAACTTCCACTATATGAACTGGACCACGGACGACACCTTCATCTATGCGTTCTATTCCCGCATCCTCATGCAGGTGGCCAGTGCCAACGAGTTCATCCGCGAAGTCAAGAAAGTAGATTTCGACGCCACGACCGTGTCCCGTTACATCGACGAGGCCCGCGTTCTCCGCGCCATCGCCTATTACCATGCCCTGGACTGCTTCGGGAACGTTCCGTTCGCCACCGATGAGGACATCGTGGGCGTGAATCCCGAGCAGATTTCCCGCGCCGCCCTGTTTGAGTGGCTGGAAAAGGAGCTCAAGGAAATCATCGCCGCCGGTAATCTTCCCGGCAAGAGCAGCGTTGTTCCCGGCCACGTGAGCATGGGTGTCGCCAAGTTCCTGCTGGCCAAGCTTTACCTGAACGCCGAAGTGTTCACCGGTACCGCCCGCTGGAATGACTGCGCTACCATCCTCACCAGCCTGATGGGTGACGGCTACAGCCTGCACACCACATCGGCCGGCGTGTACAGCCCCTACCAGGAGCTGTTCCTCGCCGACAACGACAAGTGCACCGATGAGATTATCTTCGCCATCCAGCAGGACGGTCTTTACACCCAGAGCTATGGTGTTACCAACTACCTCATCTTCGCCTCTACCGGCGGTGCCATGGACCCGGACGTGATGGGTATCTCCTCCGGCTGGGGCGGTCTCCGCATGACCCCTGAATTCTACAACAAATTCTCCGACGACGACGCCCGCAAGCTCTTCTACACGGAGACCCAGCAGGCCGACATCGACGATGTGGGTGAATTCACCAACGGCATGGCTTTCATGAAGTTCCGCAACCGCACCAGCGATGGTGGCTACGGCAAGGAACTGGGCTTTGTGGATACCGACTTCCCGCTCATGCGTTATGCCGACGTGCTTCTGATGGCAGCCGAATGCCAGGCCCGTGGCGCTTCCATTGACGGCCTCGGTGCCTTCAATGCCGTGCGCGCGCGTGCCGGACTGGCTCCCGTAAGCAATCTCTCACTGGATGAAATCCTGGACGAGCGTGCCCGCGAACTCTATCAGGAGTGCTGGCGCCGCAACGACCTCATCCGTTTTGGCAAATTCACTTCCGGTTATACCTGGCAGTGGAAGGGTGAAACCAAGGACGGCCGGGATGTGGACAGCTACCGTGTACTGTTCCCGATTCCCGACAGCGACCGCCTGGCCAACTCCAACCTTCAGCAGAACCCCGGATATTAATAGATGATCTGCCTTATGAAGAAAATATTATCCATCCTTTCTGCAGGTTTACTGGCCATCTTTGCCGTATCCTGCGTCCAGGAGCAGCTGGCCATGTTCGACGCCTCCAAGGCATCGGCTCCCGTGCTGCAGTCCTTCGTGGTAACGGACGATGATGTTACCATAGACTTTACTCCGGGTTCCTTCGGCCAGGACTTCAACAAGAACATGCCGGTGAACCATTCCGTCATCCTTAAAAAGATCAATGGCGAAGACGTGGAAGTGGTTATCCCTTCCAGCGTGAAAGAGGGCAAAATTGTGATAACCGTAGCCAACCTGTCCAAGACACTGATGGGCATGGGTTATTCCGAAGGCTCCCACGTTTCCCTGGAAATGGGCATCCGTGCTTCCATGCAGGAAGTGGCACGCGACAACCGCAGGAACGGTTTCGTAGAATCCGCCGGGACTGTAAGCATTCCCGACTATGAAATCTTCCTCCCCACCGGAGATCCGTATGCCCGTTATACCGAAAAGAGCCCTTGGGGCCTGGTAGGTTCCTTCAACAACTGGGGTTCCGATCCGGACGTTGAAATGTGGACCAACGGTACCCTGCACGTAGTGAAGGGCGTCAAGCTGGAAGCCGGCACGGAAGTGAAGTTCCGTAAGGATTCCTCCTGGGACGAGAACCTGGGCTATGCCGAGGGCGTGAGCTCCTACACCCTGGGTGAGGAATTTGCCCTGGCACCCGGCGGCGCCAACATCGTGATTGCCGAGGAAGGCGTTTACGACATGATTGTGGACGTTGCCGGACAGACCGCCAAGATCATTGAATCCGTAGCCGGCCAGACGGACCCGTATGCCGCTTATAAGGATGTAAGTCCTTGGAGCGTAATCGGTTCCTTCAACAGCTGGGGCGGAGACGTGGAAATGGTTACCAACGGTACCCTGCACGTGGCCAAGAACATCACCCTGGCTGCCGGTGACGAATTCAAGTTCCGCAAGGACGCCGACTGGGGCACCAACTTCGGTTATGCCGAAGGCGTGAGCTCCTACACCCTGGGCGAGGAATTCGCCGTGAGCCAGGACGGCGGCAACATCGTGATTGCCGAATCCGGCGCCTACGACCTGTTCCTGGATCCTGCCAACGCTACGGCCAAGATTATCAAGACCCAGGCCGTGACCATCGACCCGTATGCCGCTTATAAGGATGTAAGTCCTTGGAGCGTAATCGGTTCCTTCAACAGCTGGGGCGGAGACGTGGAAATGGTTACCAACGGTACCCTGCACGTGGCCAAGGCCGTCGCCTTCACCGCCGACACCGAGTGGAAGTTCCGCAAGGATGCCGACTGGGCCGTGAACTTCGGTTATGCCGAAGGCGTGAGCTCCTACACCCTGGGCGAGGAATTCGCCGTGAGCCAGGACGGTGGCAACATCAAGATCACCGAGGACGGTGTCTATGACCTCATCCTGGATCCGGAGAACGCTACCGCCAAGATCATCGTTTCCATCGCTGTTGAACAGCCCGCACCTCCGGAGCCGGAAGACAAGCCCAAGATGTGGTCCCTGATCGGCACCCTGAACGGTACCGGCTGGGATACGGACTTCGATATGAGCAACACCGGCGGTGACACCTGGATGATCCGCAGCGTGAAGGTAACGGCTTCCGACGAGTTCAAGATCCGCGCCGACCACGACTGGGCCAAGAGCGTAGGTGGTCCCGAGGAGAACTCCACCAGCACCATCAGCGCCGACAATCCTTACGGTGTTTACAAGCCCGAACTGGGCAAGGCTTTCGAGGCCGGTGACAAGAACATCCAGATTGGCAAGGACGGCGTATTTGACGTCACCTTCGACTATGCAGCCAAGACCATCCTCATCCAGGAGCACGTGGCCGTGTATTCGCTGATCGGTATGATCAACGGTACCGAATGGAACACGGACTTCGCCATGAGCGAGAAGAACGGTGTCTGGACCAGTGATGTGGTAAAGATCAACGGCGGCTTCAAGATCCGCTACGACTACTCCTGGGCCGACGAGAACACCTACGGCGCAGCGGACGGCTTCGAGCCCGAGCTGGGCGTTCCGTTCACCGCAACGCAGCCCGGTTCCGACATCAAGCTTGCAGAAGGCGACTACAAGGTGCAGTTCACCCCTGCCACCAAGGAAGTGGTGATCAGCGCCGTCAACTTCCCCGAGCACCTGTATATGATCGGCTCCGAATTCGGCGGTTGGGACTGGAATTCCGACGGCGTGGTCGAGATGACTCCCGTGGTGTATCAGCCCGACTGGGGCGACGGCTGCAACAAGTCCGAAGCCCAGTTCTGGACGGTGCGTTACTTCACCGCCAACGAAGGCTTCAAGTTCTGCAGCCAGCGCGCCTGGAACGGTGATTTCTGGGGTCTGGACACCAACGAAGGCTTTGTGGAGAGCGGCGGCAACTGCACCGTGACCGAAAGCGGCTTCTATCTGGTACATGTGGACCTCAAGCGCAGCATCGTGCATGTGGAACCCGCCCGTGTCTTCGGTATCGGCCCCTGCTTCGGCGGTTATACCACTGCCATGGACGAGGCCCTCTTCAAGGCCGATGGCAAGCAGTTGAAGCTTACGGCCCTCTCCGGCGGCGAGCTCCGCATGTATGTGGAATCCGCCATCTCCAACTCCGACTGGTGGACCCGTGAGTTCATCATCCTGGACGGCAAGATCGACTACCGTGGCGATGATGAAGGCCAGGGAGACCAGACCCGTGTGAGCATCCTGCAGAACCAGGTGATTACCCTGGACTTCAATGCCGGCACCGGCTCCATCACGGGTGAAGGCGAGCAGCCTCAGCCCACCGGCTACGGTGACTACATCTACGCCATCGGCGGAGATACCGGCTGGAGCTCCTGCTATGCCCTCCGCAGCAGCCGGGAAGCCAACATCAACACCGGTAAGTACAAAGGCTTCGGCTACCTGAGCCAGGAATTCAAGTTCAAGCCCAACGAGGACAACTGGGATGGTGACTGGGAGTTTGACGGCGAAGGAAAGATTGCCGACAACGGCGGTGCCAACTGCCCGGCTCCCGAGGCTTCCTACTATATGATTGAAGTGGACCTGAATGCGATGACCTATACGCTCACGCCCATCAAGACCATCGGCATCGTGGGTCCCGCCCAGGCCGGTGGCTGGGATGCCGACACGGACATGACCTACAACGCCGAAACCGGTGCCTGGGAAGCCACCATCGCCCTTTCGGCCGGCGAAATGAAGTTCCGTGCCAATGACGAGTGGGCCATCAACTGGGGCGCAGCCGCCGAAACCGGCCTGTGCCAGGGTGGTGGCAACCTTGCCATCGAAGAAGCCGGCACGTACGACATTTCCCTGTACGCCTGGTGTGACGGAAAGGCCTACTGCACCATGAAGAAGAAGTAATGTTTATTTCGGACGGGAGCCCCTGACCGGACTCCCGTCTGCCAATTGATAACGACGAGCCATGAAAAGATTCCTTTATATGGCCCTTGTCGCAGTGCTGGCTTTTGCCGCCTGCCAGGAGCCCAAGCCCCAGGAAGAAGAACTTACCTTCTCCGTAACCCCCGCAACCCTTGCCTTCAAGGCCGAGGACACGTCTGTAAAGCTGGTTACCGTGAGCACCAACGGCAGCTGGACCGCAACCCCTGCGGGAGACTGGATCCATCTGGACAAGACCTCCGGCAGCGGCAACGCCTCCATCTCCGTTACGGCATCGGCCAATACGGAGGAGGTGGTCCGTTCGGCCAATATCCTTTTAATCGGGAATAAGGGAGGCAAGGAGCAGCAGTTCTCCGTGAGCGTGAGCCAGGAAGAGTCCGGGAACCATACGCTGGTGCCTTCTCCGGCTGCCTTTGACGGCAACAAGCGATCTTCCACCACCTATCAGATGCTGGTATATTCCTTTGCCGACAGCAACGGCGACGGGGTGGGGGACTTCAACGGCATCACCTCCAAGCTGGACTACCTGGACCAGCTGGGAGTAACGGGACTGTGGCTGAGCCCCATCCATCCGTCAGACTCCTACCACGGTTACGACGTTACGGATTATTATGCCGTAAATCCGAAATTCGGCACGGAGGAAGACTTCAAGAACCTGGTGAAAAAAGCCCACGAGAAGGGAATCCAGATCTATATCGACTACGTACTGAACCATTCCGGAAAGGGGAACGAGTGGTTCCAGCAGGCACTTGCCGATCCTTCCAGCCCCTACCGGGACTATTATTTCTTCAGCACCAATCCTTCGGCCGATTACAGCAAGTTCCCGATGCTGGCGGGAACCACCTATAAGGCCGATGAATGGAAGGCTGCCACCGGCGGTTCCCCCAAGCTTACGATTACCCAGACCGACGAAGCCGTTACCACCGGCAACTGCGACTGGAACCTCTATATGTGGGACGACTCCGGAGACAAGACCGTGAAGTTTGTCAACAAGGGGGACGGCAGCTATTACATTGTAATGGACATTGACGGGAAGTGGGGTTTGCTGGTAAGGAAATACCCCAACTGGAACAACGGATCCAAATTCGGTGCAAAGGGTGGCAATGCCACCATTACGGTGGGCAAGACCCTGGATCTGGTGGCCGAGGGCGGTGACATCTCCTTTACCGGCAACGGGCGCTACAAGATTGAGCTCACCAACGTTTCCACCGAGACCCTCTACTATATGGGCTGTTTCAGCGACTGGATGCCGGACCTGAACTACGGTAATATGGACGATGTGGTGAACAACGCCACCTTCAAGGACCTGGCGGCATCGGCCGACAAATGGATCCAGCTGGGGGTTGACGGCTTCCGTCTGGATGCCGTGCAGCATATCGCGGGCGGCTTGGACTCCTATAACAATTCGGCCAACCGGAAGTTCCTGAAAGCCTGGTACGACCACTGCAACGCCAGCTTCAAGGCGGCAGGCGGAAAGGGCGAGATCTTCATGGTGGGAGAAGTCTGGAACGACCATACAAAGGTGGAGAAATACTACTACGAAGGCATCAATTCCTGCTTTGAATTCGGCTACTGGCCGCTTCTCTATAATGCCGTGAATAATGGCAATGCTTCCGCTTACGTGTCTTCCGTGACGGGCTTCATCCTGGACCACAAGGCCATCCGTCCGGACGCCATCACTTCCATCTTCATGACCAACCACGACCATTCCAGCCGGACTGGCTCCGGAGAAGTACGTGCGGCCGATGACCTGGGCAGGGACCTGGCCAAGGAGAAGCAGGCTGCGGCCATGATGCTCACCACGCCCGGCAAGCCTTTCATCTATCAGGGCGAAGAGCTGGGTTACTGGGGCAATTCCAAGGACAGGGGAGACGAATATCTCCGCGCCCCCATCGTGTGGGATTCCGCCGCCACGGACTGCGCCAAGGCGGGCGTGAACAACAAGGTGGACAATGCCATGCTCACCGGTGCCATTTCCGTAGAGAGCCAGCTGAAGGACAAGAACAGCCTCCTGAACACCTACATAATCTGGAGCCAGCTCCGCAACACCTATCCGGCCTTCTCCGAGGGCGATATGGGTAACGCGAACCTTGGCGGAAGCAGCATCGCCGCCTGGTATATGAATGCCCCAACCCAGAAACTCCTGGTTATCCACAACTGCGCAGGGCAGGCCAAGACCGTTACGGTAAATGATCCCATGACCAAACCCATCGCCCTGCTGGGCAGCGCCACCACCAGCGGAAAGGAACTAACCCTGGGGGCCCATTCCTCCGTGGTGTTTGAAATTATCAACGGAAAAGATTAAAAATCCCCGATGCGAATGAAAGCCCTGCCGTTATTCCTGTCCCTGACCGCCCTTTTGGGTGCCTGCCAGCAGAAGCCGGATCCGGAGAAACCCGTCGTGGTTGAAACCCCCGCCTTCGCCCGCGGGGCCGATGTGAGCTGGCTCTCAGAGATGGAAAAGGACGGTAAGACATTCAAGAAGGCCGACGGTACCCCTGCCGACCTTCTTGAAGTGTTGAAGGACTGCGGGATCAACGCCATCCGCCTCCGCGTATGGGTGGATCCGCCGGGCGGCTGGAGCGGAAAGGCGGATATGGTGTCTTTGGCCAAGCGAGTGCACGATGCCGGCCTGGCCCTGATGGTGGATTTCCATTACAGCGACTTCTTTGCGGATCCTTCCCGGCAGGTGATTCCATCGGCCTGGAGTGCCGACAAGGACAATCTGGAGAAGATGTGCGCCCATGTATCGAGCCACACCACCCAGGTGCTGCAGGCGCTGAAGGAGGCGGGCGTGAAGCCTGCCTGGATCCAGGTGGGAAACGAGACCCGGAACGGGATGCTCTGGCCCGCCGGACAGCTTTGGACTTCCAACGGCAACATTCCGGATGGCCGCAAGCACTTTGCCAGACTCTATAACGCCGGCTACGATGCCGCCAAAGCCGTTTTCCCGGACGCCCTTGTGATGCCGCACCTGAACAATGCCTACGAAGACAACGCCTGGTGGTTCCGTCAGATAAAGGCCGAAGGCGGGAAGTTCGACGCCATCGCCCTCAGCCATTACCCGCAGGCGGAATCGGCCTTTTCGGCCGCCCAGTATAACCAGAAGGCCCTTTCCAACATCAAGAGCCTCATCGGCGAGTTTAAGATACCTGTCTTTATCTCCGAAGTGGGCGTTAAACCCACCAGGTCCGACGCCGCTTCCGTGCTCCAGTCCTTCATGACGGAAATCCGCAAAATAGACGGCTGCAAGGGCATTTTCTACTGGGAGCCGGAAGTGTATGGCGGCTGGAAACCGGCCGTTTACGGCAATGCCGCGGAACTTACCCGGCTCACCGGCACCAAGCAGGGCACCTGGGCCGCCTACGACCAGGGAGCCTTCACCTCCGACGGCCGCCCGCACGAAATCTTGAATGCATTTAAACCATAGACCGATATGAAAC
>JAEEGI010012807.1_pt1 | contig 17876 bp, 18 predicted proteins | sample 8958751 | NCBI WGS metagenome assembly JAEEGI01 (sample SAMN16246545, study PRJNA631951) | gut metagenome | biome: gut microbiome; feature: rumen; material: KS-attached | host: Bos | place: Iran: Karaj | collected 2018-10 | reverse complement strand
TTCCTGCGCTACTACTGGAACAGCATCTATACGACGGTGGTCATGACCGGCCTGCAGATCGTGATCAGCGTGCTGGCCGGCTATGCGCTGGTGCATCTGCGCTGGCCCGGACAGGCCCTGATGGCGACGGTCATGCGCTCCAGCATGTTCGTGCCTATGGTCGTGACCATGATCCCGATGTACCTGCTGGTATCCTCGCTGGGCATGGTGGACACCTACGCCGGCATCATCCTGCCGCAGATCTCGACGGCCTTCACGACCTTCCTGGTCATGAGCTATTTCGCCTCGATCCCGCAGGATATGATCGACGCGGCCAAGCTGGACGGCTGCGGGCCGTTCCGGATCATGACCCGGGTGGTCATCCCGAACACGAAGGGCGCCATCGCGACGGCGGCGCTGTTCTCCTTCCTGGGCAACTGGAAGAGCTATACCTGGCCCCTGATCATTACCAACGACAAAATGTATCGGACGCTGCCGATCGGCTTGAAATACCTGCAGCAGGAGTCTTCCTCCGAATATCAGGTGATGATGGCTGCGGCGGTCATGACCATCCTGCCGGTACTGATCGTTTTCATCTTCTTTGAGAAACAGCTGGTCCGGTCCATCACGCTGACCGGCATGAAGTCATAATGAGGAAAGAGAGGAAACAAATCCAATGAAAAACGTGAAAAAAGTCCTGGCTCTTCTGCTGGCCCTGACCATGACGGCCGGCGCCTTAAGCGGCTGCATCAGCAATTACGTCAACAATGAGACCACCCCGGCTCCGACGCAGCAGCAGACGCAGGCCCCGTCTCAGACGCCCGCCGAGACCGCAAAGCCCGGCGAGACCACGCCGCCCGAGACCGAGCCCGACATTTCCGGCATCACGCTGGACGTCTGGTACGCGGTCAGCGGCACCAGCGGCGCGGAGTTTACGAAGCAGTCCGAAGCTTTCGCCGCCAAGTACGGCGTGACCCTGAACCTGTCTTATTCCGGCGGCTCGGGCGATACCGCGACCAAGGTGGCGGCGGCGCAGCTGACGGATACCGCGCCGGACGTGGCCCTGATGTACGCGGGCCCCTTATACACCGGCGGCAAGGACAACTACGATATCGACAACCTGATCAAGACCGGCAAGGGCTTTGACGTCGCCGACGTCTTCGAAGGCATGATGGACTACTGCGTCTATATGGGCGAAGGCTACTGCGCGCTGCCTTACGGCATCTCCACGCAGGTCCTGTACTACAACAAGACCATGCTGAAGGATGCGGGCGTGGATATGACCAATCCGCCCAAGACCTGGAAGGAATTTAAGGACGTGCTGCTCAAAGTCAAGGCCAGCGCGGGCGACAACAAGGCCTTCGATACCACCGACCAGGCCTGGCTGTTCAAGTCCATGCTGATGCAGAACGGCTGCACCATCATCAATAATGAAAACGGCGAGATCACGCCGATCTTCAACAACGCGCAGGCGGTCGAAGTTGCCGATTACTGGTACTCTCTGGTCACCGACGGCCTGATGCCGGCCGGCGAACACAACAACGCGGAGAACACCTTCCTGGCCGGCAACCTGGCGTTCCTGGCGGCTTCCTCCAACCGGATCTCCCGCTGGGTGGGCACCACCTCCTTCGAGCTGGGCGCCATCGAGATGCCGTACTTCACGCAGCCTTCCCTGGCGCTGGGCGGCAACGTGCTGGTCATCCTGACCCGCGATCCGGCCAAGCTGCAGGCGGCCTGGATGTATCTGTGCTACCTGACCAACGTGGAAAACAATACCGCTTTCGCGCTGGCCACCGGTTATCTGCCGATCCACAAGTCCGCGCTGGAGCAGGACAGCGTCAAGAAGGCGATCGAAGAGAACGAACTGTACAGCGTCGCGTTCAAGCAGCTGTCCTACACCTGGGCTTACACGCACTTTGAGCAGATGGGCACTATGGACACCGAAATCAAGGCCATGCTGAACAAGCTGGAGAAGGGCCGCGGTACCTCCCAGGATCTGCTGGACAAGGCTGTCCAGACGCTCAAGAAGGAAATCGACGCGGACAAATAAAACGGCGGGACTGTCAGCCGTTCCGATAAGGAGAAAAACATATGACAAGACAGGAAAGATTTTCTTTTTCCACCGGCGCGCTCTACCCTTACGAGAGCGAGACCGCGCTGAAAATGATCCATGACGCGGGCTTCCCCCGGGCCGAGCTGATGCCGCAGGCCTTAAGCGACTGCTCCGAGGAAAGCACGAAAAAGTTTGAAAAGACCGGGATCCTGCTGGGCTCCATCCACTATCCGCTGGTGCTTTTCGGCCTTCTCTACAACTGCCAGAAGACCATGATCGATGACAGCCGGAAGTACTTAAAGGAGCTGCTCACCATGGGACAGCGCCTGGACTGCCACGTGCTGGTGGTGCATCCGCACGATCCGCCTTCCTTAAAAGGCTACTACAACCTGCTGGAGCGGCCGGTCATCGACAACATCCGCCGGCACGCGGACATTTGCCAGGAGATGGGCTTCACCATGGCGATGGAGAACCATCCCCGCACGGCCCCGACGGCGGCGGCCTTAAAGGACTACATCGCGGTGCTGGACCATCCGAACATCAAACCGATGGTGGATACCACCGAGGTGAAAGAAGCGGACGGCGACCCGGTGGAATTCATCCGCGGGGTGAAGACCTGCCACATGCACATGAGCGACTTCGGCACCATGAAGCATCTGCCGGCCGGCGAGGGGAACTTCGACTGGAAGGCCATCCGCCAGGCGCTGGACGATCAGGACTATCAGGGCTTCTACACGCTGGAGCCGGCCTATAAGTTCTACATGACCGACGTCGAAAACAAGCTGAAAAAAGCGCACCGCTTCCTGGAGGAGAATTTCTCGTGAGACGGGAGAAGACCATCAACAGAGCTGTCAAAGCCGCCTGGCAGGCCTTTGCCGTCGGCGACGCGATGGGCATGCCCACGGAGTTCATGCGGCCGGAGGATATCTGGCCGCATATCCCCGGGGGGATCCACGGCCGGGCCGTGGGCCTTCTGCCGTCGGAGATCTCCTATACCCACGGGGATATGCCCATGGGGACGGTGACGGACGATACCGAGCAGAACTTCTATCTGCTGGCGGAGATCCGAAAGCACGGCGGCGTGACCCTGGAGGGAACGCTTCAAGCCTTAAAGGACTGGATCCGCGAGACCGACGCCGTGGCCAAGCACTACATCGGGCCCAGCTCGATCAAAGCGCTTCAGGCGATCGATGCCGGCACGCCGGCCGCCGAAGCCGGCATGGGCGGCACCACCTGCGGCGGCATCATGCGCACGCCGGCCGTGGTGCTCTGGAAGCCGTATCAGACGGAAGAGGAGCTGGAGGAGAACATCGTCACGGCGCTTCTGCCGACGCACAATACCTCCGAGGCGCTGGAAGCAGCCGGCGCCTACGGCTTCGCCCTCTTAAAAGCCGTACAGGGCGGCAGCTTCGGGGAGATCATCGAAGCGGCTTTGCGCGGCGGCGAAAAACTGATGAAGCGCGCGCCTTACCTTAGCTGCGCGCCGTCCTCCGTGACAAGGATAAAGCTGGGCGTGAAGCTGGCCGCCGATATGTACACGCGGCCGACGGAAGAGCTGAAGCAGTATCTGTTCAAGGTCTGGGGGACCGGCCTGCCTTCGGCGGACGTCTGCGGCACCGTCTTTACGCTCTTTGCCTTCTGCAAAAAGCACGCCTGGTGGTCCATCCAGGAGACGGTCACGATGGGCGGCGACACGGACACCATCGCCGCGCTGGCCGGCGCGCTCTGCGCCGCTCACGCGGGCTATACGGAGATCCCCGCCGCAGTGACGGAAAAGGTCATCGAAGTCAACCGCGCGCTGTTTGAAAGCAAGAATCCGGAGGCGATCTGATGCTTCAGAAGGTAAAAAACTATTTCGGCAGGCTGAAAGGGAATTCGGCGGTGTGCATCGCCGCGCATCCCTTCTGGGCCATCCCGTATATGTTTTATACCTATTACATCAGTCTCTACCTGCTGGAGAAGGGCATCACGGACGCCCAGCTGGGCACGCTCATGGTGGCCGGCACCGTGGCCGCGACCGTCTTTTCCTTCCTGTCCGCCCCGGTGGTGGACCGGCTGGGCAGACGGAACGCCACGCTGATCTTCGACCTCTTATCCTCGGCCGTACCGCCGCTCATCTACTTCCTGGCGAAGGATTTCTTCCTGGCCCTGATCGCGATGGTGCTCTTCAATGCGAACCGCCTGATGAGCGTGGCCTACTATCTGGTCATGATCGAGGACGCGGAGGACGAGGGGCGCATCGTGGCCTTCAACCTCTTCAACGGGATCACCGTGGTCGCGGGGCTCCTGCTCCCCATCGGCGGCTTCATCGTGGAAAAGCACGGCCTGGTCAAGGCCGAAGGCGCCTTCCTGCTGATCTCCTTTACCGTGATGACGGCCATGATCCTGATCCGCCACCATCTGTTAAAGGAAACGAAGGTGGGAGAGAAGGTGCGGCAGGAAGTGAAGGCGGAAAAGATCTCCGCCGGCGCCTTGGTCAAGAGCCTGTGGAAGCCCTACCGGGACGCGCTGGTCTTCCTGAAGGAGAACGAGGTCGCGCGGGCTTTCGCCCTGGCCAACGTCTTCTTCTGCGTGTACATGAATCTGGGCACCAACTACAGCCTGTACTTCGTCCCCTACTTTGCGGACCGCATGGGCATGGATACGATGCAGAGCTCGGTGCTGGGAAGCGTATACTACGGCGGTATGCTCGCCGCGATGATCTTCATCAACCCCCGCTTCGGGCGCAAAAACCTGGTCAAGGGGATCCTGGCGAGCGGCATCCTTACCCTGCTCGGCTTCGGTCTGATGGTCGGCGTCCCGAGCGGCGTGTACTGGACGGCCATCGCCGCCACGCTGGTCCTGGCCGTCGGCTACGGCGCCTTAAAGAGCAGCATGGAGGGCGCGCTGGCCGTGTATTCGGAGAGCGAGTACCGCAGCGGCATCTATTCGGCGGCGAACCTTCTGTCCTCCGGACTTGGGGTCATCGTGACGGCACTCTGCTCCGTGCTCTACGGACGCTGGGCCGGCTGGCTGTATGTTCTCTGCGGCTTCATGGTCCTGGCCGCCCTCGGCGCGATCCTGAGTGTCGCGAAGAAAGTAAGAGAGTAAACGCGGACGCGAGGCATCGAGGCACAAAACAGAAAAAACTTTTAAAAGCACAAGAAAGACGAAGTCTTTTGTGATATAATTACATAGCATTCAAAATGCGAAAGGAGAAACAAAATGAAAAAACTGCTGGCTCTTGTATTAGCGCTGGCCATGGTCGTCGGCCTTGCCGCCTGCGGCAATCAGCCCGTCGAAACCACGCCCGCGCCTACGCAGGCTGCGACCGAGGCCCCCACGCAGGCCCCTACCCAGGCTCCTACCCAGGCCCCGACGGAAGCTCCTACCACCAAGGCTCCGGAGACCACGCCCGCTCCGACGGAACCCCCGACAGAACCGCCCACAACGGCTGCTCCCGAACCCGTCGTCGTCGGGACGATCCAGATCCTGAACAACCTGCTGAAGGGTCTGGAAGCGGTCAAGGATCCCGAGAACACCCGTTATCAGGCTTACTGGCTGGACGGCTATAAGCTGGACAAGGTCGTAGAAGACAACTTCTGGTTTGCTCCGGACGACGAGACGGCTGCCAAGGTCGTCGCCTACTCCGACATGTACACCTGGGACGGCCTGAACTTCGCCACCTTAAAGAACCAGGGCCTCTGCCTGGACGTTCCGGAAGGCCTGACCAAGAACTATCCGGAAGGCCTGCTGTTCGGCCTGGACGTCAAGAAGGACAACCATCCTTACAACGTCGGCTGGATCACCGTCGGCCCCGAAGTGCTGCTGCTGGTCAACGGAGACGGCTTTGAAGTCCCTTACCTCTTCGAAGATCTGAAGATGGTCGAAGCGGATTCCTATGACTTCATCTGCGCGGACGGCTTTACCCACACTTATGAGGCAGATGAACTGGCAGATGTCAGCATCTTCTTCTCCGAAAGCGGCACAGCGGATGCGACTTATCTGCCTGATAAGAAGTACACGCTGATGGATATCCTTTACATCGTTCCTCACGGCCTGACCGCCGAGAACGCTGCCGAGTTTGAGCTGCCCGAAGACGGCGTCGTGAAGATCACGGTCGCCAATTCCGCCCTCAAGGAAGCGGAACCGGATTACAAGGGACCGTTCGGCGGCACCGTACAGACCGGCTACAAGGTCAGCGATATCCTGGCGGCTGCCGGCCTGACCGAAGCCGTTGAAAGCGTCAAGGCGATCTCCCTGGGCGAATCCGCTCCGACCGACATCCCTTACGATCAGTTCATCGAGCGCTACATCGTTCCCAACGATTCCAAGGACCGCGGTGCCTACACGGTCGGCCAGAGCCAGGCCTACGGCCAGGTGACCATCAACTGCGGCTGCTACGTCCTGGGCGAGAACATCCTGCTGTTCGTTCCCGATGCTGCCGCCGATCAGGCTACCGGCATTGCCCTGACCGATATTCTGGCCCGTCTCGGCATCGAGTACACCGCCATCAACGTCATCTGCTCCGACGGCTTCAGCGAGACGATCGACGCGGCCGATCTGGCTGAGGTCAAGATCTATCACGTCGGTGAAAACGTCGACGTGGACTCCGTCCTGTACGCCGGCTACACCCTGGCCGATGCGGTCACGATCGAGATCATTAAATAATCTCCCGACAACAGGGAAGGGGCGGAGTCTGTTCTCCGCCCTTTCTCCGTTTCATCGGAAGAACTGTGTGAGGAATGAGAAAGGAAGGTTACGAATGAAAAAAACGATTTCTCTGCTCCTTGTCCTCTGCCTGATCCTGGCGACGGCCGCCTGCGGCAAAGAACCGGCGGAAACGACGCCGGCCGCGCAGCCCGGCACCACCCAGGCCCAGGAGGCCACCCAGCCGCCGGAAACGCAGCCTCAGCCTACGGAACCCAGCCCGGCCTTTGAAGGCGATACCTACATGACCGGCGCCGTGGGCAAAAACGGCGCGGCGGCCTGCGCCTCCAGCCTGGCCTCGGATATCGCGGTGCAGATCATGGAAAAGGGCGGCAACGCTATCGACGCGGCCGTGGCCATGATCTACGCGGTGGGCCTTTTGGAACCGGCGGCCTCCGGTATCGGCGGAGCCGGCCAGATGGTGATCTACCTGGCGGAGACCAACGAGTACGTTTCGATCGAATATATGACGCAGGCGCCCGGTGCGGCCTGGCCCGGCGTTCTGGACGTTTCCACCTCCAGCACCCCGCCCTCCGTGGAAGCCATCGCCATCCCCGGCGTGGTGCACGGCACCTTAACGGCGCTGGAAAAATACGGCACTATGAGCGCAGCCGAAGTCCTGCAGCCGGTCATCGACCTGGCGCGGAACGGCTTCCCCTGCTCCGAGCGCTGGAACACCAACATCGAAGGCCGTCTGGACAACCTGAAGGCCTACGAATACAGCCTGAACCTGTACACGGACGAAGGCTTCATGTACGAGGTCGGGGACACCATCAAGAATCCGGATCTGGCAGATACGCTGGAATTCATCGCAAAGGAAGGCATCAAGGGCTTCTACGACAGCGAATTCACGGACAAGATGGTCAACTATATCAGGGGGATCGGCGGCGTGCTGACGCACGAGGACTTCGCAAACTACACCTCCGTGATGCGGGACCCCATCTCCACGACCTACCAGGGCTACAGGGTCTATACGACAGGCGGCCCGTCCAACGGCGGCGTGGCCCTGCTGGAAGCGCTGAACATCCTGGAGCACTTTGACTTAAAAGGCTACGGCTTCGACAGCCCCGAGACCCTGCAGATCATGGCGGACGCCTATGCCATGGCCTATCAGGACGGCGTCTCCTTCATGGCGGACCCGGATTACTACAACCTGCCGGTGGAGACCATCATTTCCAAGGAATACGCGGCGACCCGCGCTGAAGCCATCAAGGTCGGCCAGCGGATCAAGACCGCCAAGGCGGGCCGTCTGGAAGTCACGCTTTCCGAGACCGGCCAGAAGGTGATGGCGGACTACACGCCGGATCAGGGCGGCACGACCCACATGGTCTGCGCCGACAAGTACGGCAACGTGGTCTCCTCCACCAATACCAACGGCATCAACTTCGGTTCTGCGGTCGCGGTGCCCGGTACGGGCTTCGTTTTCTCCGCGCATCTGGGCAACCTGAACAATTCCACCGCGGCCCGCGTGAACATGGTCATGCCGGGCATCCGTGTGCGTTCCACCACCTGCCCGACCATCGTGGCGGGCGCGGACGGCAAGCCGGTCCTGGCGATCGGTTCCCCGGGCAACTGGGCGCTGGTCTCCGCCGCCATCGAAGGCGTGGTGAACTATATCACCTTCGGCATGGGGCTCGGCGACGTCATCAATTCGCCGCGCAGCTACCGGGACGGCGTCAGCAAGAACCTGACCCTGGAATCCGGCTACAGCGAGGCGACCGCCAAGGCGCTGCAGGAGATGGGCTTCGACCTGGAAGACTATGACAAGGCGTTCAGCTCGCACGTAGGCTCGCTGGCCGGCATCCAGATCATGGAAGACGGCAACTTTCGGGCGCTGGGCGATTTCCGCCGCATGTACGGCGCCTCCGCCTACTAAAGAAAAGAGAAACCTATGCGTGAAGAATATCTGGTCGCTCTCGTCATGTTCGCGGTGCTGATCATCGGCCAGATCGTGACGAAGAACGAAAAAAAGTGGGCGGCCGTGTTCCTGCTCCTCGCCTCCGTGGCGGGGAGCCTTGCCGCCGGCATGGGGATCCGCTTCCGCGAGATCGTGGAAGGGCCCTTCGGCTTTCTGGATGCGGCCTTAAGCGTCGCCTGCGCGGCGGTCTTTACGGGCCTCCTGTACCGGACAGGCTTTTTCGAAAAGCTGCTTAAGAAGATCCTGCGGACCAGAAGTGCGGGCTTAAAATCGATCCTGCTGCTGCTGTTTATCGCGCTGCCCGGCATGTTTACGGGCCTTGCGTCCCTTTCGGTTTTCACCACCGGCAAGCTGGTGGGAGAGAAGCTCAAGGCACAGGGCGTTTCCCACGGGAAGATCGCATCCGTCGTGATGGCGGGCGCGTTTCTGGGCATGATGCTGCCGCCCAACTGCCTCCCGGCGATCATCGCCGCGAACGGGGCGGGGAGCGTGCTGCCGACGCCTTACGTGGGCTTCTTCATGCCGCTTTTCGTGATGGCGCTGCCGTCGCTGATCGTATTCGCGCTGCTGAACAGGAAGACGCTCGGCGCCTGCGGAAAGGATGCCGAAGCGGCGTCCCCCGCTGATCGGACCGTTCCGGCCTCGTTCGGAAAAGACGGGATCCTTCCGCTCCCGGACGAAAAGCTCCCGCTCTTTGAAACCGTCGTTTTCTGCCTGGTCTGCGCGGCGCTTTTAGTGGAAGGCCTGCTGACCTCCTTCGTTTACATCGGCGGGAACACGCTCTGGTTCTTCATCGGCGCGCTTCTGCTGCTCTTTGCGAAGGGCAGCGGCGTTTCGGCCGCGGTGGACAGCCTGTTCGACGCTGTGATCCCGCTGGCCCTTCTGTTTACCCTGGGCAGCTTCATTGAAGTCAGCTCCATGACCGGCGTGCGGGGCATCTACAGCCTGATCACGCTGCCGCAGACGACCGGCGGCCAGACGACCATGGTCATGCTGGTCCTGATGGCGGTCGGCCTTGCGTTAAGCTTCTTCCTGTCCGTCCCGATCCCGGCTTTCCTGGTTACCTACGCGGTCTTCCCCATCGGCTGGCTCGCGAACCCGGTCATCGTGACCGGCATTTCCGTCGCAGCCGGCCTGGCGTATCTCTTTGCCATCCGCGGGGGCCTCTTTACCGAGACGGCCCGGACCCTGGAGCTGAAGGACGTCAGGTGGGGCGAGAGCCTGAAGGCCCTGTGGCTGCCGGCGCTCATCATGCTGGCGATCGCGCTGGTCTTTGTCCTGTACGGAGATCCTCTGGATTTCCTGATCATGTAAGGAGGCGGCGATGCTGGAACTGATTTATTACGTGATCATTGCCGTCATGGCGGTGCTGCTCCTGGTCAATCTGCTTAAGAAAAGAGACTGGCCGGAGCTCGTCTGCATTGCCGTCGTCCTGGTGACCTTTGCGCTCCGGGCGCTGCATATCAAGTAGGAGGGCGAGATGAAAAAGTTTGCTTATCTTTGGAAAAACGCCCTGATCCTGGCACTCGCCCTGGTCTTTGCCATCCCCGCTTCCATCGACTTTCTGGCCATGCACAAGCGGGAGGAGGTCGCGAAGAACGAGAATCTCACCGAGGTCCGCATGCTTTCCGAATACTGCGAGGGCTTGAAGGGCACGGCCGCCGACACGGAGATCTATGTCTTTGACAGCGGCGTTCCCGGCGGCACCTTCCTGATCTTCGGCGGCACACACCCCAACGAGACGGCGGGCATGCTGGCGGCGGTCAGCCTGGTGGAAAACATGAAGCCGACCGCGGGCCGCTTCTTCATCATCCCGTGGCTGAACAAGAGCGGCTTTACGCACACCTCGCCGCTGGACGGCATGCAGGATTTCTTTGATATCACACTGGATGACGGCTCCGTGCGCACCTTCCGCGTTGGCAACCGCTTAACGAACCCCGTCCATCAGTGGCCGGACCGCACCTATTACGAAGGCACCAGCGGCCGGAAGCTGGTCGGCACGGAGACGGCGGAGATCCGCAACGTGAACCGCATGTACTACGGCAATCCGGACGGCGTCCTGACCGAAAAGGTCTGCTGGGGCATCTATCAGCTCATCTTGAAAGAGGGCGTCAACCTCACGATGGATATGCACGAGGGCTCGCCGGAATTCCTGTATCTGGACTGCACCATGGTCAACGAGAAGGCGGACAACAACACCGCCATGTCGATCGCCCAGGGCATGTCGCTGGACATGGAATTCGACGATCTGACCATGCGTGCCGAGTTTTCGGGCATGAAGTCCTACGGCCTCTCTCACCGGAGCCTGGGCGACAACACCCAGTCCATGATGACCCTGATGGAGACCTACAATCCTTCGATGGGGCCGCTGCACGGCAAGATGGACGACGATCTGATCATCAACGGGAACGAACCCAACTACGTGGAGGCCTATCAGAAGGGCCTGAACTATTTCAAGATCACGGACGCGGGCTACCCGCTCATCAACCGCGTGGCGCGGCATATCATGTGCATCTATTATCTGGCGCAGGAATATACCGACGCGCATTCGGACCGGGCCATGGATTTCGAAGGGCTCGGCAGCTATGAAGACATGGTGAAAAAAGGCCTCGGCGGACTGCTGAAGCCATTGAACTAAGAGAAGGAGAGAATTATGAAGAAAGTACTTGCAATGCTTCTGGCGGCGGCGATGCTGCTGGCCATGGCTGCCTGCGGACGGCAGGACACCACGTCCCCGACCGGCCAGGCCGATCCCAACGCGGCTACGCAGGCCACACTGGATCCCAACGGCACCGCGCCGGCCTTTGACATGCAGACCAGCGAGACGAACCGCATCGTCAACATCGGCACGGTCGACAAGAGCCTGTACGCGGCTCCGATGCTGGTGACCTCCTTCGGTCAGAGCACCGACGCGGCCACCATCGATACCGCATTAAAGAAGGTCGGCGCCACCTATACCTATTCGCCGCAGGCCGCTGCGGAGCTGGTTCCCCAGTTCAAGACCCTGATCATCTGCGTCGGCGCGAGCACCAAGGGCCTGGGCCAGGCCGGCATCAACGAGAAGGATGAAGTCGCCCGTGCGGAAGCCATCATGGCGAAGGCCAAGGAGACCGGCGCGCAGATCATCTTCGTGCATATCGGCGGCGAGACCCGTCGCGGCGCTCTGTCTGACCAGCTGGCGGATCTGGTCCTGCCGCAGTGCAGCTGCATGATCGTAAAGGAAGACGCGAACTGGGACTACAAGTTCACGAAATACGCGGAAGAGCACAAGCTGCCCTTAACGCTGATCTTCGGCCAGAAGGACACCGTGCAGGTCATGACCGACCTTTTCGGCAAATAAAATAAGGAGTGAGTCGTGGATATCGAACTCATCTGTTTACTGGTGATGCTGGCGGTCTTTCTGCTGGCAAACCTGCTGGTGAAGCTCCCGGTCAGCTTTTCGATGGTGCTGGGAGCCATCGCCGGCGCGCTGGTGGGCGGCCAGGGCATCCCCTTAAGGCATCTCTTTGAGGGCACCTTCACCTATCTGGACACCATCCTGATCATTTCCTGCGCCATGCTTTTCATGACCGTGATCCAGGAGTCCGGCGCGCTGGAGGCCTTGAACGCCATCATCGTGACCCGCTTTTACAAAAAGCCCGCCCTGATGCTGATCCTTTTGATGTTCATGATCATGTTCCCCGGGATGATCACCGGTTCCTCGACCGCAGCCGTGCTGTCGGCCGGCGCGCTGGTCGCCCCGATCCTGCTCCTGATCGGCATCCCGAAGGAAAAGACCGGCGCCATCCTGGCGATCGGCGCCATCATGGGCATGGCGGCCCCGCCGATCAATATCCCGGCGCTGCTCATTGCGGGCGGCGTGGATATGCCCTACATCGGCTTTGAGGGCCCGCTCTTTTTCGTGACCATCCCCTGCGCGATCATCGCGGTCCTGATCCTGGGCCTTAAGCACTGCAAAAACCTGGACGTCGAACAGCTCAAAGGCGAGCTCAACCTCGAGATCGGGAAGAAGTACGGCATCCGCCTGTACCTGCCGATCTTCGTGCTGATCATCCTGCTGGTCGTCTCCAAGCTGGTGCCCTCGCTGCCGCAGCTCGGCACGGCTCTGATCTTCCTGATCTCCGCCGCCGTGGGCATCTTCACGGGACGCAGGTTCAACGTCTGGCAGAAGGCGCTCGAGGCCATGGAGACCACCATCCCGGTGCTGGGCAAGCTCATGGGCGTTGGCATGTTCATCCAGGTCCTTACCCTGGTCGGCGCGCGCGGCTGGATCGTGGTCAGCTGCTTAAGCCTGGGCACGGTCATGCTCTACGTTTTTGCCTGCACCATCATGCCGGGCTTCGGCGCCATCAGCTCCTATGGGGCGGCCTCCGTCATGGGCGTGCCGTTCCTTTTGGTGCTGCTGCAGACCGGCGGCTCGAACGATATCGTTCTCTGCTGCATGCTTTCCTTCCTCTGCTGCCTGGGCGACCTGATGCCGCCGACGGCGCTGGCCGGAAATTACGCGGCGCAGATCGTGGGCCTGAAATACAGCCCCGTCCTAAAGAAATGCGTGATCCCCTTCCTGATCTGCCTTGTCTTCGGACTTATGTGCATGATCTTCTCGGGATCGCTGTCATTCCTCACGGCATAAGGAGGGCCTTAACATGCAGATCGTATATTTGATAATCGTGGCCCTGGTGCTGGTGCTGGTCGTCGTCAACATGTTCAAGAAGAAGGACAATCTCTTCTTCCAGATCGACGCGGCGCTCGTGATGATCACGCTGCTGCTGCGCCTGCTCTTGATCAAGTAGGGGGGAGGACGCATATGAAGAAGATTCCCCGCCATATCCTGACCGCCTCGCTGCTCTGCGTTTTCGTAGCGGTGATGGTCGTCGTTTTAGGCATCAGCTTCCGCAGCATGAAGGAAGCCGAGCCGATCTACCCCGGTCCCGGCGTCACGGGACAGGAGATGTTAAGCAAGTACTGCCCGAACTTAAAAGGCACGGCCGGCGATACCGAGATCTATATCCTGGACAGCGGCGTTCCCGGCGCGAGCATGCTGGTTCTGGGCGGCACGCATCCGAACGAACCTTCCGGCTTCATTTCGGCGATCTCCTTAATTGAGACGGTGAAGCCCGTCAGCGGCATCCTGTACGTGATCCCGCGGGCGAACGCGAGCGCCTTTACCTGCAACGATCCGCAGGAAGGCTCCCCGCAGCGCTTTACCATTCAGACTGCCGGCGGCGAGAGATGGTTCCGCTTCGGCTCCCGCGCCACGAATCCCATCGACCAGTGGCCGGACAGCGAAGTCTACGTCCACGCCTCCTCCGGGCAGACGCTTTCCGGCAGCGAGATCCGGAACTTAAACCGCGCCTATCCGGGCCGCGAGGACGGCACGCTCACCGAGCGCGTGGCCTACGGCATCACGCAGTTTATCAAGCAGCATAACGTGACCATCACCGTGGACCTGCACGAGGCTTCGCCGGAATACACGACCGTGAACGCGATCGTGGCGCACGAGGACGCGATGGACCTGGCGACGCTTTCGCTCTGGGAGCTGGAAGACGTGATGAAGATCTCCGTCGAAGCCTCCCCGAAGAACCTGCACGGCTTAACGCACCGCGAGCTGGGCGATTACACCGATACCTTAGCGCTCCTGATGGAGACCGCGAACGCCTCGCAGGGCCGTCTGCACGGCACCGTGAGCGCGGAGATGGTCGTCAGCGGCCAGGATAAGTTCTACTACCGCGCCGGCCAGTACGGCGCCCTGACCGTGGATTATCCGGAGACCGGCATCGGGATGAGCGAGCGCTGCGCGCGGCACATCTCGGCCTTAAACGAGTTCTGCAAGTCCTACGACGGACCGGCCGGAACGATCGACCTGGGCGAGATGCCGAGCTATAAGGAGATCATCACCAACGGCATCGGCGCGTATCTGGCTTCGCCGAAGTAAAAAGTACTTATGATCAAACGACTGATACCCTTGATCCTAAGCCTCGGGCTTGTGCTTAGCGCCTGCGGTCCGGCGAACGGGCCGCAGACGACGGCTGCCCCTGCGCCGGCGACCGCTGCCGCAGGCTCCGAAACCGCGCCGGCGGCCGAGACCACCCCGGAAGAGACGCATCTGCAGCCGGAAGAGGGCTGGCAGGTCGTCACCATCGGCGGCGTGGAGATGCTCTGGGACGGCTATAAGGTGAAAGAACCGGATGTCCGCCTGGACATCGATGCCATGCACTTCTCGGATTTCGGGGAGGATTTCTTCACGGAGACCTACCCCGTCGAGACCGAAAGCTACAGGCTCTGCGAGGGCGAGATCATGGAGACCGAGGTGGTGCACATCAAAGCGGCCGAGCCCGGCCCGGTCATTTACGTGGTCGCCGGCGTGCACGGCGACGAGATCGCCGCCTGGTACGCGGGACGCCTGCTGCGCAGCGTGACTCTAAAAACAGGCGAGCTCTACGTGGTCGCTCCGGCCAATACGAACGGGGCGAAGAATCACACCCGCTACGTGACCGGCACGCAGGACTTAAACCGCTCCTTCCCGGGAAGTCCCGAGGGGAACGAGGCGGAGCGGATCGCGAACGCCATCTACCGGGACATCGAGCGGGTGCAGCCGTACATGGTCTTCGATCTGCACGAGGCGATCGTCTATACCTCCGGCCGCGACTTTCTGGGCAGCACGCTGATCTTCACGGTCCTGGGCGACATCGACGATCTGTACTTTGATATGCTCTTTGCCACGCAGGACGGCGAGATCTGCTCCAACGACTTTACGAGCAGCGGTCCCGGCCCGAAGGGCAGCATCAACAACACCGTGGCCAACGAGCTGGGGATCCCCGCGATCACAGTGGAGACCTTCCGGGGCTTTCCGATCGAACGGCGGGTCCACGACCAGCTGGATATCGTGCAGTACGCCCTGAAATACGTGGGAATGCGCTAAGGAGAATGCCATGACCAATAAAAACAAGGAAAAAGTGCTGGCCGGCTTCAAGGCTCTGGCCGCCGACCTGCAGACCGGTGAAATGCCGGACAGCCTTCTGGAGAAAGGCCGCGCCCTGCCGTTCTACCGGCAGGCGGCGTCGGAAAAGGACCCCGAACGGGCTTTCCTGACGTTCTACAACGCCTACGGCACGCTCCTGGGCTTCCGTCCGGGGCTTTTAGCCATGGCGGAGGACCTGGGCGCCGAACCGCGCCTGGTGCGGGGCATCTTAGCCCGCATCCGCCGGGACGAAGGCGATGCGGAAAGCCCGGAGGAGATGGAGCCGAAGCCGGCGGCCGCGCAGCTGGAGGCCCTTAAGCGGGGCTTCCGCAAAAGATTTCTGAAGTAAGAAGAAAAGCATGCACGAAGAGTATTTAAAACAGCTGCGGCAGATAAGAAAAGAAGAGGGCAGGGGCTTTGAGGCGGCGGACCGCGAGGCGGCCGTGAGGGTCTTGAAGTCCCTCCTCGCCCTTTTGTATCCCGGCTACTTTTCCGCCGAGGGCAGAAGAGAACGCGAAAACCTGGCCTATCTGGAGGAGACCCTTCCGGGCATCATCCGGGCCGCGTACGAGATGGCGGGCGAGGACTGCCCGGATCCGGAGCGGACCGCGCAGGACTATCTGGCGGGGCTGCCGGCCTTGCTCGAAAGACTCGAAAAGGACGTGGAAGCCATCTATGAGGGCGACCCGGCCGCGCGCTCCCGCGAAGAGGTCGTGCTCTGCTATCCAGGCTTCTACGCCATCGCGATCTTCCGCCTGGCGCACGCGTTTTACGAACTTAAGGTGCCGCTGCTGCCGCGCATCCTCACGGAATACGCTCATGCCAAGACCGGCATCGACATCCATCCGGGCGCAACCATCGGCGATTATTTCTGCATCGACCACGGGACGGGCATCGTCGTCGGGGAGACGGCGGTGATCGGCCGGCACGTCAAGCTCTATCAGGGCGTGACGATCGGCGCCCGCAGCTTCGAGAAGGATGAAAACGGCAATCCGGTCAAAGGCGGTCGCCGCCACCCGACCATCGGCGACGGCGTGGTCATCTACGCGAACGCGACCATCCTGGGCGGCGATACCGTGATCGGCGAAGGGGCCGTGATCGGCTCGAGCGCCTGGATCATCCGCTCGGTGGAGGCCGGGGCCCGCGTCAGCCAGACGCAACGCTGAGATCCGGAAAAGAATACATAAGATCCGGCGCCCAGGAAGCGGACGATGCTTTTTATTGGAAGCTTCGGAAGAACGAGCCGGCGCGGCAAGCGTTTTCCGGGTCTGTTTAAGGAGTGAACATGAAAATTCGATCTGTGTATGACGCGGCTTTTAAGGCCTACGGTCAGATCCTGGAAGGGTACGAGACCGCAGAGCTTTTAAAAGCCATGGAGGAGATCCCGCTGCCGGATGCCGGCACGGCTTACCGCCCCGGTATTGAGAGACTGGAAGCCTGCGGCGTTGTTGCAGATCTTCGCGACCGCGCCTACGGCGGCATGCCTATCCAGATCGGGATGTGCTGGGGCCGCAACACAAAGCTGAACTGCCTGGAATACCACCGGGACAGCGAGGTGAATATCGGAACGACGGACTTTATCCTGCTGCTGGCAAGACGGAATCAGATCGAAGACGGCGTGCTGGACACGGAGAAGGTCGTCGCCTTCCGTGTGCCGGCCGGCGTGCCGGTCGAGGTGTACGCCACGACGCTGCATTTTGCGCCCTGCGAAGTTCCCGAAGCGGACGGCTTCCGCGTAGCGGTGGTACTGCCGGAAGGCACCAACACGGAAAAACCCGCCGTTGAAGCGAAGAACGAAGAGGACCGCCGGCTGTGGGCCCGCAATAAATGGCTCCTGGCCCATCCCGAAAGCAGGCAGGCTCAAAACGGAGCATACATCGGTCTGCGCGGCCTGAACATCGATATCAGGGAAGACCTGTAAGAAGGATAAGCAAGATTCCCGAAGTAAAGCTCGGCCCGATCGTCGTGTCCCGTGGCTGCTTCCCGATCGCACTGTCCGAAAAGCGACGCGCTGCCATCGTAAAGGCTGCCGGCTGCAATGCGCTGGTGGTGTTCCCGGGAAACTTCGGACCGGAAACGCCGGAGACGCTGATCACGAAATACTCTGACGGCCCCTGCAAGTTCGCGGCGGCGGCCTTTGACCATCACGGCAGGGCCCTGTTCGAGGTCTTCAAGTTCCTCGGCGTGGGCGATATCGGCTGGAACCAGCCGAAGAGCCTGCCGTATCCGACGGAGAATCCGTGGGCATAAGCCTGCCGGGACCTGAAAGAAAGACG
>JAEEGI010012806.1_pt1 | contig 17877 bp, 9 predicted proteins | sample 8958751 | NCBI WGS metagenome assembly JAEEGI01 (sample SAMN16246545, study PRJNA631951) | gut metagenome | biome: gut microbiome; feature: rumen; material: KS-attached | host: Bos | place: Iran: Karaj | collected 2018-10 | reverse complement strand
ACCATCCCGTCGGGCGCAACGTCTCTTACCGTAGAGACTTCCGGTTCCAATACGCGCGCTGCGCTGTTTGGTATCGTTGCAGAATAAAATGATCAGTTTATGTTCAGAAAACTGACCGTTATCACCCTCGCTCTTCTGGTAGTCCTTGCGGGCTGCCAGAAGGGGGACGAGGTGTCCATCCAGCTGCGGAGCGACTATGTGTCGGCCGATGCCGGCAGCAGTTTCTTTGCGGTGACGGCCAGTGGCGCGTGGACGCTGTCGGTCGAGTTCCCCGCCGGGGTAGATCCCTGGCTGGCCGTGACTCCGGCCAGTGGCAGCGGCAGCATGAACAACGCGGTCCTGAAGTATAGTGCCAACGCCGAGAAGACCTCCCGCAGCGCCACCGTGGTGATGACCCCCGCGAGCGGCACCCCCGCCCGCGCCGCCCTCACCCAGGCCGGCAAGGCCGATAGCGTGGTAGGGAACTACGGCTATGACGTAGCTTCCATGGACTGGCTGGAACTGCCCGCCTGTAAGGCTGACGACGGCAGGGAAGTGCTGGTACATGACATGAAGGGCGGCAAGTACGTGAGCAAGGCCAAGAGCGGCGTCCGCAACTTCAGCTGCTACTGGGATTACAAAGCCCACATGTCCCTCTGGGTCGCATACCCGCTGAACAACAGCCTGAAGGGCAGCGGTACTGCCCGTACCAACGCCTGGGGCTGGGACGCCATCCTTCCGCACAACCTGCAGCCCAACCTGATCGGCGGCTCCTACGGTGGCGGCTGGACCAGAGGCCATCAGCTTCCTTCTGCCGACAGACTTGCCTCCTACGAGGCCAACGAGTCCACCTTCGTGCCCACCAACATGACGCCGCAGGACTACGACTTCAACGCAGGCATCTGGGCCCGCCTCGAAGGGAAAGTCCGCAACTATGCGTCATCGGCCGATACCCTCTACGTCGTGACGGGCGCCCTCTGGGAGAGCTCCTCCCGCGTGAGCGGCTCCTCCAGCGGCTTCGCCGTGCGGATTCCCACGCACTACTTCAAGGCGTTGCTGTACAAGGGGTCATCGGCCTACGCCAAGGACACGCAGGGGTATATGATGGCCGGCTTCATCCTGCCGCACGACACCGGTATCTCCAACGGTAACTGCCTGGATTACCGCGTCACCATCGACGAGCTGGAGGCCCGGACGGGCATCGACTTCTTCCCCAACCTGGAGAAGCGGAACGAGACCCTGTCCAAGCAGCTGGAAGCGGCTTCGCCCAACGCGCAATTCTGGAATTAACGAACACTTAACAGACGTGATATGAAAAAACTCGTATATATCGCCCTTGCCTCGCTCCTTCTCCTCGGGGGATGGAACGCCGGTGCACAGTCCGGGAAAGGGAAGTCCTATGTGGTGGGCTTCTACAACCTGGAGAACCTGTTCGACACCTACCATGACGAAGGTAAGAACGACTACGAATACCTTCCCGACGGCGCCAACGAGTGGACCGATGCCAAGTATGCCAAGAAACAGCAGAACATGGCCCGCGTCATCGCCGACATGGCCAAGGACAACAAGGCCTGGCATGCCGTCCTGGGTGTTTCTGAAATTGAAAACCGCCACGTCCTGGAAGACCTGGTGAGCGAGCCCGCCATCGCCAAGGCCAACTACCAGATTGTCCACTACGACGGTCCCGACCGCCGCGGCGTGGATGTGGGGCTTCTCTATCGGCCCGAAGTATTCCAGCTCATCGCCAGCGAGAGCATTCCCTTCACCTTCACCCCTTCGCGCATCGACTGGAGCGAGTGGAGCCAGGAGGAGATGGACGCCTTCCGCACCCGCGACGTGCTGATGGCCCGCGGCACCATCGACGGCGAGATGTTCGCCTTCTTCGTGACGCACCTTCCCTCCCGTCTGGGCGGAAAGGGGGCCGACCTGCGCCCGCGCGGGGCCGAGATCATCTATCAGCGTGCCATGGAGCTCCAGAAGGAGTTCCCCGGCATCAAGATCGTGGTGATGGGCGACATGAACGACAACCCCACCGACATCTCCATGACGGAATTCCTCCGCGGTAAGGAAACCATCGCCGAGGTCACCGACGAAGACTTCTTCGATCCCTTCCTGAGCATGCTCAAGGCCGGTTACAGCTCCCTGTACTACCGGGGAGAGGGAAATATCTACGATATCGTCCTGGTGAACAACGCCCTGGCCCATGCGCCCAAGGGTACTTTCCAGATCCAACCCATCGTGAAGGGTAAGTTCTATGGCCGCGTGTTCAACAAGCCGTACATGACCAACCAGACCGGCCAGTACAAGGGTACCCCGTTCCGCACCTTCTCCAACGGCGCGTTCGTGGGCGGCTTCTCGGACCACTATCCTACCTACATCGTTATCAAAAAATAGCACAACATATGACTAAACGTATTATTCTGGCATTTGCCGCCCTTCTCGGCTCCGTGGCCCTGTTCGCACAGGCGCCCACCGGTGGCGTGAAGGGTACGGTGGTCAACCGTAACGGCCGCCAGCCGGTGGAGAACGCCCGCCTCGTGCTCATGCAGGGGGCTGCGCAGATCGCCACGGCTACATCGGCCCAGGACGGCACCTTCCTGGTGGAGGGCCTTCCGGACGGCATGTACACCCTGCTCATCACGGCGCCTGATTTCCTGGACAGCCAGGTGCAGGTGACGGTGAACGACGGCTATGTGAAGAACATGTTCAACCTCTCCGTCACCGCCGTATCGCAGGTGGCCGAGGTGGACGACGACTCCTTCGCGGCCTTCGACCTGGACGACAGCGGCTACAGCGACAACCCCACCATCCTGTTCGGCAGCAACGATGTGTTCAACAGCATCGCCGGCTACAACTTCTCCTCCGTGCGTTTCCGCGCTCGCGGTTACAGCTCTGAGAGCCAGGACGTGCTCCTGGCCGGCGTGAAGCTGAACGACGCCATCACCGGTTACAGCCCCTTCTCCCTGTGGAGCGGCCTGAATGAGGCCACCCGTGCCAAGGAGAGCGTGGACGGCTCCGAGGTGAGCGACTACGGCTTCGGCGGTTACAACGGTCTCACCAACATCCTGGGTACGGCCGGCGAGATGCGCAAGGGCCTCCGCGCCAGCGTGCTCACCAACAGCACCCTGTACCGCCTGCGCCTGATGGCTTCCTACGCCACCGGCATGCAGGACAACGGCTGGGCCTTCGCCGCCAACGTGAGCGCCCGCCTGGGCGGTAACGACTGGATCAAGGGTGTCTATTACCGTTCCTTCGCCTATTATCTGGCGGCCGACAAGGTCCTCAACGACGAGAATACCCTGCACTTCGTGTTCTTCGGCACGCCCGGCGAGCGCGGCGCCCAGAACTCCTCCACGCAGGAAGTGTACGACCTCATGGGCGACAACATGTACAACAGCAACTGGGGTTACCAGAACGGCCACGTGCGCAACGCCCGCGTGCGCAAGACGCACGAGCCCATCGCCATCCTGAAGTGGGACTTCACCCCTTCCGACGTGTTCGAGGGCAGCGCCACCCTGCTGTACCGTTTCGGCAAGAACGGCTACACTGCCCTGGATTGGTACGACGCCCAGGATCCCCGTCCGGACTACTACCGCAACCTGCCCAGCTACTACTACGGCACCATCGACGGCGAGTATGTGGAAGACCTCAACCGCAACAACCCGGACAAGTACATGAGCGCCCTCAACGTCTGGCGTTACTCTGACATGTACTCCAACCTCACGCACGTGGACTGGGACCGCCTGTATAACGTGAACCGTGTGCAGGAGAACGGCCGCTCCAAGTACGTGCAGGAAGAGCGCCGCGTGGACCAGCGGGACCTGAACTTCGCCTTCAACTTCAAGGCCCGTCCCACCGACTGGCTCACCCTGAACGGCGGCCTCAACGCCCGCGTGAACCGTACCGAATACTACAAGGTCCTGGCCGACCTGCTGGGCGGCGAGTACTTCGTGGATGTGGACAACTTCGCCGAGCGCGACTTCGCCACCTCCCCGTACAAGACCCAGAACGACCTGAACTATTACCTCATCAACGGCGCCGCCCAGGTGCTGCACGTGGGTGACAAATACGGTTACGACTACTACGCCCAGGTGCGCCGCGGCGAGGCCTGGCTCAGCGGCAAGTTCGTGACCGGTCCGTTCAGCGCTACGCTGGCCGGCCGCATCGGCTACGAACGCTTCTGGCGTGAAGGCCTGGTGCGCAAGGGCCTCTTCCCGGGCCTGGCTCCCAACGGCAACAAGATGATCGACCCGCTCACCGGCGAGACCATCGAGCCCAGCTATGAGCCCGACGGCTCCGTGACCACTTCCTACGGCAAGTCCAAGGTGGCTGGCTTCGTTACCTATGCCGGCAAGCTCAACCTGAACTATGTCATCGGCGGTAACATGCGCCTGTATGCCAATGTGGGTTACTTCAACGAGGCTCCCAAGTTCAACAACGTGTTCCTGAGCCCCCGCACCCGCAACTCCATGGTGCAGGACCTGACCACGTCCAAGACCTTCTCCTCCGACGTCAACTGGCAGTTCAGCGGTAACGGCATCAACGTGCGCGCCACCGCCTACTGGACCAAGATGTGGGACCAGAGCAAGGTGATGAGCGCCTTCGACGACCTCCAGAACGCCTTCTCCAACTTCGCCATCAGCGGCATCAACGAGCGCCACATGGGTATGGAGCTGGGCTTCAAGGTTCCTACCTACATCATCCCGAACGTGTCCCTGCAGGGTGTCCTCGCCCTGGGTGAGTATGTCTATACTTCCACCCCGAAGATGACCCAGACCGTGGACAACAGCGCCGAGACCGTGATGGAAAACGTCTGGGTTCCCTACTGGACCAAGACGCAGCTCTCCGACGGCACCGTGACGCAGAAGCACTACGTGCCTTCCACGCCGCAGACGGCCGCCAGCCTCGGCCTGGCCTATAACTACAACTACTGGTTCATCGACGCCGATGTCGAGTACTTCGGCCGCGCCTACCTGGACATGAACCCGCTGTACCGTACGGACTACGCCGTCGCCGGTCTGGACAACACCATCACCGACGAGGAAGTCAGGTACATGACCACCCAGGAGATGTTCAAACCTGCCTGGCTGGTGAACCTGTCCGTGGGCAAGAGCTGGTACATCCAGCGCAAGTACCAGATCGGTTTCTCCCTCAATGTGAAGAACATCCTGAACAACAAGGACGTGAAGACCGGCGGTTACGAGCAGACCCGTATGGTGGACAACACCGCCTCCAAGAGCCGCTACTACCGCTTCGACTCCAAGTACTTCTACATGTCCGGTACCAACTATATGCTTAACATTTACTTCAGATTCTAAGAGCCATGAAAAAGTATTTGATTGCTGTTGCCGCCCTCGCGGCGCTTGTCTCCTGCCGGAGTCTGAAAGAAGAATGGGATCCGGTGTTCACCATCAACCAGCCGGACGCCGCCTACAGGCTGCCTTATACCGAGGATCAGCTCAAGGAGCAGGAAGGCCTGGAGTCCATCACCTCCATCGCCGACCTCAAGGCCAACTACAATGGCATCGCCGTCACCATCGACCAGAACATCTGGATCAAGGGTAAGGTGATCTCCTCCGACAAGAGCGGCAATATCTACAACGAAATGTATATCCAGGACGGCAAGTCCTCCGCGGACGGCGCCGCCATCACCCTCAAGCTGGGCAAGGGCTCCCTGTACAACGAGTACCCCGTGGGCACCTGGGTGTATGTCAAGTGCGAAGGTCTCACGCTGGGCGCCTACAACGGCATGCTCCAGCTGGGCATGGGGGCCGATCAGACCGCCACGAACGAGTACGAGACTTCCTACATGAACCTGCAGGCCGTCATTGACGCCCACATCTTCCGCGGCTTCCAGGACGAGGTTTACAAGCCCGTCACCCTGACCGAAGCTGCGCTGAAGACGGCCATCAGCGCCGGAGCCTCCGACAAGATATGGGGCAAGATGGTGACCCTGGAAGGTCTCGTCTATGGAGACCAGATCTTCGCCCTCTTCTACCCGAACACCAACATGGCCCACAAGAGCGGCAACCCGGAGAACCGTGTGTTCCTCTCTGACAAGGGCACCTGGGGTGTGGATACCTGGGCCTGCACCAAGGCCGGTTACATCGCCTATCTGGAAAGCGGCGTATGGGATACGGCCGAAGTCGGCAGCGGCGCTACCCGCTACGGCTCTATCCTCGGCACGCCCAACCAGTACCTGGACGCCGACACGGCGGCCAAGTTCGGCCAGGACGCTTTCCTCTCGTATAAGGAAATCATGATCAAGTACGCAGCCGCCAACTATATCTCGCACTACTTCAACCTGGGCGGGACTTCCGTGCAGGTGCGTACCAGCGGTTACGCCAAGTTCGCCGCCACCAAGCTGTCGGACGACATCCTGGCCAAGAAGCCGGTTACCATCACGGGTATCATTACCCTGTACAACGGCGCCGCCCAGATTTCCCTGGTAGATGATCCCTCCATTTCAGTTATAGTCAAATAATGAAACGAACCTTTAAAATCGCCAGGCTTTCGAGCCTGGCTTTGCTTATGATTGTAAGCGCCTGTAACAACAACTCCAACAACATTTTCCTTCAGGAGTGGGATACCCCTTACGGTACGGCTCCCTTCTCCAAGATCACCATGGACCAGTACGTGCCCGCCTTCAAGGCCGGTATCGAAGAGCAGAAGGCCAACATCCAGGCTATCATCGACTGCAAGGATGCCCCTACCTTCGAGAACACCATCCTGGCCATGGAGAAAGCCAGCCCCATCCTGGACAAGGTGGAGGGTGTGTTCTTCAACATCGCCGAGAGCGACTCCACCCCCGAGATGCAGGCCATCGAGGAGGAGGTGACCCCGCTCATCACCGACGCTTCCAACGAAATCATGATGAACGAAGCCCTCTTCGCCCGCGTGAAGGCCGTGTATGACAACATGGAAGGCCTCACCCGCGAGCAGCAGATGGCTACCAAGAAACTCTACCAGGGCTTCGAGCGCAACGGCGTCGGCCTGGACGAGGCCGGCAAGAAGCGCTTTGCCGAGATTTCCAACCGCCTCGCCACCCTCACCCAGCAGTTCGGCCAAAAGCTCCTGGCCGAGAACAACGCCTTCAAGGCCGCGACCGGCATCACCGTGAGCGACTACTATGACTTCATGGCTTCCTGCGACGACCGCGCCAAGCGCGAGCAGGTCTTCAAGGCCTACTCCTCCCGTGGCAACAACGGCAACGAGAACGACACCAACGCCATCGTCCTGGAGGTCCTGAAACTCCGCGCCGAGATGGCCCGCCTGCTGGGCTACCCGAACTTCGCCGCCTTCCAGCTGTCCAACAAGATGGCCGGTGACCCCGCCACCGTGGACAACTTCCTGCAGCCCATCATGGATGCCTGCATGCGCAGCGCAAAGGCTCAGATGAAGGAGATGCAGAAGATCGCCGGCCACAAGATCGAGGCCTGGGACTGGATGTATTATGCCGAGAAACTCCGCGCTCAGAAGTATGCCCTGGACGAGAACCTCACCAAGCCTTACTTCCAGGCCGACAGCGTGATGAAGGGTGTGTTCACCGCCGCCCAGAAGATCTACGGCATCTGCATCGAGGAAGCCCCCGAGGTGGAGGTGTACAATCCCGAGGTGCGCGCCTACAAGCTCACCGAGCCTGACGGCAGCCTCATCGGCATTTTCTATCGCGACTACTACGTGCGTCCCACCAAGCGTGGCGGCGCCTGGATGAACAACTTCCGCGAGCAGTCCACCGGCGTGCGTCCCGTCATCGTCAACGTGTGCAACTTCCCGGCTCCGGCCCTGGATCCCACCGAGGCCCGTCCGAGCCTGCTCACCATCGACAATGTGCAGACGGCTTTCCACGAGTTCGGCCATGCCCTGCACGGCTTCCTGAGCCAGTGCAACTACACCAGCGTGTCCGGTACCAACGTGGCCCGCGACTTCGTGGAGATGTTCTCCCAGTTCAACGAGAACTTCGCCTTCGTGCCTGAGATCCTGGCCGAGTATGCCAACAGCTGCTACACCGGCGAGCAGATTCCCGCCGAGCTGGTGGACAAGATCCGCAAGGCCCTCAAGTTCAACCAGGGCTTCGCCGCCGGCGAGACCTGCGCCGCCTCCATCCTGGACATGAAGTGGCACGAGCTCAACCTGGACCAGCTGGCTACCTTCCAGGGTCCGGAAGACATCCGCGCCTTCGAGGATAAGGTGTGCAAGGAGATGGGTCTGATCGACGAGATCATCCCCCGTTACCGCACTTCCTACTTCAACCACATCATCGCCAGCGGCTACAGCGCCGGCTACTACAGCTATCTGTGGAGTGAAGTGCTGGCCGTGGATGCCTGGGAGAAGTTCCAGGAGGACGGCATCTTCAACAAGGAGACCGCCGCTTCCTTCCGCAAGACCTTCCTGGAGAAGGGCGGCAGCGAGGAACCCATGGTCCTCTATAAACAGTTCAGAGGAGCCGAACCCGACCCCTCTGCTCTGATGCGTGCCCGTGGACTTGAATAGACCACGTTTTATACGTCACCCCCGGCTTGTATTATACGTCACCCCCGGCTTGACCGGGGGTCTCTTTTATCTAATATAGGAGGTCAACACCTTCATTCCATCCTCCGGGATGAAACAAATGTCATCGGCGTCGGCCGGGATGAGTACCGTCTCACCCTGGCCGATGCTCATTTCCTCCCCGTCCACTTCCAGGGTGCCGCTGCCTTCCAGGCACATGACCACCATGAAGGAGTCGATGTCGCTGAGGTCCTTGGCGTAGGGGAGGGTAAGGTCATAGACGCTGGTGGTGAAGTAGGGGCAATCGGCCACCTGCATCTCCTCGTCTTTCTCGCGGGTGTATTCCGTGCGGTAGTTGTCGTACACGGTGTAGTCGATGGCCGTCTTGGCCCATTCGGTGTGCAGCTGGCGGGGTTTGCCGTCCAGGCCGGGCCGATTGTAGTCGTAGATGCGGTAGGTGAGGTCGGAGGTCTGCTGGATCTCGGCGATGTAGCTACCTCCGCAGATGGCGTGGATGCGGCCGGCGGGCAGGAAGAAGACGTCGCCGGGCTGGATGTCGTAGCGGCACAGGACGTCGGTGATGGTGCCATCGGCCACCTTCTGCTCGTAGATTTCAGGGGTGATCTTCTCTTTAAGGCCGACGAGGAGGTGGGCGCCCGGCTGGGTGCCGATCACGTACCACATCTCGGTCTTGCCCTTGCTGCCGTTGTGTCTGGCGGCGGCCACTTCGTCGTTCGGGTGTACCTGGATGCTCAGGTCCTGCTTGGCGTCGATGAACTTCACCAGCATGGGGAACTCGTCTCCGGTATTCTCGTACACGTGCTTGCCTACGAGCTGGCCTTTATATTCTTTGGTGAGCTCTGCAATGGTTTTTCCTGCGAGGGGTCCTTCGGCCACTACGCTTTCGTTATTCATGACTCCGGAAAGCTCCCAGCTTTCCGTACCCCATACCAGGGTTTTCAGAATGGGTTTAAATTTCAGAGGATGCATAGGCTATCTTTTGACGTGCAAAATTACACAAATTTTCGCAGACCTGATGCCCTTGTTTCGATTATCCAAAATGGATTATCCGATTTGGATAATTGTAAAAATGGGGATGCGGTTATCCTGTTTCATGTTTCGTTTTTAAAATTTTTCGCTTTTAGTATGGGAAATTTATTAAATATTGCTTTGATGAATTGATCCGTATTTCGTATATTTGCTGCAACTAATAACCGACGAAAGATATTCATTCTGAAAAGAACCAATACTTTCCACTTATTTATTAACCAAACTTATGTTCAAAAAACTACTATCAGTATTACTGACATTCGTCCTGTGGGCAGGTGTCAGTGCAGTTGCTTTTGGGCAAACTGCCAACGGTGTCGTAGTCGATGCACAGGGCCAGCCCGTCCCGGGCGCCAGCGTCATCGTTAAAGGAACGGCAACGGGAACCATGACCGGTGCGGATGGCGCATTCGTCATCAACGCTAAACCCGGAACCGCCCTTGAAATCTCCTGCATTGGTTACGCTACCGTTGAGGTGGCCGCCAAAGCCAACCTTCACATTATCCTTCAGGAAGATGCCGAGTTCCTGGACGATGTGGTGGTCGTAGGTTACGGCACGCAGAAAAAGGCTAACCTGACCGGCGCCGTTTCTACGGTTGATGTAGGCCGCACGCTGTCGGCCCGTCCCGTGAACGATGTGGCCAAGTCCCTCCAGGGTGCTGTCCCTGGCCTCACGATCATGAGCAGCAGCGGTAACCTGGGCTCTTCCCCGACCCTGCAGATCCGTGGTCTGGGTACGCTCTCCAACAGCGCCAGCTCCAACCCGCTCATCATCGTCGATGGTGTTCCGATGGACGACCTTTCCTACCTGAACCCTCAGGATATCGAGGCTGTTTCCGTGTTGAAGGATGCCGCTTCCGCTTCCATCTATGGTAGCCGCGCTGCCTTCGGTGTGATCCTGATCACCACCAAGAGCGGTCAGAAGACCGACAAGGTAACTGTCTCCTATTCCAATAACTTCGGCTTCAAGACTCCTACCGTCCTTCCTAAGTATGCAAGTGCTTACGATCAGATGGTCGCCTTCCGTGAAGCTAAGATCCGTAAGGGCGTCACTCCCGAACTCTTCGGTATGGTCATTACGGAAGACTATATTGAAAAGACGCGTCAGTGGGAAGAGCGCCACAACTGGACTCCCGCCGGTTATCGTGAGGTCGTCCTGGGTGATGACCTGGACGTCGCTCTTGATTATACCTATATGGATGCCAACGGTAACTTCATCCACGATCCCAACGCCTACAACGCAGCTCAGCTGAAGGAGAAGGGTTGGACCCAGATGCAGGCTCCCGGCCAGGCTAACTACTATGCCGACTGGGACGTTGCCGGTATCTTCTACAAGACCTGGACTCCTTCCCAGAACCACAACGTCTCCATTCAGGGTACTTCCGGACGCGCTTCCTACTATCTCTCCCTCGGCTATGACAAGGAGGAAGGTACTCAGCGTTTCCATCCCGATCAGCTGAAGAAATGGAACGTCGCCGGTAATGTGACGGTTGACGTTAACAATTGGCTGCAGGTCGGTGCCCGCTTCAACTTCGAAGATCGCACGTACACGCAGGGTTATTGCGCTAACACCGGCATGGGTCAGGGTACCCTGCAGTATGTATGGCGCTGGGGCTCCTTCTTCGGCCCTTACGGTACTTACAATGGCGACGATTTCCGTACGATCGCTTATATGAAGCAAGACGGTGACGATGTGAACAAAGGTCTGTTCACCCGTATGACCGGCTTTACCAAGATCCAGCTGATGAAGGGCCTCACCCTAAACGCTGACTTTACCTATAATATTTACGACAGCGATCGTAAGTATCAGGAAAAGGCTATCTACGGTATCAACAACTGGTCCAGCATCGCAGCTCCGGACGAGACCGGCAGATATGCCGTCAACCCCGGTTGGATCAAGACCTACAACGCTATCGGCCAGCAGGGCTTCCGCAGCACTTCCTATGTGTTCAACGCCTACGCCGATTATGTGACGACCTTCAACGCAGACCACAACTTCCACGCAATGGTCGGTGTGAACGCCGAAAGCGGCGAGAGCTCCCGTTTCGTGGCTTATCGTCAGAATCTGCTGGATGCCACCCTGCCCGAGTTCAAACTCGCTACCGGCACCCAGAACGTTTACAACCCTGACCTCTCTTCCTATCCTTGGCAGCCTTCCCACCGTCAGTGGGCTACCGCCGGCTATTTTGCCCGCGTGAACTATGACTACAAGGGTATCTACCTGCTGGAAATCAACGGCCGTCTGGATGGTTCTTCCCGCTTCCCTTCCACCAAGCACTGGGGCTTCTTCCCTTCCGCTTCCGCCGGTTATCGCTTCAGCGAGGAAGCTTACTTCGCTCCTCTGAAGCAGGTTGTCTCCGACGGTAAGCTCCGTGTTTCCTTCGGTGAGATCGGTAACGAGGCCATCGGCGAAAATATGTTCGTCTCCACCATTGCCAGCGGCAATGCCAACTGGGTTGGTTCCGGTAGCTCCAAGCTCTCCCAGTACGATATGCCCAGCCTGGTCTCCAACGAGCTGAGCTGGGAGCGCATCCGCACCCTCGATCTGGGTCTGGATATGGGCTTCTTCAACAACGAGTACACCCTGGGCTTCGACTGGTATGAGAGAAATACCATGGACATGCTTGCCCCTGCCGTTTCCATGCCTGCTACCCTGGGCGCCGCCGCTCCTTACCGTAACAATGGTACCCTCCGTACCCGCGGTTGGGAACTCTCCCTGGGTTGGAACCACATCTACAACAACGACCTGCTGGTCTATGCCAACGTCAACATCGGCGATGCCAAGTCTGTCGTGACCAAGTGGGATAATGACGCCCGCCTTATCAACTCTACCTATGAAGGTATGGTTTACGGCGACATCTGGGGCTTCGAGACCGACCGTCTCTTCACTCCGGAAGACTTCACCGGCTTTGACGCCAAGGGTAATCCTACCGGTTATGCTGCCGGTGTCGCAAGCCAGGTCGGCCTGCAGAACAAGGACTTCATCTATGGCGTAGGTGATACCAAGTACAAGGATTTGAACGGTGACGGTGTCATCGATGGTGGCAAGGGTACCGCCGAAGATCACGGCGACCTCAAGGTCATCGGTAACATGATGCCTCGTTATCAGTACAGCTTCCGTCTGGGCGCTGCCTGGAAGGGCTTCGACGTTGACATGTTCTTCCAGGGTGTTGGCAAACGTGATGTGTGGAGCCAGTCTTCTATGGTATTCCCCACCGTGCGTGACGCCGATGCTACCCTCTTCGCCAATGAGACCGACTACTGGAAGGGTTCCTTCGAGAATGGCCAGTGGACCACCACTACCGGTTACAACACCACTTACGCCCGCCTGTTCTCCGGCGGTAACGATAAGGGTACCGTGGCCGGCATCGATAACGGTAATGCCAACTACTATCCTCAGAGCAAGTACCTCACCCATATGGCTTACCTGCGTCTGAAGAACCTCACCATCGGCTACACCCTGCCTGAATCCATCACCAAGAAGGTGAACATCGAGAAGGTACGCATTTACTTCAGCGGTGAAAACCTCTTTGAGATCATCAACAAGGCAAACGGTCCCTTCGACCCTGAGACCGGTGGTATGAAGCCCACCAGTGGTACTGGTGGTAGCGGTAGCCACACCAACTCCGTGTTCGGCCGTGTCGATCCTTTCTACCGTACGCTCTCCTTCGGCGTTCAGGTTACTCTCTAATGACTGTCTTTCAGATTTAACGAATAAGGACAAATACTATGAAAAGAGTTTTATTATCTATAGCAACACTCTCTCTGGCTTTGGTATCCTGCAACAAGATGCTGGATAAGGGCCCGCTGGATTCCTTCGCCGACTCCAACTACTGGAGCACTGAAAGCAGCGTTGAATACTATGCCAATGCCTTCTACAACAACTTCCTCGGCTATGGCCTGAGCGCCGTCAACGGCACCTACTTCGCCACGCTGAACGATAACCAGGCCGGTTACAGCGGATTCCGCGACTGGCAGTACACGGATGTGAAGGTTTCTAACAACGCCTGGAACGACGCTTATAAGGAAATCCGTCGCGCCAATATCATGCTTAACCGCATGGAAGGTGTCGAAATGCCCGACGCCGCCCGTGGCCATTGGCAGGGCGTCGCCCGCATGATGCGCGCTCTGCAGTACTATGACCTCGTTCGCCGTTTCGGCGATGTTCCGCTTATCAAGCAGGAACTGCAGGTGGCCGATAAGGACATGGTCTTCGGCCCCCGCGTGGACCGCGATGAGGTGATGGACTATGTCCTGGAAGACCTGAACTTCGCCGTCGGCAGTATCTATGACAAAATCAACCGCACCGGTTGGAGCGCCGATATGGCCCGCGCCATCAAAGCCGAGGTCTGCCTCTATGAAGGTACTTATTGCAAGTATCGCGTAGCCGCTGACGGACAGAAAGCTCCGGATGCTACCCGCGCCAACAAGTATCTCAACGAGGCCAAGGATGCCGCTGCTGCCATCATGGGCAACTCTGCCTATGTGCTCAACGACTCCTATCAGGCTAACTTTAATTCCGTCGATCTGGCCGGTAACAAGGAGATGATCCTCTACAAACACTATGTGAAGGATGTCCTGGCTCACTCTCTGCCGGATTACACCTGCTCTTCCTCCAGCCAGGCCGGTCTCACCAAGGATGCTTTCGATGCCTATCTGTTCACCGATGGTAAGCCCAAGGCTACTACTTCCAAGAACAATACCGACATCTCCACCGAGATCAACGCTGCCGGTAACATTGACATTACCGGTCTGCTGGCTGTGCGTGACCCTCGTCTGTCCGCCGCTGTGGATAAGGCCATCATGCCTGCTTCCCATGGCTGGAAGGGTCGTATGGGTCGTACGGATGATGTGGAAATGTCCTCCGCCAGTGGTTACGGCGTCTTCAAGTATGACAGCAACGACCTGGCCGTCGGTTACCGCGTAGAAACCGGTAAGAACTACACCGATGCTCCTCTGTATTGGCTGGCTGTCGTTTACCTGGAGTATGCCGAGGCTTGCGCCGAACTGGGTTCCTGCACCCAGGCCGACCTGAACAAGTCCGTCAACAAGCTCCGCGCCCGCGTAGGCATGCCCGACATGACCGTTTCTCCCGCTGCTGACCCTGCCAACAACATGGGTGTCAGCAACCTCATCTGGGAAATCCGTCGTGAACGTCGAGTAGAGCTCATGTATGACTACAACTACCGCTTCTGGGATCTCATGCGCTGGCATCAGCTGAACAAGCTGGACACCCAGCTCAACCCCAACATCAAGCTGGGCGCCAACATCCAGAACGACGTCATCGCCAAGGACGCCCAGAAGGTGTCCTGGAATGCCGAGGGTTATCTGATCATCTACCCGAACAACGAGCGTACCTACGATAAGAAGTACTACTTCTATCCGATCCCGACCTCCCAGATCTCCATCTATGAGGCCAACGGCTATACGTTCGCTCAGAACCCCGGTTGGGAATAGTCTCGACTACATAGTATTATTTAGGCGACCCTCGCAAGGGGTCGCCTATTTTATTCATTCCTAGGGCTTATTCTATAATAAAAAAATTTATTTTAAAAACTTCTGGAAATTTCTTAAAAAAAGCATTGTGGGGCCACGCAAAAATTGTAAATTTGTGCGGCCGAAATACCTAAGACGAAGAATAACCTTCTATACTATTTATTAATTAACCAATCTATGTCTCTTCAAAAACTTTTGAAAGCACGCATTGCGGCAACGTTCGCTATGCTGTTTGTTTGTGTCGGCCTGTCCGCACAGACTATCACTGTGAAGGGAACTGTCAAAGACGCGAACGGTGAGCCCATCGTGGCCGCAGGCGTTCTCGTCAAGGGAACCACCAATGGTGTGACCACCAATCTTGACGGTGAATACACCATCCAGGTTTCTTCCCGGGCAACCCTTAGTTTTGAAGCCCTCGGTTTCAAACATGTTGAAATTCCCGTTGAGGGGAAGACGGTAATTGATGTCGTTATGAGCGATGACTCCGAACGCATCGACGCTTCTACCGTCACCGCTGAATTCGGTATGAAACGTGTGGCCCGTTCCATCGGTTCCTCTGTCCAGAGTGTTAAATCGACCGATATCGTGGAATCGGGTCGTGAAAGCTTCACCAGTGCCCTCCAGGGCCGTGTGGCTGGTATGACCGTCACCACTACCGGTGGCGCCCCCGGTTCTTCCACCACCATTGTGCTGCGTAGCGCCACTTCCATTTCCGGTAACAACCAGCCGTTGTTCGTTGTAGATGGTGTCCCTGTAAATAACAGGACTGTGAGCGGTCAGTATGACTTCGCTTACGATGATGCCGTTTCTATGTACAGCATGGACTTCTCGTCCCGTGCCAACGACCTGAATCCGGAAGACATCGAATCCATGACTGTTCTGAAAGGCGCTGCCGCTGCCGCCCTGTACGGATCGGACGCTTCCAACGGTGCAATCATTATTACCACCAAGAAAGGTTCTTCCGGCAAAGGCAGAGTTACCTACAGCAACTCCTTCCGCTGGGACAAGTCCTATGGTTTCCCCGGCATCCAGAACAAGTATGCCAACGGAGCCTATGGCACAACCAATATGTATTATACATCCCGTTATGGCGGAGCGTATCCTGAAGGAATAACACTTTATGACAATCTCTCTCCGCTGTTGCAGACGGGTTTCTCCCAGACACACAACATCTCTGCAGAGGGCGGTACCGACAAGTATAGTATCCGAGGCGGTTTTTCCTATACGGATCAGACCGGCGTAATCAAGACCACTGACTACAATCGTTGGAACATTACGCTCTCCGGTCGCGGCAAAATCACCGATTGGCTCGATATTGAGGGGTCTGCGCAGTATGTGAAAAGCGGTAACACCAAGGCCCAGAAGGGCCTGAACGGTGTTCTGTATCGTGCTGTTCGCTGGCCTTTGTTTGACGATATCACCAACTACGTCAACCCGGACGGAACCATGCGCTATCCCAGCCTGTACACGGACACGGACCTTCTCAACCCGCTGTTCGCCCTCTACAAGAATGTGAACCATGATGACGTGGACCGCGCCATCGCCAGCATGAGTGTGAATGTTACACCCTCGCAGCACACCTTTGTCCGTGCAACCTATGGCGTGGACTTCTCCGTAGGCGAATACAAGGTTTACACCCATCCTTATTTCGGCGATGCAACCAAAGCTTCCTATGGCTCCGGTTCCATGAACTACTCTAAACCCAAGTACCTTGACCAGACCTTGAACGTGCTGGCCGGATATAATAATTCGTGGGAAGATATTACCCTGGGTGTTCAGGTAGGTTACCACCAGCAGTCGAATGAGGTCCATATCCTTTCTGTTTACGGAGATGGCTTCAAGATGAAGGAAAACTACAGCTTCGCTAACTGCACTTCCTCCTCCATCATTAGCCGTACCCCCACGTTGATCAATCGCATGCAGGCAATTTCCGCTCAGGCGGAATTGGGCTACAAGGATATGGCCTTTTTGACTTTCCGTGCCCGTAACGACTGGTCCTCGACCCTTCCCAAGGATAACAACCATTACTTCTATCCGGCTGTAGAAGGCTCCTTCGTGGCTACCGAACTGCCGTTCATGAAGAACCAGGATGCTGTTTCCTACCTTAAACTCCGCGGTGCTATTGCCATGGTGGGTAAGGGCGCAGGCCCGCTGTCCATCAATCCGGCCCTTGAGGCAACTGAAGACTGGGGCGGTGGTTTCCGTTAGGGCTACACCGGCCCCGATCCGGAGCTGAAGCCGGAGATGACCACCTCCTACGAAATTGGTTTTGAGGGACGTTTCCTGAACGACCGCATCAACACTGACTTTACCTACTTCTGGACCAAGTGCGAAAACCAGTATGTGAAGGGCTTCCGTCTGTCCTATGCCACTGGTTTTGTGCTCAACAATATGAACGTGGGTACCTTTACCACAAACGGTTTTGAATTCCATATCGACGGTGATATCCTTCGCACGCTGAGTGGCCTTCGCTGGAATCTGGGTTTCAACCTGTCCCATAGCACATCCTGTATCACCGCGCTCCCTACGGCTGTGACGGCGTACTATGATGCATACACATGGCTGTCCGGCAACCTCCGTAACGGTGTTTCGCTGGGTAACCCTATTACCACCATGACCGGTCACGATTACGAGCGTAATGTGAAAGGCCAGATTCTTATCAATCCCAGCTCGGGTCTTCCTCTTGTATCGGATCAGTGGTCCGTTATGGGAGACCGTCAGCCTAAGCTTGAGTTTGGTATCACTACGGCAGTTTCATACAAGAACTTCCGCCTGTCGGCCCTGTTCAGTGGCAAACTGGGCGCTACTGTCGTGAATGCAACCAAACGTGATATGATGAGTACCGGCTCCAGCTGGGAGTCTGTC
>JAEEGI010012805.1_pt1 | contig 17878 bp, 13 predicted proteins | sample 8958751 | NCBI WGS metagenome assembly JAEEGI01 (sample SAMN16246545, study PRJNA631951) | gut metagenome | biome: gut microbiome; feature: rumen; material: KS-attached | host: Bos | place: Iran: Karaj | collected 2018-10 | reverse complement strand
GTTTAACTTGTTTTTCTCTTGTTAATTGTAATAAAACATATTTAAGTTTATTTTTTAATCAATTTTATGAATCTGTTTATTTTTATAAAACAAATAGAAAATTTGATGCTTTATATTTTTTATTACCTAATGCTGATTTTTTTATTAAAAATGAAAATTATGTTATTTATATGGGAAATAAATGTAATGATACAAAGTTAATTTCAAAAAATTCAAAAACTAAATTTTCTTCTATTATTTTTAATACTCTTTATTTTAAACAATTATTAGATGTTGTTTATCCTTATTCAGATTCTAATCATAAAATTTTTGATTTTTTATTAAAGATTCATAATTTTTCTTTTGTTAAATTTGTTTTTAAATTAAAATTAAATTATGATGATATGCTTGAATTTTTAAGTGATTATGAAAAAATTATTGAAGTTTATAAAAAACTTTGTAATAAATCTGATATAATTCATTTATTTTGTCATTTAGATCCTATTGAAAATATTAATACAAATCAAAATTTTGAAAATTTTTTAAAGATTTTAATTTTAAATTTGGATAATTCAATTTTTCCAAATTCTCAATTAAATATTAAATTAATTAATAAAATTTGTGAAGTGAAAAAATTAGAAAGAAAAAATAGTGATGAAGAAAATAATGAAAAAAAACATATTAAAAGTAGGAATATTTTTAAAAAGAATAATAAATTAAATATAATAGAAGAAGAATCAGAATCAATTAATTTTATGACAATGAAAAATGTAAATAAACTTTCTATTAATATAAAATATAATTTAAATCAATTAGATAAACTCATTCAAATGTTATTAAATTTATCATTTTCATTCAATGATAAAAAAAAGAAAAAATTATTAATTCAATATATTGAAATAACAAATATTCAAAAACCATCTTTAAAAAATATAATTCAAAAAGATTTAAATATTTTCAAATCTGAAAAAAATAAACCAATTAATATAACAAATAATTTAGATGATGAAGGATTAGAAACTGAAAATATGAAAATGAAAACAATATACACATATTCAAAAGAAACATTATTATATCAATATTTTGTTTCAAAAAATGAAATTTATAAAATTAAAATAACGATAATTTTTTCAATAAATAAATTAACAAAAGGATTAAATATATCAAATGTTACTAATTTAAAAGATAAAAAGAAAATAATACAATTTTATACAAATTTATTTGAATTTTTATTTTATAAAAAAAATAAATATTTTTATTGTGAAATGAAATATTCAGCAGGATTAACAGCAAGTCAAATAGATTTTGAAAAAAATTTATATTAAATTTAAATATTATATGATTATAAAATATTTAAAAAATTTTTTAATCAATTAAAATATATAAAAAAAAATAAAAAAACACAATAATTATTTTAAATATACAAAAATGTATAAAGGAAATGCAAAAAGACCAAAAAATATTTGTTTTTACCCTTCACCTCAAATTGAAGATTCAACAGATTTAACTCAATTTATATCAATGATTTTTGGAATAATATCATTTATATTAAAAGTAAAATGGGGAATTTGGATATCATTAATTTTATTTTTATCATCTTGGGTAAATTTAAAATATAATTCAGATCAAAAAAATATAATGATGAATTTTAGTTTAATTATAATGGGATTTTTTATGATTTATTTAGCTCCTAAACCTAGACAAAATATTCAACCAACTCAACCAAAAAAATAATAAAATTCATAAAAACAATAAAATTAATTTTAATAAAATAAAAAAAATTTTATAAAAATTATCATATTTACTCTTTTCTTATTGTAAATTTAATTTATTAATAAAAAAATATCTTTTTTATAATTAAATAAATTAAAAATTAATATATTACTAAAAAAATGAAAAATACAGAAAATAAAAATAAAAGACAAAAATCAATGAAACGTTCTCAAGTTTTAGAAAATCAAATAGAAACAATGCTTGATGATATAATGAGAGAAGAAGATGAAGAAGAAATAAATTTTAAATTTAGTGATGATGATTCTTCTTCAGAAAATGAATCAGATAACTTATTAATTTATTTGCCTGAAGAAAATGAAATTTTTAGTAATTTATCATATAATAATAGTCAAAGTGATATTGATACAAATAATTATAATCTTTTTCCTTATTGTAGAAGTAATAAAAAATATTCTACTATAAGTTTTCAAAATGAACAATTTGAAAATGTTAATAATAATAAAAGTAATTTAAGCTTATTTTCCCCTAATAATTCATTTAGAAATAATTATAATGGGATTAATCAAAATAATCAAAATCCTAAAAGTTCTTTTTTTCAAAATAATAATACAATTAATCAAAAATCTTCTTTTTATTCTACTAATTATAGTATAAATACAGGTAATTTATCAAGAGATGATCAAAGGAAAAATACTTATGATTTAAAAAATAATAATAATTGTTTTTTAGAAAATAACATAAATATGAATATAAATAATAGTATGTGTAATGGAATTCCAAATTATTATAATATAAATAATGTTACTCCAAATTTTTTTTCAATGAATAAAAATTTAAATATACAAAAAATAGGATTTAATAATAACCTATTATTAAATCCAGATAATAATAATATTACTTTATGTAATAATATAAATAATAAATTCATAAATCAAGATTTTAATATTAATAATAATCAAATTCATAAAAAATTTTTCACAACATCAATTCCAGAAAGAACTAATATGCATGTTGAAATATTATTATATGAATTAAATTCAGCATTAACAAAAAATGAAAAAATAGATTATTTTATATATAATAAATTAAAAGGTAATTTTGTAAATATAATTAAAACTCATAGAGGAAGTAGAATATTTCAAAATTATTTAAAAAATACTCATAGTGATATAATTCATCAAATTTTTACAGAAATCAATCCTTCATTAATTGAATTAATAATAGATCCTTATGCCAATTATTTTTGTAAAAGATTTTTTAATTTTTTAAATCAAAAAGATAGAATTGATTTTCTTTTATCAATAAATAATTTATTAATTAAATTATCAATAAATAATATAGGAACATATCCAATTCAAGGAATAATAGAACAACTTATTTCTAAAAATGAAAAAAAAATTGTTATAAATTCTATTAAAGATTATATTAATGAATTATGTTATGATACTTATGGAACTCATGTTCTTGAAAAAATTATTTCTTGTTTCGAAGAAGAATTTACTGGATTTATTTTTGATTTTGTAGAAAATAATTTTTTAAATTTAGCAAATCATATAAATGGAATTTGTATTGTTAAGAAAATATTATCTTTAACTCATAAAAAAGATATTCATGAAAAATTAAAAAAAATTATAAATGAAAATGCTTTGACTTTAATTCAACATATTTATGGTAATTATGTTATTCAAATTGTAATAGAATCATGGGATTTAAATGATATTTTAGAAATATTATCTAATTTTAAAAATAAATATACTATGTTATCTATGTCAAAATATTCTTCTAATGTTGTTGAAAAATGCATTGAGAAAAACCAAATTATTTTAAAAGAATATATTAATGAAATTTGTGATAATGGAAAAATCGCTGAAATTATGAAAAATAATTTTGGCAATTATGTTATTCAAAAAGCTTTGAAAATTTCTTTAGGTATAGATAAAAAAAAATTATCTGAAGAAGTTGAAAAAAATATTTTTAAATTAAATGATAAGAAATTAATTTTAAAATGGAAAAGTATTGTTTCTTCTCATTTAGAAAGTAAATTTAATAATGAGAAAAATTCTGTTTAAAGCTTTAACAAATAAATTCAGAAATTTTATAATTAAATAATAATATTATTTCCTTAATAAAGAAGAAAAAGAGGAAATAATTAATGTCTTTTTAAATATAAATAAATGATTAATAATATAGATTAATCAAAATAATGATATTAAAAAGAAAATTGAATTTATAAATTGTGATTGTTTTCAAAAAAGAAATAATTTTTGATGTAATTCTGTTTATTTAATGGGTCTTATAAATAAATGTTTTTTGTATAAAAAAAACAAAACTCAATTTAATTTTTAAATATTATTTCAAATTTTAAGAGTTGTTTCATAAATAATTTTTAAATAAACTATATAATATATATATTGTCATTTAATTATGTAATAAAAATTATTTTCCTTAATTAAAAACATTTAAAATAAACAACCTAAAATGGAAAATTTAGATGATTACAAATGTTCAATTTGTTTTAAATTTTTTATAGAACCAAAAAGATTAAAAAATTGCTTTCATACATTTTGTAGAAAATGCATTCTAGGAGTGATAGATTCTCAAAAATCAAACAATAGCACAAAAAAATATAGTTGTCCTATTTGTAGAAATAACTTTATAGAATCAGATATATTTGATTGTTTCGATTTGGCAAAAATTATAGAAACAAAAAAAATAAAATGCGATTGTGGAAAAGAATTTAATTTAAAAGATTATAATATTCATTTTGACAATTGTCAACAAGTAAAACAAATACAAAATCAAAATATAAATAATATACATGTTCCAAAACCAAAAAATATAAATAACAATTTAAGTGTTAATAGAGAAACTTTCAATTGTAGTTTATGTGATATGAAAAATTTTGATAGAGAAGGTTTAATAAATCATATTTCTGATAATCATAGAAATAGTATGGGAGTTTGTCCTATTTGTTTATGTCAACCTTGGGGAGATCCTAATTATATTACTCAATTATATGGTCATTTAATGAAAAGACATAAATTTGATTATAATACTTTAGTTGATTATAATGAAGATGAAGATGCTGTTTTACAAAAAGTTTTACAAGAATCTATGAATGATATGTAATTTTCAATTAATTAATTTTAAATTTTTTTTATTTTTCATAAAAAAAAAATGAAAAAACGCTGAAAAAAAGAATATTAAAAAAATTCATAAAGTGATTTTTGAAGATTTTACTTATTATTATTTTTTTAATAAAAATATCAAAATAATTGAGCAAATAAATTATTTATTTATATAAAATTTCGACAAATTATAATTTATTTTTTATTTAAATTTCATTAAATTTATTTAATTGAGCTGCATTAATGATAAGCCTTAAATAAATTTGATGAACTTCTTCAATTTTTTCTTGAGAATAATTTTTTTTAAAAAAATCTTCAATTTCTTTATAAACTTCATTAGCATCTTTATTTTCATTTAACTTATTATAACTTTGAATAAAAATATTATAATCATCTTCACCAATTGTTTCTTTTAATTTACATTTTAATTCATTAATACATTTTAAAATGTTATTTTTTTCATTTTTTCCTTTATAATTATTTTTTTCATCTTTATTAATATTTTTTTTATTAATAATTTTAACGGTTTCATCTTCTTCTTTTTCAGAAGAATCATCATCACTTTGATTATTATAAGAATTATATTCAAAATCACTATCAGAATCAATTGTTTTACTTTTAATATTTTTATTTATTTTTTCAGTATTATGTTTTATATTTTTTCTATTTATATCATCATTAACAATTATATCAAAAACTTCATTTTCTTTATTTTCTTTATTTTCCTTTTTTACAATTTTATCTCTTGTCCTTACTAAATCCCTTGTTTTACCATAATCATTTAGTAAATGATCTAAATTTGATATTCCCATTTTACTTTCTGTAAATTCATCTTTTTTATTTTCTAAGTTTTTATCTTCATCATTTTTATTTTTATTATTATTATTTATTTGAATAAAATTAGATATTGATTCTTCAGGTATATCTATATCTTTTAATATTATTGGCTTTGCCTTGTTTAAATTGTTAAAAAAATCTGTTGATTTATATTCCATTATATCATCTTTTTTATTTTCTATTTTATTTTCTAATTTATTTTCAATTTTATTTTCTCCTTTTTTATCTTCTGATTTAAATTTCCTTTTTGGAAGATGATGATAATTTTCTTCTTTTTTTTCTTCTTTATATTCTTTCTTATCTTTTATTTCTATATATTCTTTAATTTTATCTTCTTTACTTTTATCTTCTTTATTTTTATCTTCTTTGATATTATTTTTTTCCTGTTTTTCAATATTTAATTTTTGTTGTCTTTCAAACTCTTCAATCATTTTATTAATATTAGAAACAATAATAGGAGGATTATCTTGTTTTTCTTTATTAATTTTAATGTTAGAGTTAATATTTTTAGCAGAAGGAGTAATTTTAATTTTCTTATGTCCATTACTCTGATTTTTTGGAATTCTAACTACACCATAATTCCCTTTTTTCTTTTCTTTACTATTTGAATTATTAATATTATTATTAAAACTATATTTAATATTATCATTAACATTTCCCTCATTTTTTCTGTTTATCGCAGAGTTAGGTCTAAATTTAATTCTTTCATTATCATTAATAGAACATTTATTATTATTATTTCCTATATTATCTTTCTTAATAACAATTTTTTTAATATTAATATTTTTTTGAATAAATTCATAAACATCATTATAAAATCCATATTTTTTAGCATTAGTTTGAAAATCATTTCTACTTAAAATATCTTTCATAGTAGGTCTTTCAACATCATTTTTTTCTAATAAAACTTTAATTAAATTTTTTAAATCAGAACTAAAATCACTAGGAATATTTCCAACAGGTTCATTAATAATTTTTAAAATTAAAGCAGCTTGACTTCTAGCATCAAAAGGATGATTAAAAGTACATAATTCAAATAATATACATCCTAAAGCCCAAATATCACTTTTTTCATTGTATTCTCTATCTTCACATATTTCTGGACTTAAATAATAAGGAGTTCCTATAAATGTTGTTGCGAATTTACCTTTTTCTAATTGCTTTGCTACTCCTAAATCACCTATTTTTACTTGGAGATTATTTTTAAGAAATATATTTAATGTTTTTAAATCACGATGTAATATTCTTTTACTGTGTAAATATGCTATTCCTAATGATATTTGAATAAATAATCTCCATACTATTTCTTCTGGTAAATGCTTTATTTTTTTTTTTTTCATATATGTTAAATATTTATCTAAATCTCCTTTATTACAATATTCCATTATTATATTTAATTTTTTTCCTTCGTTAAATGAATCTCTATATTTTACTATATATTTAGAATTTAATTCTGATAAAAATTTTGCTTCGTTTTCAATATATTTTCTTTCATTTTCTTGAAGACCTATTAATGGAATTTGCTTTAAAACATATTCTGTTGTTTCATTTTGTTTTATTACTTTATATACTACTCCATAAGATCCACTCCCTAATTCCTCTATTATTTTGTAATCACTTATAAATTTTGGTAATGCCATCTTTTATGTTTTTAAAATTTTATTTTTTTAATATTTTTTTATAAAAAATTATTAATAATTAAATTACCAAGAATCAGTTATATATAAAACAGAACTTATTAAATTAGTAACAACTTTATTTTGAATCATTTTATCTCTTAAAGTATATTGTAAATAATCTTGAATTAAATTTAACTCAGCTAAAAAATTAGAAACTTTAATTTGAGTGACTAAATACATACAAATAGGTAATTCATCATCCATAGATTCTAATTCAATTTTTCCTTTTGTATAATCTAATATACTATTTCTTAATTCTAAAGCTGATTGAGTTAAAGTTTCGAATTTTTTTTTTGGAACTTGTTCATATTCTACTTTATTTATTAATTCAATTGTTATTTTAAAAGGTTCTTCATCTTCTCCTCTAAATTTATCATTTATATCTAAATGTTTAAAGATTTCATCTATATTAAAATTATTTTTTATCTCTTTTTGTCTTTCTAGAAATTTTTTATTTTGTTCATTGAATTTTTTCTTATATATTTCAAATAAAATAAAGTATATTTTATTCCATAAAAATTGTTCTGTTGATTCTCTAAAATTTAAATTTGAATATTCATCATTTAAATTATAAGAAGAATTAAAAGTAGAAACACAATCTTCAGTGACTTTAACAATCTTTTTCATAATTTCATTAGTTTCAATTGTTTCTGGAATATTATTAATATTATTATAATCATTTTTAAAATTTTCTATAAAAAGTGACATTGTTTTTCCTAAACCATAATTTTTTTCTGATAATAATTTATATACTTCTAAAGTTTTTCCTGCATTATTATTTGATTTTTCTATAAAACTTTCTTCATCAATAAATTCATTATATTTTAAATCATTTAATTTTCTTTTTGATGTAGTAAATTGAAAAGTTATATTATAATCTGTATTAAAAGGTAAATTTTTTTCTTTAAATAAATCTGCTTTTTTTCTTATTATATATTGTTTAACATAATTCTCTAAATTTAAATTAATAAAAGCTTTTGATTTTTGTATTATTTTTATTTTAGATGATAATAAACTAAAATGTTTTAATATTCTAATTATTTGATTTTTTGATTCTTTTTCATTTCCTTTTATTGTTTTTATTATTAATGTTCTTTCATATTTATCCCTTACAAAAGAATTTAATCCACTTGAAAAATCATTTTCATCTCTTTTTAAAATTGTTGTTATATAAAATTGTAGATTTTCTTTGTTTTTTAAACATAATTTTTTATAAATAATTTTTAAACAATTTTTCTCTTTATATTCAAAAACTTTAATATTTTCAAATTGATTATCTTTAATTTTACATAATAAATTGAAATTTATTTCATTCATTAAATTCTCTATTTTTTCAATAATTTGTTTGGAATTAAAATTAGCTACAAAATTAATAATAATATAAGGTAAATTTCTATTTGGTTTATATTTTTTTGATAAATTTTCATTTTTATTTTTATCTTTCATATTTGTTAATTTATTATTTTTTTCTTTTCTTCCTTCTAAATTAAAAGAATTTCCATTTTTTACCATTGGAGAAGAAAAATTTTGAGTCATTAAAGATTGATCACTTAACATTATATATGAATTTTTAGAACCATTTGTTATTAAAATTTCTTCATTATATAGTTTAGAATTATTATTATTTATTGTATTAAATCTATTATTTTCAATTGGATATAATGATATTAAATTTATTATTTTTTCTATTTCTTCTATATTATAATTTTCCTTTTCTAAATTTGAAATTAAATTTTCTTTATCTGTTTGAAATTCCAATGATTTATCTTTATTTTTTTTTAATGTTGTTAAAAGTAATTCATAATATTTTATTTTGGTTTGATTATCTGAATTTAATATAAATTGATTTTGAATTAAATATTGATATATACCAAAAATAATATATAAAAATTGGTTTTTTTGACTTAATATTGAAGATAAAATTTCATATTGTTTTTCTTTTGGAAATGAAATTATTTTTTGAATTATTTCACAACATTTATTTAAACTTTCTTGATAATCTCCTTTTTGAACTAAAATTTTTTGTGTTTTTAGTAAATTATTTAATTTTTCATTTTCCATATTTTAATCTATATTAACGGTAAAAAGAAATAATAAAAAAAATTTTATTAAAATCCTATATGAATAACATTTATATTTAATTTGTATATTATATATATTACAATAAAAAAATTTATTTATAAATAATAATATATTGTAAAAAGAGTTTAAATCAATTATCTTCGCAAAATTGTTTTAATTTCAAACATATTTTTTTTGTTCTATCTAATAAAGATTTACATATAAATTCCATTTCTTCTTTTGACATAAAATCTTTATTATAAGTATTATTATTATTATTACATATATTTCCTTGAGTATGAAAATTCTTAATATTTGAATCACTATTATAATTAATTAATTTTTTATTGTTATTTGAATAATTATTTCTTTGAATTATATTTTTCTTTTTATTATTTAATTTATTCCTTTTTCCATTATCAGTTTCCATAATAATATTATTTGAATATTTTGGAGATTGAATTCTATTTCTTTTTATTAAATCATTAACTAAAAAAGAACCTTGATTAGAATTTTTTGTAGTTATATTACATGAACTTCTTGTTTTAGATAAATTATATTTATTATGTTCATCTATATTTTGAAATTTATTTAATATTTCATTATTTAAACTAATTTCTTTTTTTAATTTATATATTATTGCATCTTTATCTTTTATAATTTCTTCATTTTTACTTTTTATATTATTATTATTATTTCTATCTGAATTTAATAATAATCTAATATTAATTTCGTTATTTGAACTTTTAACACTAAATACATGTTTTATATTATCATTATTTTGAGGAGAATTACTTTTCTGTAAATTTTTTCTAAAAATTCCAGTAGATGAATTTGTTGATGATTTTTCTTGAGATTTTTTTTTTCTTTTATTACCTTCTTTATGATAATCATTTAATAAAATATTTAAAGGAGATTCTAATTTATTTTTTCTACTACTTCTTATTATACTTATTATATGAAGCTCATTTTCTTTTAAAGTATTTGAAATATTTGAATGACCATAATTCATTTATTTTTGTAATAATTTTTTTCAATTAAAATTTATAAATAATTAATTTAATTAAATTTTTCATTTAATATGGTTGTTTTTTCAATTTAATGTTAACAATTAAATGTGCTTAGAAAGGTTATGTAAAAATGAAAAAAGTCCAGAAAAAAATTTTTAAATTGAGACTTAAAATAAAATAATTTTTAAACTACATTCCTTTCAAATAATTTTTTTTTATTTTTTTGTAACTCACTCAATCCATTATAAAAACCATAAAAAAAATATATATTTAAAATAAAAATTTAATTGCAAAAAAGATGTTTTCAGAGATTTTTCAATTGATAATATAGAATTAAAAACTGATAATTCTCAAACAATAAGTAATGATTATACAAATGATACTCAAAATATAAATGAAAATTCAACACAAAAAAAAAATTATTTCACAAAAATAGTATTAATTGTTTAAATAAATGTACACTTTATAAATTAAATTTAACAATAAAACAAGATAAAACAATAGTAGGTTATTTATTTAATAATATAATACTTATTTTTTCCTAATATTTCAAGCAATCAATTATTATTATTATTAAAAAAAAAAGAGGAAACTGAAGGATTTAACATTAATAATAAATTAAATATTCAAAAAATAAAAATAAATAATAATTCAGATAATGAGGAATATTTAGAACAAAAATTATATTTTCCAATTCAAAATAATAATCAATTTAAAAATGAAATTTCAATTTGGGATGATCCTTCAGTTTCTTTAGTTTTAAATGGAAATGAAAAAACTTCATGCTTATTAATTGAAATTGATTTAGATAATAAAAAAGAACAAAATAAATATTTTAAAGAAATAAATAAATCTTTCATTGATAGAGAAATTACTTGTTCTTTAAATGGTATTGTTCATGAAAGTGAATTATTAAAAAATGATATTTATTTTTCTATTGACTCTAAAAATTTAATTAAAAGTATTGAATGTAGAATTGATGATTATAAAAAAGATTATTTAAAATTATGTGGGAATAATAATAAAAGATTATTTAGGTATAGAAATACTTTTTTTACTCCTTTAATCAGAAATTCTAATATTGGAATTTTATTTTCAACAAATAATAAAAAGGATTTATGTAATTTAGAAAAATTACAAATTAATTTTAATACGAATGTAATGAAAAAATTTATTTTAATTAAAATGTTTATTGCAATTAATATACCAAATTATTTAAGTAATCAAATTAAAATTTCAGATGATATTATAAGTTATAGTAATTTATCTCAATCTTCTAAAGGAATTCAAACTTTAAGTATGTATAGTGAAACTGATATTTTAAAAAATTTTAATTATTTAAATCATCAATTAAATGCTTCTCCTAATTTATCTTTTACTAATTCTTCTTCTAATTATGAAGAAATTAAAGATTTTCAATTTTTAAATAATAGTTTTAATCAAAATTATCAATCTCCTTTTAGTAATAAGAATAATTTAAACATTGATAAATTAAGAAAATCTGCTGTTTCTTCTTATAATAATAATTCAAATAAAAAATGTTATATTAATAAAAGCTATAATTCTAATTAAAAAAGTCAAAGTTTTGATGAAAAATTAAAATAAAACCAATAATAATAAATAAAAATGACAAATTTGTTCATATATTATTTAAAAAATTTAAAACAAAATCAAATTATTTTTCAATTTTTCTATTATTTAAAAAATCAGTTAAAATATCATTTTCAAATAAAAAGATAATAGAATATATTACATTAGGAGAATTTTTTAAAAGTTTTGAAAGTATAAGTTCATTTGGATTAAAAATTCAATTATTTAATGAACAAGGAAATTTTTTAGAAGAAACTTATTCACCATCATTATCTTAATTAGTTTTATATATTAAAAATTTAGAATTATATGAAATAATATCAAATAAATTAAACTCAATAAAACAAAATCAAAATGAATATAATTTTTATAAGGAATATATTTATAATGATAAAGTTAAAACTTCTTTAATAGGACAATATATTTTATTAGAATTTAATGAAAATAAACCTCCTTTTTTAAGAAACTCTTTTATAGAACAAATAAATAATATTTTAAATTCTTTTCATAATTTAAATAATGTGAAAATTAATGATATAGAATTAGAAAGAAGTTATTTTTCTATTTCTTGGAATCCAATAAATACTTTTCATTATCAAACTTCTTTTCTTTCTTATTATTTGTTTAATTCTACTTTAATTGGTATATTACCAATTAAATTTGATTATAATAAATGTTTAGCTAAAATTGGATATGATGATAATGAAATTTTATCAAAAAGAGGAAAAGAATTAATTGATAGTATTAATAAAGTTGAAAATTATTTATATAATTATTCTTTTTCTTATTCTTCAGATTATGATTTTTATTTAAAAAATAAATTTTCTTCAAAATAAATATAAAAGGTTTGAGAGTTAAAAAATTTTATATATATATATTTAATAATATTTTATTTATATTTTTGAAAATTAGACATCACAGAAGAAAAAATATTTTTATTAAAATTAATTATTCATTAATTTAAATTTAAACTTAAAAAAATGTTTGAAGGAACAATAAGTTCAAAAAACTTTATAAAAGATATAGAAATGAATAAAGAAGTATAATTAACATTTAATTATAATAGAATATAGAAAATAACAAAAATATAAGTTTAAATATAAAAACTTTAATAAAGGAAAAAGAAACAGATTCAATGATAATTGAATCTCAAAATTTACAAATGGAAAAAACTCAAATATTACAGTCAAAAGATTCTTCGACAACAGCATCATCAAAAGATTCATTTTTTCAGAATAAATCAACAACAGAATACTTGACTTTAAATTCATATAATAATAATAATTCAATAACATCAATAATAAATATATATTTTGATAATGAAAAAAATCCAATTCAAAACACAAATGAATACATTGATGAAATATATATAAATTTATTAAAAGAAGAAAAAGAATTAAATAATAATATTTATGGTTATATGGAAAGACAACCTGATATAAATGATCAAATGAGAGCAATATTAATTGATTGGTTAATTGAAGTTCATTTTAGATTTCATTTAAGAAATCAAACTTTATATATAACAATAAATATAATTGATAAATATTTATCATATCAAACAATTCAAAGGTCAAAATTACAATTATTAGGTATTACTTCTTTATTTATTGCATGTAAAAGCCAAGAAATTTATTTTCCTCCTATTAAAGATTTTATTGATATTACTGATAAAGCTTATGAAAAAAATGAATTAATTGAAATGGAATATTCTATTTTAAAAGTTTTAAATTTTAATATTTTATTTCCTACGCAAATTGAATTTTATGATATTATTTCTCAAATTTATCATTTTAATTCTCAACAATATAATTTAGGAAAATATTTTTTGGAAAGTTCTTTAATTGATTATAGAATGACTAAATATAAATCTTCTATTTTAGCTTGTACTTGTGGTTATTTAGTTATGAAATATTTTGGAATTAAAAATTATAAATTAATGTATGATTCTAGAATGAGCAATGAATTATTTCCTCAAAAAATTGTTAAACAAGCTGGAAAAGAAATTTGTATTTTAATCAGAGGATTAAAATTAACTTCTTTAAAAGCAATTAGAGAAAAATATTCTTTGATAGAATTTGATAAAGTTTCTGAATTATGTGATAATTGAAATAACTATAAAATTAATAATATATATTTTTTTGTTATTTAAATATTCTATAATTAAATAAATAAAATTAAATTTGAAAAAATTAACATTTCCAAAAATATAAAAATATGAATAAAAAAATTTAACTATAAACAGATTGTGAAGGATGTTTAGGATGATTTCTTTGAATAAAGCTCATAACTCTTTTAACACTTTGTAAATATTTTTTAGTAATATCATCATTAAGAATATAAGCAACTTGTGAATTATAAATTCGACTTCTTCCAGTTCTTTCATGTATACCAACCATAGTAACTCCCATAGGCCATGGAGCATCACCAATAGATAAATCAATATAATTATCATTTGCTCTAATATAATCTCTATCAATACAAAAAACCATTATTTCAAATAATTTATCTAATATAAATTGAGGTACTGTTTTTTCTTTTAAATGAATTAATAATGTTTTAATATATCCTCTACATTGTTTATATATTCCTAATTTACTATGTAATTCATTTGTATCTATTTTATTTTTTATTTCTTCTGAAAGAGATTTTTCCCATTCTATAAATGTTAAATGAAACCAATTATATAATTCTTTGCATTTATATTCATTTGTATATTTCTCTACTTCTATTATTCTCTTTTTCTCATCATTATCTTTTATTTCTCTTATTATTTCTGAAGGATTTATATTTGATATAAATGTCTTCTCTTTTTTTATGTTCTCTTTTTCTTTTAAAAAATTTAATATTTCTTCTTCAAAAAATCCATCTTTTCTTTCTTTTTCTTTTTTCTCATCTTCTGATATTTTTTGCTTTTTTATTGGAAATATTTTCTTTTTTATATATATTTGTTCTTCTTTGTTTTCTTTTAATTTTTCTTCTATTATATCTTTATATCTTATATAACCAACATCATTTGAATTATTTTTTCTTACTTTTTTTTTTAAAAATTCTAATTTTTGTTTTAATGAATTCATTTTTTAATTTATTTATTATTTAAAAAATTATTCAAATAGTGAATTAAAAGTAAGGGAAAATTTAAAATTATTTTTTTCTAAATGAAATAATAGAGTTTCATTACTGTAATCTTTATTTGATAACTGATATTCATTTCTAAATTGTTTTAATAATTCAAATTTTTTATCGGGACCAATAATTAATTTAATTATAATTTGGTCTCCATAAATAATATTTCCAACCATAAAATTTAAAAAAATATTATATTCACCAGATTTAAGTTCTTGTAAATTTTCAAATAAAATTAAACAATTTTGACTTTGATTAGTATTTAAAGGTTCAATATTACAAGGTTTACATTTTAAATTTGATTTTTCATCACATATTAATTTAGTATCTGTTTTATATTGATATTTACAATTATTTGTTAATGTTATTGATACGGAAGTTTCTGAAGTATGAGCTGGTATTGTTTTTTCTATGTAATTAGATTTTGTTTTATATGAAAATTCTATATTTTCATTTTCTTCTTCTTCAAATTTTTTTTTTGGAAGAGAATTGTTCTTTATTCTATTATTATATTTTTCTATTACTTTATCTATTTTAATAAATGATTTATGATTAAAATGTTTTTGTTTTTCGTTTAAAACATCATAATAACATTTTTCACATAAATTATAATCATAACAATTTTCACATTTATACCTAATTCCTAATAATGGATTTTGATTACATATATTACATTGATATCCTTTATCAACTAATTTATTTTCTTTTTGACTTTTATCTTCTAAAGTTTGAATTTTATCATATTTATAAATTCCATTATTTTCTTCTGTTATTTTATAAAATTGCTGTTTTTGATTGTTTAAAAATGATTTGTTTAATTCTAATGATTTATTTAAAATTGATTGTTGAAATTTTTGAAATTGATTTTCACAAAATCCTTTTAATTGAATCGACATTAATTGTAAATTTTCTTTATATAATTCATTTATTTCATCTTTATTTTTTTTTATTATTTCTACACTATTTTTATTACCTTCTTTTTTTTTCATTTTTAATTTTTCATTCAATCTTTTAATTTCTTTATTTTTTTCAGAATTGGAGTTTTCTATTTTTTCCAAATTTATTTTTAATTCTTGATTTTCTTTTTCAAGATTATTTATTTTTTCTTTTAATTCTTTATTTTCTTGATTTTCTTTTTCAAGATTATTTATTTTTTCTTTTAATTCTTTAATTTCTTGATTTTCTTTTTCAAAATTATTTATTTTTTCTTTTAATTCTTTAATTTCTTGATTTTCTTTTTCAAAATTATTTATTTTTTCATTCAATTCTTTATTTTCTTTTTCAAGATTATTTATTTTTTCTTTTAATTCTTTATTTTCTTTTTTATAAGTCAAAACAATATTATCATTATTTCCTTTAGTTTGTATAAAATTGTTTTGATTTTTAAAGTATGGTGTCTTAATTTCATTTATTTTTTTAAATTCATTTGTGACTTTGTTTTGAAATGAAGTTGTCATTTTTGCATCTTTTAATTCATTAATAATAACTTTATAATTTTTATAATTTTGATAAAATTCCAAATAATTACTTTCATTTAAAATTTCATAATGTTTTTGGTCTATAAAAGCAATTTCAAAATTTTTCCCTTTTAACTCAGCAATTTGACTGACAATGTGTTTTTTCAAATTCTCAAAATCCTGTCTTAATTGTAATGAGTATTTTCTAAATTTATATTCACCATAAAAAACTTTCATATTCATTTAAAAATAATTAAATTATATCCTTTTTTTAGAAAGAAAAAAAAAGTCCCTAAAATAAAAAAATAAAATAAAAAATTTAAAAAAAATGAAAAATATAATTTTTCAAATTTTTCTTTTAGAAAAAGTATTATCATGGTACAGTCGTTGTGACAAAGAAGGAAAATGTACAATAAGTGAAACAGAAGATGGAGAACAAATTTATTTACTTCCTGGTTACTTACCATTTTATCCAACAACAACAGTAACTCCAATTCAAATTGATACGACAAAAACATCAAATCCTACAAATTTTTCTTTACAAATTTTAACTGGTTATCCAAAAAAAGGAATTTTTAAAAGAAGTAAATTTAATTATGAATGTATTAATGGATTAGATGAATGTGTTAATTCTTGTTGTTTAGATGGATTTTGTAAAGGAACTAAATTTCAATGTAATAAAAAATTAGATGAAGTTGAACTTATTTACATTTTAACTTGTTGTATTTTTGCAGTTGTTATTCTTTTTTATGGTGTTCTTTATTTTATTCTTGGATGTAATTATAATAAATTAGTTGAGAAAGATAATATTGAAAAAGAAAAAGCTGGTTATGGAGGAAATATTGAAAATGTTCAAAATGAAAAGGATGATGATGATGATGAAGAAATTGACCATAAAAATATTTCTCATGGAACTGTTCAAGAAGAAAATTCAAATCAAAATGATAGTAATTATTATAATAATCAAGATAAAATTGATAAAGCTGTTAGAAATATTAAAAAAGTTCAAAAAAAGTATGATATTGAAAAATAAATTATTTTTATATTTATTTATTTTTTATTTTATTATTATAAAAAAATAATTTTGAAAGCTTATTTATATGTTTTTTTTTATTTTATTTTTATTATTTATCAAATATACAATCTTATAATTAATAAACATTTATTAGTATAAATAAATATTTATTATTTTAAATAAATAATAATAAAAATGAATAATGTATACTATTAAAATTATAATTTCACTTATTTTAATTATCAAATTTTGACTTTAATTT
>JAEEGI010012803.1_pt1 | contig 17878 bp, 8 predicted proteins | sample 8958751 | NCBI WGS metagenome assembly JAEEGI01 (sample SAMN16246545, study PRJNA631951) | gut metagenome | biome: gut microbiome; feature: rumen; material: KS-attached | host: Bos | place: Iran: Karaj | collected 2018-10 | reverse complement strand
GGGAAGTAGAAGTCAGCATCGTACCGGTTTGCTCCTTATCCGCATCCTTCACGACCGCGGCACGCGTGCTCGGATCCTCGGACTTGGTGTTGGAAGCGACGACGGTGACGGTGCCGGGGCCCTTCACCGAGAAGGTGAAGACCCGGTCATTAGTGGCCTCCTTGGAAGCGCCGCCCAGCTGGATATAACCGCCGGTGTTCCACTTGCTCTTCGAGACCGTGTTGAAAGTCAGGCCATCCAGGGTCACGGACCAGTTGGTCTGGTCGGAATTGTTGGCCGCAGGAGCCTGGGCGGCCAGTGCCGCCTGCCACTCGGCGGAAGACATGTCCCAGACATAGTCCTCTGCCGGAGCGCCATCGGAATAGACGAACTCAACCTTGTAGATCCAAGGAGAATTGCTGCCGGAAGGCTTGGTGATGGCGATCACCTGCGGAGCCTCGGTGGCATTCTCGATGTCCCATTCGTAGGTGACGGCACCCATGCCGGCCACGGCGGGATCGTAGCAAACCAGATCCACATCCGTACCGTACACGGTCAGGGACTTCATCTTATCCGGAGCGGGGCCGGTGCGAAGGCCAAGTTTGCAGTTGCCGGTCTCGGAAACGGACTTGCCGACCGTAGCCGTGACACGCAGTTTACCGCTCTTGGCCGTATACAGGAAAATATAGGCATCACCGCCGCCGTAACTGATCGGCTGGTAATTGATGCCATCCGCCGTGCAGGCCTTCTTATTATTCTTGAGCGCCTTCTTATAAGGAGCGAAGTACAGTTCTTCCGTCGTGAACGGAGCCGTCGCAGGAGACACCGCACCGGCCTTGTACAGATAGAACTGCTCATCGGCCACATTGATGGTCTCCTTGAAGTCAGCCGTGAAGTCCCAGGTCAGGGTCACCTCACCTCCGGTAGGCTTGGCCACGATGGTAAGCGTCGCTTCGGCAACCTCGGACTCGGCGTACTTGGAAGAAGTGCTGACCGGACGGGCTTTGACCATCACAGGATACTCGCCGACCGCCAGCGCAGCGACCGCTTCGGCAGCCAGCGTGAAGGACGTTTCCGTCAAGACGGATTCCGTTCCGTTGAAGTTCAGGACATAATCAGCCGCATTCTCAACCTCGTTCCAGGCGAAAGTCACGGCTTCGGCCGTCTCGACTTCCAGCTTGGCAGGCGTGACGCTCAACTTCGGGGTCGCGATCGGAGCGAGGACCGGATCGGGCGTCAGATCCTTGGTCCAGGTGATCTTCTTGAGCGTGATGGCGTTGTCAGCGATCACATAGATGCTGTTCTCGCCTGTCAGGTCGCCCAGGAGGACCGTATGCTCTTCACCGTCAGCCAGGACCGCATAGCGGTCACCGCCGGCGAGGACCTGCAGGGTGCCGGGATTCGCATCGCTGGTCGCCGTCACCTTCACGGCACCGTAACCGCTGGTGAGGATCTCGACCGCGGAATAACTCGGCACGCCGGCAGGGCTGACGGCAGCCGTCGTAGAGAAGTCGATACCCTTGGACATCACCACGTTGGCCGGCACGGTGGCCGTCGCATAGATGCGGGCATTGCCGATGATGGTGTTCTCCAAAAGTTCTTCGGTATCATAGATGGTCTTCTCGGTGAAGTCCCAGGTATAGTCGTCCTCGACGAGCTTCAGTTCCTTCTCCCGGATGATGACCGGCTGGACGGCATCCCACCAGCGCGGGTCACCGGCCTTGAGGGACTTGATCCGCTCACCGTCAGTGCCGGCCAGGTACAGTTTGCCGGCGATAGAGTTGATGCAAGGATCTTTCTCCAGCAGCGTGGCGCCGGTCTTGGCAATCTCTTCGAAGGTCTTCTCACCATGCGCATCGGTCTCCGACGCTACGGCATTGGAAACATACCAGGCCGCACCGGTGTTGTAATAGACGTTGTCAGCGCAATCGACCCGGTAAGAGTCGGTTGAATTGCGGCACATGCGCACCCAGCTGGTGTTGGCATCCTCTTTCTCGCTGAATTCGTTCAGGAACACGTTCTTGACGGCCTTGACGCTCTTGGCGCCGGTCACGACGCGGACCGCGAAGATACCGGCATTGTTGGAAGAGCTGTTGGTCGCAGTCACGAGGTTGAAGGTACAGTTCTCAGCCAGGACGCTCTCGGCCTTCGCATTGTCGGAAAGGCGGAAGAAAGTACGGGCGCAGGCATAGAAAGTGGAATTGCGGACCGCGAAACTGCCGTTGACGCCATTGCGGACATCGATGAAGTCGCCGCCCTCTGTACCGGCAGCGTTGATGTCATGGACATAGCAACCGTCTACGAGGAAGGAAGCCGCATTGGCTCCGGCTGCACCGCTGGCCACGGAATAGATGGCCTTGGTGTAGCCCGTAATCTCACAGTTGACGTACTCGACGGCACGCATGTCTCCACCCAGATTCTCCGTCAAGGCGCCGGTGCCGTTGCCATCCAGCACGAGGTCTTCCAGATGGAGGACCGATGCGCCGGAAGCCAGGTTGAATACCAAAGTCTTGATGGCGGGTTTCTTGCCCTCGGCGGTCGCGTCGCCATACAGGGAGACATCTCCCTTGACCGTGACGAGCTTCACGGCCGGATCCGGATAGGCGTCCATCATGTCAATGCCGGCATCGGAATAGGCAAGCAGGAGCTTGACCGTGCCTTCCTGATTGTTGATGGCGTTGTAGATCTCACCAGCCGTATAGACGGTATTGACGCCGTCCAGGACGGGACGGGTAAAAGCGGTCACGCTGCCGCGCTTGCCGGCTTTGCCGAAGAGCAGGGTGAAACGATATTCGCGGGCGGGGTCCAGGCCGTCGATCGTCGCGGAAGCCGCGGAGATCTGGTCGGCGCTGAGGGTGACCTTCTTGCTTTCACCGTCACCGACGACCGTCTCGACCTGTACGCTGGTCAGGTCTTCCTTGTCGGAAGCCTTATCCCAGGCCAGCGTCACGGACGAACTCGTGCGCTCCTTGACCACGGGATTGAGGGAAGTGCGGACAGCCGACGTGGAGAAAGTCTTCTCCAGATAAGCCCAGTTGGAGGTAGCGACAGTGCTGTTGATGCCGCGGATACGGGCATAATAGGATTTGTCCACCTCCAGTCCATAGACCGTGTAGGGATTCTCATCGGCAGCCAGGATATAGGTCTCGCCGACTTTGGTACCGTTGCTCTCCGGAGTGACTTCCTTGGAACCGTCGGTCTGTTCATAGATTTCAAGTTCATAACCTTCCGCATTGACCATCTTCTGCCAGGAGAAGACGACATCCGTACCGGTGGAAGGAACCACCTCGGCTTCGAACTTCAAGGGTGTCAGGACCCGGTCATAGTCGATCTCTTCGACCAGCGGATCCAAGGTCCGGCAGGCGACAAGGGCCGTGCCGATACCCAGAAGTAAGATCAGGGATTTATATATCTTGTTCATATTCATCGATGTTTAGTACTGGGCATAACCATAATCATTGACCAGGGCACCCTGCATCGCGTTCATCGTGGCGGCATACATCGGCCAGACGGAACGCGGATACGGGTCGTCGAAGGCGTTGCGATAGAGGCAGTTGAAGGTGTAATTGCCCGTAGTAGAATTGCGGAAAGCCTCAGTGCTGATGTAACTCTCCTGGACCTTCCAGCCATTGGGCTCGATCACGGAATAATCCGCGGGAGCCTTACCGATCTCATCCGGATCCAAGCCGTAGAAGATGATGCGCTGACGGGCGTGGTCTTCCCTCCAATAGAGCGGATACGCCTTGTACTCGCGGCCATCCTTCTCCTTGTCGGAAGCATAGGCTGCGTAGGCAGCGTAAGGTCCGGTCATCGTGGCCAATGCCTCGATATCGGCGCTCGCCTCGTCGAGAGCGGTCTTAAGGAGTTTCCAGCGGATCAGGTCCTGCTTGCGGACGAACTCACCGGCCAGCTCAAGGGCGCGCTCCTGGAAGATGGCGCCGAGGATCGTATTCGGATTGGCGTGATCGGCCTCCATGCCGGAGCCGTCGGAAGAGGCGCTGCCCAGGGTCAGGGCGGAAGGAGCGACATACTTGGTCGCCGTCTTGCCGGCCATCGCACGGTTGCGGACCTGCGCGAGATAGTTCTGTGCATTGCTGAGTTCGCCTTCGTAAGCAGCAAGTTCGGCCGCCATCAGCAACACGTCTGAATAACGCATCACGATCGGCTTCACGCCATCATCGTTGCCGCCGTTGTACGGAGTATTGATCATCCACTCGAAGCGGTATTTGCCCCAGAACCAATAGTTGACGGCACCGCGGAGCTCCCAAGCCTGTTCCTCGCCATTCCAACGCATGTTGACGACGGTCAGGTCGCGGCGGGAGTCGTTCTGGTCATACTTGAACCACAGGTTGGCTGTCGGGAGGCTGCTGCCGCCACGGCCGGAATTGTTGGTGATGAAAGGACCGCCGGCCGAATGAGGGTAGGCGTGCGTGTAGTTCCAGCGTCCGCGGGAGTCGCTGAACGGGATCACCCAGAGGACTTCCGGTACGCCGGTCAGATGTTCGGAATTGTTAAACTTCTTCCAGAACTCCGTGTAGTCGGAAGCCAGGGAGGCAGTACCGGAACCGATGACATCCTTGAGGTGCTGCAAGGCCTTGGGATACAAGGCGGAGGCGGAGAGTTCGGGATCGGTGGTCAGACGGAGAGAACCGTTGTTCCCGGTGTTGACCTTACCCTCGTCCGGACGCCATGCCCAGCCGGCCGCCGACAGGGCGACGCGGGCATACAGGCCCTTGGCGAAAGCCTTGTTCATCCGGTCGCGGCGGACCGTCTGCGGTTTCTCATCCGGCCAATACAGGTAATTGCAGGCCTCGTCCAGGTCCGCGAGGATCACTTTATAGATCTCGTCACGGTCCGACTTGCCGATGTAGATCGTCTCTCCGGAGACAGGATCGGTACGGAGCGGGACTTCACCCCACATCTTGATCAGTTCGAAATAGTAAAATGCCCGATAGGTCAGGGCCTCACCGAGGAGATAAGCCATGTCGGCATCGTTCTCGATGTCTCCATAGGTACGCAAACCCCGGATACAGAGGTTGGCCCGTTCGATACCGGTCACCAGCTCATTATATGCGTTGGTGGCGGTGCTCATCTGGGTGTTGTTGGGGGCGTCATTGTATTCCGCCATCCGGACACGGATCTCGACGGATTCCAGCGCATTGTCGGCTGAGCCGGCGGAGTTGGAGCTATAGGTCTCCAGGTCCGTGTTCATGCCATAGAAAAGGTGGATACGGCCGCGATAAGAATTCGTGTGGCCACAGACTTCACCGATACCGAAGACATTGTATTCAGCCAGCGTGTAATTGGAGAACACGACATCCTCGGCATAAGCGGACTGGGACGGAGCCTCCAGGGCGTTGTCCATCACATTGCAGGAAGCGGCAAGAACGACAGCGAAAAGGATGGAAATATATTTTTTCATATTCATCGTCCTTTAATTATTTGACAATACAGACGGCGACACGGTTGGACTCAGGGCTCTTGGAGATGTCCTTGTCGGTGCCCGCGGCGGCGGAGGTGATACGGCTGGCTGCGATGCCGGCCTTCTTGAGCATGTTCGCCACGACGGCGGCACGCTGCTGGGAAAGGGTCATGTTGATGTCGCTCGTTCCGGTGCCGCTGTCGGCATAACCGGTGATGGCGATCTTGGCCTCGGGGTTGTCCTTCAGGATCTGGCAGATCTGGCCCAGCTTGAAGGCCTCGTCGGGACGGAGTTCAGCCTTGCCGATGAGGAAGAACAGGTCATCCTCGTAGCTGCCCTCAAGCGTGGCGCCCACGGGGACCTTGACCTCCTTGACGACTTCCTTGACGACCGGCTTTTCAACGATCTTCTCTTTGATGACCTCCTTGATGATTTCCTTGGCCTGCGAGACTTCCGCGGCAGCCTTGGCCGGGCTGTAACCGCCGGCGCCGAAGGTCAGGTTGACACCGAAGACAAGACTGTGGCTCTTCGGATAGGCGGAGTAGTCCACGTTCGGAGTCAGGTGGTTGGAAGAAGAGCTGCGGGTATCCACTTCCGGATCATAACCGGAATAAGGAGTCAGCACGAAGACATTGTTGGCCGTCGCATAAATGCGGAGCTTGGAAATATTGATCTTCTGCGTCAGAGCCTCCGGGAAGGTATAACCCACCGTCAGGTTGGCCAGACGCAGATAGGAAGCATCTTCCAGGGCATAGGACTGCATGATACGCCTCGTATTGTACGGCGCCCACATCGTCTTGCCTGCATTGACCTGACGGAGCCTGTCCACATCCGTAATCATCTCACCCGTCGTCCAATCCACATTGGTCCAGCGCTTGTCAGGAGACATGGCCTCGATGACATTCTGTCCATAGACGCCACGGATCGTGGTGAAGTCCAGTTTATTGGCGTTGTAGACCTTGTTGCCGTAGCTATAGGTGAAGTTGGCGCTCATGTCGAAGCCATACAGATAGCCGGAGAGGGAGAAACCGCCGGTGAAGAGCGGCTGCACGTTGCCGATCAGGGTAATGTCGTTTTCGTTGATGGAACCATCCGGCACACCGTCCGGCCCGCTGACGTCCTTGAGCTTCATGGCGCCGGGGATCGAAGTGTAACCCGTGATCGTAGCGGCATCCGGAATACCCTGGCGCAGGGTCCACACGTTGGTCGCAGGATCATAGGTGAAATCATCGACCGTATACATGCCATCCGTGACATAACCATATACATCACCCAGCGGACGTCCTTCGGTAACGGCGAAGTCGTAGGTGATTTCAGAAGAGAACATGTTGGCGTTGGCCGTGATGCGGTCCAGTCCGCCCAGGTTGGTAACCCGGTTCTGGTTGAAAGCGATGTTGGCATCCAGGTTCAGGCCATAATTCTTGGAACGCAGAAGCGCGCCGCCAAGGGTCAGTTCGATACCGCGGTTGCGGATGGAACCGAGATTGCGGAACTGGTAATTGTATCCGGAACCGTTGACCGGGAAGCGGATCAACAGGTCTTTCGTGTCAGCCTGATAAACTTCCAGGCTTCCATAGAGGCGGCTGTTGAAGAAACTGAAATCCAAGCCAAGGTTATGAGAATAAGTGGTCTCCCACTTCAAGTTCTCATTGGGCATATCCGTGCTGGCACCCCACCAGACAGAACCCTGGCTCATCCAGGAAGAACTGTTGGCAGAATACTCCTGCAGAGTCTTGCCGGAAGGAATGTTGTTGTTACCGGCCGTACCGAAGGAGTAACGCAGTTTCAGATTATCCAGCCATCCACGGGTATTCTCCATCCAATCCTCACCGGAAATCCTCCAGGACACGGCGGCCGAAGGGAAATAACCCCAACGGTTGCCACGGGTGAACTTGGACGATCCGTCCGCACGCATCGTGGCGGAGAACTGATACTTGTCTTTCAGCATGTAATTGACACGGCCGAAGAAGGACAGGATCTTGTCATCATTGGCGTATGAGTTGCCGATCGAATGCGGCGCTTCGCCGGAAGCGAGGAAATGCCAGGCCATGGATGAATCGAAGAAGTCCGGCAGACCGTCCATCACCGCATCGAAGGTGTTGGATTTGGCCACGATATACTCCGTACCGACCAGGACATCCAACTTGTGATCCTCCGGAAGAAGTTTCTTGAAGTTGTAGGACAAGGTGTTGGTATTGCGGAGTTTGCGGCGGGTCTGGTCAATCCACTCGGCGGCAGGGTTGTAATTGAAGCCCGGCAGCACGTTGTTGCGGACATAGTAGGAAGTCAGGCCGTAGAATTTATTGTCAGTCCGGCGATACTCGTCCAGACCGCCTTCCAGGCGCAGTTTCAGATTGTCGATGATCGTCCACTGGAAAGCGCCGTTGGCCGTCCACTGGGTACGGTTCTGCTTGCTGTCGCTGTCTGCGATGGCGATCAGCGGGTTGACGGAACTGTTGTAGTCCTCTTCCACATCCGTATCACTCATCACGGACTCGGCCGGGATCGGGGAATACACGATGGAGTTCTTCAGGCGGGACTGCGAAGTGGAGCCCTTGTCGTTGATGGCATTCGCACCGGCACCGGTGACCAGGGTGTTGGAATAGCGTACGTTCACGTCGAAGAGGATCTTCTTCGTCGGCGTGAACTGGCCCTTGAAGTTAAGGTTGTTACGCGCGAAATCAGAACCGACCATGATGGCGGTTTCGTCCAGGTGGGAGTAACCCAGCGTCCATTTGAACAGCTCGGAACCACCGGAAACCGTCACGTTGGCGGACATGTTGTGCCCCGTACGGCCGAATACCTGGTCGATCCAGTCGTTGGTCGCCAGCCCCTTGTACAGATCGATGTCTGAGAAAGAGCCATAGCGGGATTCATAGCTGGAAACCTGATCCCTGCGCAGGGCATACTCATACTGGGTCCGGACGAAGTCATAGGCATTCTGCGGAACGAAGGCATACTTGTTGGCCATCGTCTTGATGCCCGCATAAGCGTTAAAGTTGACCTGGATCTTGCCTTCCTTACCGCTCTTGGTCGTCACGATGACGACACCGTTCGCACCGCGGCTACCATAGATAGCCGTCGAGAAAGCGTCCTTCAAAACGTCGATGGACTGGATGTCAGAAGCCGGGATGTCGGAAATGGACTCCATCGGGAAGCCGTCCACGATATAGAGCGGGCTGCTGTCCTGGGTGATGGAACCGGAACCACGGACACGGATCTTGACGTCCGCATCAGGGTCACCTTCCGTCGTCGTGATCTGGACACCGGCCATCTTACCGGACATCGCCTCGGTAACGGATGCCACCGGGACCTGAGTCAGGGCCTCGTTGTTGACCGAGGAAACGGAACCCATCACGTCGCGGCGGGAAACCGTCGCATAACCGACGACGACCACTTCGTCGAGGAAGTTGGCATCTTCTTTCATCGTGACGTCGATTTCCGTACGTCCGTTGATCGGAACGGTCTGGTCACTCAGCCCGATGAAGGAGAACACAAGGTTCTTCGCATCTGCCGGAACGGTCAGGACGTAATCTCCGTCGAGTCCGGTCACCACGCCGATCGTGGTCCCCTCAACGAAAACTCCGGCTCCCATCAGGGGCTCTCCGTTCTCATCCGTCACGACGCCCTTGATGGTCGTCTGGGCGGACAGGGACAGGGCCGCTGTCAGGCCGAGCAGCGCAAGAACAAGTTTCTTTGCTGGATTTTTCATAAAGTTTTTAATTGATTGATAATTAGTTATATAGTATTATAGTTTCGTATAGACGCCGCCGGCGTTTCCACCGGAGACGATATCCTTCACTAAATAATGCAGATACATTTCAAGGTTGGAATAGCGGCCGTTCTTGTCCAGCCAGACGACTGCGGCATCGGACGCATCGCCCTTCTTCAGGCCGAACTGGTCCTCGAACCAGTCGGGCATGCCGTCCTTGTCGGCATCGGCAAGCTTTGCGAGTTGCTCGGCGCTCGCCGTGTATTCCGGCCAACCGCCGACATCGACGGGCGTGTCTATGATCTTCCCGGTGTTGTTCTTCACACCGTCCGTGGCGCGGATATCCACGGCATCGCGATGCAGACGGTCTCCGGCAAATGCGAGTACCGCATCCTTGCCGGCTTCGGCCGTGTGCGTGGTCGTATAAGCCGCCTGGCCGGAGGGTCCGGTGATGGTGTGCGCCGTACCCTGCAGGGTACCGGTACCGCCGTTGTGCCAATAAATGCCGGCCGCATTGTTGCCGGTGATATCCTCGTATTTCGTATTGACGTTACCACTCATGTACAGCAGCGGATAACCGTAATCCACGACTGTCTTGTCACCGCGGGTGTAATTCTTGTATGCATCCACGAAATAGTGGCGGTCTTTCGAATCCGGTCCCGGCTTGTACCAGCAGTTCACAAAGTTGAACTTGCCGCCCTCGCCGCCGTAGGTACTGTTATCCCCCCAGTTGTAGACGACCAGGTTGCGCAGGTCCACGTTGCCACGCTTGGACCAGTCGAAGGTATCACCGGACTTGGGATAAATCTCCGGATGGTCGATTCGCGGATTGCGGCTGTGGTGGTTGGAAAGCAGATTATGATGGAAGGAAGCGTTCTTACCGCCCCAGATGCCGCCGTAACCATGGGCACCCTTGGAGTGGGCGCTATTGTTCATGCTCTCCGTCAGAATGCACCACTGAAGGGTGAAATTCTCGTTGGCATAGAAGGAGGCGCACTCGTCGATGGACCAGCTCATAGAGCAGTGGTCCAGGATGATGTTCTTCTGGTAGCGGCCCCAGATGCAGTCCTCACCGTCGCCGGCATTCGGTCCTTCATCGCCAAGACGGAAGTGCAGGTAACGGACAATCACGTTGTTGGCTGCAATGTTGATTGTATAGTTCTTGATGCAGATGCCGCCGCCGGGAGCGGTCTGGCCAGCGATGGTCAGGTCGCCGTTCTTAATCTGGATGGCGGAGTTGAGGGCGATGATTCCGGCCACGTCGAAGACCACGATCCGCTTTCCGGAAGCCGTCAAGGCCGCCCGCAGCGAACCTTCGCCGCTGTCATTGGTATTTGTCACATGGATGACCTGTCCGCCGCGGCCGCCGGTCACATACATGCCGCCGCCCTCAGCGCCCGGGAAAGCGCGCGCTACCTTATCCCCATCCTCTGCGGACGGGATCTGGAACTGCTGATACACCGCGTCTGACACTGGCGTATCGGGAGTCGGGTCCGGATCGGGTGTGGGATCCGGGTCCGGTGTCGGTGCGCCGCCGGGAATGCCCTCGACGGCGGAGGACCAGCCGGAAGCGGAAGTCCCGGCCATGGCCCGCACGGAAAACTGATAGGCCACGCCCTTGGTCAGGCCATCGATAATGGCCGTCGTATTCTTAGTCGTTCCACTCTGGGCTTCGCTGCCGCCCTGCGTCAATTTCCATTCGTAGGACTCCGCCTTCTCCACGGCCGACCACTGCCAGATCAGCGAATGGTCGGTATAGCGGTTGAGCCGGACATCCGACGGGACGGAGAGTGTGATGGTCTCGGGCTTCTCTGGCCCGGGTGCAGGTTCTCCGCAGCCAAACACCAGCGCCAGGACCAGCGCAGCGCCCAGTATGCGTGCAATCTTTCTCATTTCAATTCATATTCCAGCGCCGCCCAGACCAGCGGGCCGATCCCCTTCGGGTCGTTGCTGCGGACGGGTTCGGTGATGTAATAGTCATAGTCGCCGCGGCGCATCTGCTTGCCGCCCAGGCCCGCCACTTCGCAGCAGCTGTCCAGGTTGACGAGGCCCTGCGCGTCCGTGCGGACGAAACACTTCAGCAGGGACTCGTAGGTGCGGCGCGCATCCTCGCGCGTAATGTTCTCCAGCAGGCCGAGGCGCGTGCCCTTGAGCAGCGCGTAGGCGAACATCGCATTGCAGGTCGCCTCCAGGTAGTTGCCCTCCGCGCCCGGACGGTCCAGCACCTGGTACCACATCCCGGTCGCCGGGTCGGCGAACAGGGGCAGGGCGGTGAACACGCGGTTCAGCAGGTTCACCAGCGCGTCGTGCCCCTCCCCTTCCGGCATCAGCGGGATCACGTCCACCAGGGCCATCGCATACCAGCCCATGGCGCGCCCCCAGGCGTGGGCGGACTGGCCGGTCGCCGGGTCGCACCAGAACATCTCGTGCGAGGAGTCCCAGGCATGCCGCAGCAGGCCCGTGGCGGGATCGAAGGTGCGGTCATAGACCAGGCAGAACTGGTGCGCGATGTCGGCGAAGTTGCGCGCTTTCAGCGAATCCGGCACGAACCGCGCCGTATAGAGGGCGTAGAAGGGCTCGGCCATGTACAGGCCATCCAGCCACATCTGCTGCGGATAGACTTTTTTGTGCCAGAAGCCTCCTTCCGGAGTGCGGGGCTGCTCCCGGATCTGCAGGTAGAGCGTATCCATCACCTTGCGGTACTTCTCCCTGCCGGTCAGTTCATACAGGCGGAAGAGGGTGCGGCCCGGGCAGATATGGTCCACGGTATAGGCGCTGCGCTTGTAGTTGGGGATGCGCCCGTCGGCGTCGATGATGGCATCATACCAGGCATCCACGTAGTGGAAGACGGCCGTATCGCCGTAGCGGTCATACACATCCAGGAAGGAAAGCAGCTCCAGGCCCGTGGTATAGTTCCACTTGAGCGTGCCTTCGCGCCCGTCCAGCCAGGATCCGTCCGGGCAGCGGGCCATCTCGCTGCGCACCACCTGTACGGACAGCGGCGCCTTGGCCGTACAGGCGGTCAAGGCTGCGAGCAGGAGGAGAAGTCTGAGCGTTTTCATCATCGGTTGTCGTACGGATTCCAGACAATGCCGTCCTCTTTCTGGTACATCACCTTTTCGAAGGTGTATTCCGCGAGCTGGCGCGGCTTCAGGGTATGCGCCCATTTCACGCGGGGCCCGCGGGCGCCGGGGCCGGTCGAGCCGTACTCCGCGTAATAGGAATTCTTCTTCGTGTCCGGCTTGCCGGGCTTCTCCCAGTCATGCCAGCCTTCGGCGACGATGTGCGGTCCTAATTCACAATCTATGAATACGGTACGTGCGTACGCGCCCCAGGGCCGCCCGAGATAGCATTTGTCGATCCCGGGGTCGGCGGTCAGCCTGCAGTTGCGGAAGACATAGCCGTACTTCTGGCCTTCGAGGGTGGAGGCGGCGGTCACGTAACTGTTTTTCTTGCTGTGGATGTGGCAGCCCTCGAAATAGGCAATCGAAGGGCCGAAGATGAAGTCGGTCGTGCCTTCGATGTAGCAGTCGAGGAAATAGTTGCGCTTGATGCCGCCGTTCTTGCCATAGCGGCCGTAAGTATAGAGCGTGTCCTGGTTGGCGATGAAGCGGCATCCCTTGAAGAAGAGGAAGTCGCCGTCGGTGAAGACCGCCACCGCCTGGCCGATCTGTTTGCCCTCGCCCGCCGTGTTCTCGAAGGTCAGGTTCTCGAAGGTGATGTAGCTGGCATGGATGTAGAGGGTGGCGCTGCCGGAGGTGCCGACCTTGAAGTCGCGGCCGGGCCAGAGCTGCTCCGCATATTTGCCGTAAGTGATTACCGTGTTCTGGGCATCCTCGCCGACGATGTGCAGGCGGAACTTGCTGTGCGGGATGTTGACTTCTTCCTGATAAATACCCTTGCGGATCAGGATGTCGGTGATCTCGGAGTGGCTGTAGTCCGGGCAGGCGTCGATCGCTTCCTGGACGGTCATGTAGTCGCCGTGGCCGTCCGGGGACACGACGATGTGGAAGTAGCGCAGGTGCGCGGCGATCTCGGGCAGCTGCTCCCGGACGCGGTCGCAGACGATCTCGGCGACCTTGCGGGCGCCGGAGGCGACGGTGTGGGTGTTGTCCGTCTTGCCCTGGGGGGCGCAGGCATACTGGCCGGGGGCCAGGTGCATGAAATACGGCCGGGACGCCTCGTCGCCCAGGCCCTCGATCCAGTCAAGGGTCGGCGTAGTGATATCGAGCAGGATGACGCCCTTCTCCTCGGCGACGGCCTTCATCGCAGCCGGATAGTCGCCGTGGCACTCCCGGTCCAACTTGCCCCCCTTGAACCAGCGGCGGGCGATGGGTGTCAGCAGCACCGGGGTGCCGCCCTTCTGCCGTGTCTCGTCGACGAAGCGGCGGAGGTTGTCCTGGTAGGCACCCCAGGGAGCGGCATAGCGCTCGGGGTCACTCTCCTTGGCATCGTTGTGGCCGAACTCGATGAAGACATAATCGCCGGGCCGGATGGCGTCGTACACCTTGCCCCACAGCCCCTTGTCGATGAAACTCTTGGTGCTGCGGCCGTTCTGGGCGTAATTGATGACCGTGGCGGCCTGGGGGTCCAGGAAGTTCTGGAACATCATGCCCCAGCCCCGCTCGGGCTTCCCGTCGGAAAGGTCTTTCTCCGCCATCGTGCTGTCGCCGCAGAGGTGGATGGTGAAGGAACTGGCTGTCAGCCAGACGGCGGCAAGAAGGAGGATGCGTCTCATAGGCTCTTTCCGTTGACGGTTACATCCCGGAAGCTGATCCCTTCGGCATATTGGACCTGGGCGTCTTTCCGGGAAGTGAAGGTGCAGTGGGAGAAATCGATCCCGCGCACGGGCATCTCGGGCAGGCCGTTGATATAGACCGCCTGCTCGGCGCCGCTGCAGACGATGTCCGAGAAGTGCATGTCGCGGAACTCGGGCGTCGTCTCGTCCACGGGCTGCAGGTCGGACTGCGCGCCGTCCTTGAGCTCGGTCGCCGCCACGCCTTCGTAATAAAGGTTGAAGATCACGCCGTACTTGACGATGTCCTTCATATAGATATGGTCGCACCAGATGTCCTTGACCAGGCCGCCGCGGCCGCGGGTGCTCTTGAAGCGCAGGCCCACGTCCGTACCGATGAAACGGCAGCCGGTGACGCGGATGCTCTCCACGCCGCCGGACATCTCGCTGCCCACCACGAAGCCGCCGTGGCCGTGGTAGACCGTGCAGTCGGAGATGATGAGGTTGCGGCAGGTCTTGGCGTGGCGGCGCCCGTCGGCGTCCTTGCCGGACTTGATGCAGATCGCATCGTCGCCCACGTCGAAACTGGAGCCGACCACGACCACCCCGTCGCAGCCGTCGATATCGAGGCCGTCCCCATTGGTCGAATAGTGCGGATTGCGCACGACGACGTCCTTGACGGTCAGGTCCCGGCACCACAGCGGATGGAGGTTCCAGCAGGGGGAATTCTGGAAGGTGACGCCTTCCAGCAGGATGCGCTCGCACTCGCGCAGGCTGACCAGCACCGGGCGCAGGAAGGTCTTGATCTCATTCTCGTCCAGGGACGGGTCGGGATAGTTGAGCGATCCGGCGCTCAGGCGCGCTTTCATATACCCTTCGTCGGGATACCAGGCCCAGCCGTCCTCGGCGACCACGCCGCCCCGCGCTAGGGTTTCCTTCCAGATCCGGTCCCCCACCTTGGCGCGCTTGAGTTCGCGCCAGTATTCGCCGCTGCCGTCGATGATGCCGCGGCCGGTGATGGCGATGTCCGTCGCGCCCTCCGCATGGATGGGAGAAGTGCAGCGCCGCACGTCCAGGCCCTCGAAATTGGTGTCGATGATGGGATAGAGGTCACGGTCGGGGTCGAACACGACAAGCGCGTCAGCGTCCAGATACAGCTCGATCCGGCTCTGCAGGGCGATGGGGCCCGTGCGCCAGATGCCGGCGGGTACGATCAGGCGCCCGCCGCCTTTCTGCACGAGGGCGTCGATGGCCCGGGCGAAGGCTTCCGTATTGAGCGCCACGCCGTCTCCCACCCCGCCGAAGTCCACGAGGCAGACGCTGAGCCTGGGGATGTCCGGGAGGGCCACCTTCTTCATTTCGAAGGGAAGGCCTTCATAGAGGGAATCCAAACGTTTGCACTCTTTGTCACAGGAACAAAGGACCAGCAGGCTCAGGGCCAGCAGAAGGGTTTTATTTCGAATAAGCATCCGCTAAATCTTGGTTATCGTTCAGTGTGTGGTGTGCAAATATATCAATTAATTGATAAAATACAAACGTTTGTCTTTCTTTTTGGCTAGCGCGAAACGCGGCCGGATCCGCCACCGTTCATCAGGCCCTCGACCTCGGCGACCGTCACGCGGTTATAGTCGCCTATGATGGTGTGTTTCAGGCAGGAAGCCGCCGCGGCGAACTCGATCGCCTGCTGGTCGGTCGGGTAGGTCAGCAGGCCGTAAAGCAGGCCGCCCATGAAGGAATCGCCGCCGCCCACACGGTCCACGATGTGCGTGATGTCGTAGCGACGGCTCTGCCAGAGGGTCTTGCCGTCGTAAAGGACGCCGCCCCAGGTGTTGTGGTTGGCGTTGATCGAGCCGCGCAGGGTCACGGCCACCTTCTTGCAGCGCGGGAAGCGCTCCATCAGCTGGCGGCACACGCTCTCGAAGCGGCTCTGGTCGATCTCTCCCCCGGTCTTTTCGGCGTCGAAGCCCTCCGGCTTGATGCCGAATTCCTTCTCGGCGTCTTCCTCGTTGCCGAGGATCAGGTCGCAGCCCTCCACCAGGGCGGGCATGACCTCGGAGGCCGACTTGCCGTATTTCCACAGCTTCTTGCGGTAATTCAGGTCGCAGGAGACCTTCACGCCCATCTCGTTCGCCACCTTGATGGCCTCCAGGCAGGCGTCGGCGGCACCCTGGCTCAGCGCCGGGGTGATGCCGGTCCAGTGGAACCAGTCCGCGCCTTCGAGCGCCTTCCGCCAGTCCACCATGCCGGGCTTGATCTCCGCTATCGCGGAATTGGCCCGGTCGTAGATGACCTTGCTTCCGCGCGCGACCGCGCCCGTTTCCAAATAATAAATGCCCACGCGCTCGCCCCCGCGTACGATGCAGGAGGTATCGACGCACAGGCCGCGGAGCTCCGCGATGCACAGGTCGGCGATGTCGTTCTGGGGCAGCCGGGTCACGAAGGAGGCGTCCACGCCGTAATTGGCAAGGGAGACGGCGACATTGGCTTCGCCGCCGCCGAAGGTCACGTCAAACTGGCGGGCCTGGCCGAAACGCAGGTAGCCCGGCGTGGAAAGGCGAAGCATCACTTCACCGAAGGTAACTACTTTTGACATATCTTGTTTCTGTTGGATGATTCACGGATATCGAGTTCCATCGACACGACGGTCGTCGCCTGGGAGTTGAAAAGGAAGGCCTTGGCGGCCGTCTGGCCCATCTCGTAGGCATGCTGGTCCAGGGTCGTGAGGGACGGGGACATCAATTCGGTAAAGGTCTCGTTGGACGTGCCGACGACGCCGAAGTCCTCCGGGATGCGGATGCCCTTTTCCTTGAAAGCCTCGATGGCCCCGAGGGCGGAAAAGGCGCCGGCGCTGTAAATCGCGTCGCAACCCAGCTCCAGGGCCCGCAGGGCGGCCTCATGGCCCGTTTCCCGCACGATGGTATCCTTGAAAACGATGGTCTCGTCCAGGGCCAGGCCGCAGTCTTCCAGCGCCTTGCAATAGCCCCGGTAGCGGTCCACGAACAGCTCGCAGCTCTCGTATCCGGCGAAATGGGCGATGCGGCGGTAGCCGTTTGCGATCAGGTGCCGCGTCGCGGCGTAGGCGCTCTCGAAATTGTCGTTGACCACCTTGGCGCCCGGCAGGGAACGGAAGACGCGGTCGAACTGGACCAGCGGGATGCCGCCGCCCAAGGCCTCCGCGATGGGGGCCGGGTCGTCCGTCTCGAAGGAATGGGACATCAGCACGCCGGCCACCTGGTTCTTGCGCAGGGTCCGGAGCGCCCGGATCTCGGCTCCCTTCTTTTCGTGGGTCTGGCAGATCAGGACGCTGTAGCCCGCCGCGTTCAGGATGGACTCGGCGCCGCCGATCACCTTCGAGAAGAACTCGCGGTAGATGCGCGGCACGATGATGCCGACGATGTCGGAACGGCCCCGGCGCAGGTTGGAGGCCAGTACGTTGCGTTCGTATCCCATCTCGCGAGCCGCCTCCTGGATCGCCTTGCGGGTCTCCTCCTTCACGCGGGGGCTGCCCGAAAGGGCCCGGGACACCGTCGAGGGCGTCACGCCGAGGGCTTTGGCTATGTCGGTGATCGTTACCATTCCGACGACAAATATAGAATTTTTTTGGAATTTGTGCAAACGTTTGTATTTTTGTGATAAATCTCTGAAAAATTGTATATTTGTGACCACTGAAACATCTAATCCGTATTCCGCATCATGACAAACCCATTCTCCCTTGAAGGCAAGAACGCCTGGATCACGGGCGCTTCCTACGGCATCGGCTTCAACATCGCCAAGGCCTTCGTCGCCGCCGGCGTCAAGCACATCATTTTCAACGACATCAACGAAGCCGCGCTGGAGCGGGGCCTCGCCAACTATAAGGAAGCCGGCATCACCAATGTCACGGGTTATGTCTGCGACGTGACCAAGGAGGACGATGTCAAGGCCCTGGTGGAGCGCATCCACGCGGAAGTGGGCCAGATCGACATCCTGGTCAACAACGCCGGCATCATCAAGCGCATCCCGATGCACGAGATGAAGCGCAGCGAGTTCC
>JAEEGI010012801.1_pt1 | contig 17880 bp, 7 predicted proteins | sample 8958751 | NCBI WGS metagenome assembly JAEEGI01 (sample SAMN16246545, study PRJNA631951) | gut metagenome | biome: gut microbiome; feature: rumen; material: KS-attached | host: Bos | place: Iran: Karaj | collected 2018-10 | reverse complement strand
AAAAAAAATTAGAAAGAGAAAATTAAAAAATAAAAGAGCAAATATTAAATTTACAAAAAACGATTAAAAAATTAAAACAAGATATGCTTTCATCAAAGGAATCAAAACAATATAAAGAAGACGATAAAAAATTTCAAAAAGTAATATCAAATACACATGAAAATGATAATATATTTGAAGATGAAAATGAAAGAGAAAAAGAAAGACAATTGGAACTTAAATTTTCATTTAATAAAACATTTCAACAAAATAAAAATAAATATGAAAATAATTATATAAATGAAAATGAAATTGAAAAAGAAGAAATAGGAAATTCTAATTATAGAAATAGTAATTATAGTTATAAAGATAATAATGAAGATATTTATGAAAAACCAAATAATAATAAATATAATAATGAAGATTATAAAGGAACTTTTGGACATGAAAATAATAATAATAATAGAAATAAATTGAATAATATTCAAAATGAAATAAAAAGAAATTTTTATCAAGAAAATATTGAGAAAATGAAAAAAGAGAAAGAATTAATAGAAGAAATGTCAAAAATAAAAAAAAAAATAAATTCTAAAGTAATTGATATGACAGAAAGTTTAAGTGATAGTGAAGAAATTGAAAGTTTAGTTTTACCTAGTAATAATAAAAAATATATTAAAGAAGCAAACAGTGATTTATATAATTTAAAAATGAATAGAAATGAAACTGAAGGATTTTCTGATGAAGAATTACAAATTGAAGATTTATCAAAAGATTATCCAAATAAAAATAAATTAAAAAGTGATTCTAATTTTAAATATTTTTATAATAAAATTAGAGATGATTCTTTTTCTGATAAATCACTTGATGAAAAAATTAAAAAAATACAGAAAAAAAAATTCCAAGTTGAAAATAATTTATCTCCAATAAATAATAATGAATCAAAAAAAGAAAACAGTAAAAATAATAATTTAAGTAATAAAAAAAATTTACAAAGACCAAAATCAACTCAAAAATTAAATAATATTTGGAATAATAAAATACGTAATTCAACAATTTCCTCAAATAGAAGAAATAAATTAAATAATAATATAAATAATTTAACTAAAGGAAGTGCTAATGGAAGTAAAAACACAATTAATTCTAATTATGAAAATAATAATTTGAGATTAAATGAAATTAAATCATATAAAAATGAAATAAATAATTTAAAAGAAATGATAAATAAATTAAAAAAAGAAAATGAAAAATTAAAAAAAAATTTAAAAAAAGAAAAAGAACAAAATGAAAAATACCGCCAACTAACAGAAGAAATAATAAAACATTATGAAAAAACCAAAAAAATTAAATAAACTTTTAATTAAAATCTTTCTTTAATTAATATTATTTAATATTCTATTCCAAAATAAACCCCATTTTTCCGGAAATTTTTTTCAAAAAAAAATTTTCAAAAAATTTAAATTCTGATTTAAAATTAAAAATAAACGAAAAAAAAAAATCTTATATAACCAAAAAACCTAAAATTAAATTATATAAATAATATTCTTAACCCAAAAAAAAAAAAAAAATGCATCAATCTCAAAAATCAAAAATCTCAGATAAAAATGGGAAAAAAAACACAGAAAACACATCAGAAAGTGGATATGGTGAAATGATATATATGGAACCAGGAGTAAATCAAATGATGTCTCCAATAACATCAGGTCGTCAATCAATAAATAATCCAAGAATAAATAATAATTTAATAAATTCATCTCCTCCTGAAAATAGTAATTTTGAAAGGAAAAAAAATAGTAAAAATGTAGATAATCAAAAAAGAGAAAATTCAAATGAAAAAAATATAGATAATATAAATAATTCTATTCAATATAATAATGAAACTAATTCTTATCATGTTAATAGTGATTCTAATATTGTTATTACTACAATGGGTAATAAACAAAGTAGTCCAAATTATCAAAATACTAGTAAAGATATTATAATGAATAATCCTAGAGAAGGAAATAATATTTCTATGAGTAAAATGTCTCCTACTCAAAATATTGATGATTTTAATTCTTCTGGTGAAAAATATGATGGAAATGCTCATTTTAATAATTTTAAAAATGTTTTAGGAAATAATAAAAGTAGAAATAATGGTTTTAGTAATGATCTAAATCAAGTCACTGATATTTTAAATTCTAAACCTTCTATTTCAAGAGATAATTTATTTGAAAGTAAAGATAATATTAAATATAGTTCTAATACATATTATAATCATATGACTTATGGAGATGTTAAAAAAATTGTTAAAAGATTTACTCAAGTTTATGATCCTAAAAAAACAAAAGAAGGAAGTTTAATAAATGCAAAACAAGTAGTCTTACCAGGAGCAAATGATGATGTTTTTAATAATAGATTTAAAATATTACAAAAAATGAACAGATTAAGTAATATATTATTAGCAAAGAATAGAACAAATACTAATACATTTAACGTTAACAATTTAGATTATTCATATGATGAAAAAAGAAAAACTTTTAATAGAGATACTTTAAATAGAAGTACTTTAAGAAATAATAGAATGACATTAAGAAATAGAAGTCGTTCTCCAGAAAATAAATTTTTATTTGTTTCTCTTGCAATGATATCAAGTAAAGGAAAAAACGCAGAAGATAGAACAATATATAGAAATATGAGATTTGAAAAAGGAGGAGTTGTTGATTTAGCTCAAGAAGAGAGAAAAAAAAGTAAAAATAAATATAAAATAAAGAAATTTAAATCTAAAGTTGTTGGAGGAAGTGAAAATATTAAAAATACTAATCCTAAATATAGAGAACAAGCTGCTAAATTAATTCAAGCTTGGTGGAGAGAATTAAAAGAATTATTTAAAGAAAGATTAAATATGATTATTAAAATTCAAAGTTTTTGGAGAGGAAGATGGGTTAGAAAATATATGTATGATATATTATATTTAAGTTTTATGTATCAAAGTTTTTGCCAAATTATTCAAAGAGTTTTAGTTAAGTTTATTAGACCTATTGTTTTTGATATTATTATGGGAAAATATAAAAAAGGAAGAAATGTTTTAAAGGAACTTTTATTAAAAGATAAATATTGGCAATTATTAAAAGTAAAACCTTATTTAGAAAGATGGAGAAATTCAATTAAGAAAATTCATTTAAAAAATGAAGCAGGAAGAAAATTAGTTGATTTAAGGAATGAAAGAGATAAAAAAATTAGAGATTTAAATAAATTTTTTAGTAAATGGGCTTTTTTGACAAAATTTAGTAAATTACAAGGAAATAGTACTATTATGGAGATTCAAGGTATAAAAAAAAATGGTGTTATAAAAATCATTGACGGAAGTAAAAAATTAATGAAGAAAGAATCTTTTAAAAATATTAAACCAAAATTAAAGAAATTTTTGGTTAATAAAGGAAAAGAAGAATATTTAAATTCAATAATTAAAATACCAAAAAAATTAAAAGAAAGATTAATGAAAAAATATATTAACAAATGGTTACATAATTCATTAGGAAAAGGATCAGATAATTATAAAGTAATTTTATTTGACAAATTATTAACAAATACAATCAAAAAATTTTCAAATAGAAATAGAAGAATTTTAATAAATAAATTATTAAAAAAAATTGAAAGAAAAGAAAAAATAGAAAGATTAGTTATTCAAGAAAAAAAATTAATGGTAAAATCAAAGAAAAATGAAATTATTTTTGATAAAAATTTACTTGCTGCAGCAGATACTTTACAAAAAGCAATTTGGAGATTTTCTTATAAAGATCCTTTAAATGCAATTTCAAATAAATTAAATGATAAAAATTTACAAAGAAAATTAATGAATATTATTGATATCAGAGAAATATTTATTAAAAGAATTTTATCTATTACAATTAAAAAGTGGAATCATCCTGTTGTTAAAATTGAAAATGATTTTATTAGTTTAATTTTAGGAAAATTGATTAAGAATATTTTAAATAAGAGAATTAATAGAATTTTAATTACTAAATTAAATTATTGGAGAAAAAAAACTATTATTTCAAAAGATACTGTATATCAAAGGAATAAAAATTTTGAAAAAGCAGGAAATTTAATTCGAAAAAATTCAATTAAAAAAGTAATTGAAGAAAAACAATTTTTTGATAATTTAAAACATATAACAAGTGAAAAAGTATTCAATAATATTTTAAAAAGAGTCTTTGAAATTTATAAAAATAAAAACAAAAATATAAAAAGAATTTTTTTATTAATATGGAAAGAAGAATGTAATAGAATATTATTAAAAAAAGCAATATATAAATTATTGAAAACATTAATTATGAAAAATCATTATGAAAATCAAAAATTAATATTAAATAAATTTTTTCATAAATGGATGACAAATAAAGCACAGAGTGAAAAAACAAGAAAATCAAATAAAGATTTAGCTTTGTTATTAATTAAAACCATAAGAGGAGATTTTGTAAGAAAAAATATAAGAAATATATTAAGAAAATTTTTAAAAAGATGGAAAGCTAAAAAAAGTAAAACAAATCTAGATGATAAAAAAGAAAGAATATTAAAAGCAAGAATTCATTTATTAAATCATAATTTAAAAATAAATGGATATGATCTTTTAAAAGGAGCAAATAAAAATCTAACTTATAAAAAGAAAACAATAATGTTAAAGAATATAGTAGATAATAAAGAAAAAAGTTCAAATATAAAAATAAGGAATTATTTAAAAAAATGGTTAGAAATAATAAGAAAAATTAATGATAGAGAAAGTCAATTATTAAAAGCACTAATTGTATCAAAAACAAATTTTGAAAATAGAAATAAAATGAAATTATTAAAAGCTTATATAAATTGGAAAAATCTATGTCAAAAAAATAAAAGTTCAACTCCCATTCAATTAGGATTAAAACATTTATTAAAAGGATTATTAAAAAATAAATTTAGACATATATTAAAAAAAACAGATATAGTTAATATTAATGTGGAAAGAGGATTATCAATTTATGATGCTTTAATAAAAGGTGATAAAAATGTTGCAAAATGTATTGCATTAAGAAATTTATTTATAAGACCTTATTTTAATAAATGGAGAAGACTTACTAATAATGTTAATGTTAAAACTAGTAAAGAAGAAATGTTTAAAAAATTAATTAAATATCCTCTTTTAAAACTATCTAAAGTACCTTTAAGAAATTATTTAAAAAAATGGATTGATATTATTAGAAGATTAAATGATAGAGATAATGAAAAAAAAATTTATTTAAAATTAATTAAAAATATTAAAAATAAAAGATTAAATGAAAGTTTAAGGGAATATTTATATAGATGGAGAAAAAATAAAAGTGAAATTAATAAAAAATTTGGAATTAATTCTGATGGATTTAAAATATTAAGAAAGTTAATGACAAGAGAAATATTTAATTTATTAAAAATGCAAGTTAAAAGAAATAAAGATTATAGATTACTTAAACTTTTAATAAAAAGATTGGATAAAAAAAAGATAAATGATATATTAAGAAAGACATTAAGAAAATTAACAAAAACAATTGATAAAGAAGGAAAAAAAACAAAAGATTTTCAAATTTTAAGAAATTTAATTAATAGTAGAGAAAGACAAAATAAAAATATAACAAAAAATTTATTACTTAATGCTTTATTAAGATGGAGAATAAATTCAGTTCCTTTTATAAAACATGATTATAAAAAAGTTAATAATTTTAGAGCTGGAATATTAGTATTAAAACAAATTTTAAGAAGACCTTTAAATAATAGATTATTAAATGGTTTAAAGAGAAAAGAAAAAGAAACATTAAGGAAAAAAGCACTTAAAAAATTATTTAAAATTATCCCAAAAATAAGAGAATTTCTTTTAAGAAAAGCTTTAAAAATTTGGAGAGAAAAATTAAAAGATACTACAATTCAAAAAAATAAAGTTGAAAATATTTTTCATAATTTTACAAATTTAAATAGAATTAGAATAAAAAGATTTGAAGATTATAAATGTATAATTGAAGCATTAAAATTAATGTTGGAAAACAAAAATAAAAAAGCAGATAAATTGCATAAATTTTTTAAAAGATTTGCAAAACAAAAAAAAACAGAAAGAACTTCTAATGGAGCAAATAATGTATTTATTCTTTTAAAAAAAAAGGAAAGAAAATATGAAAGAGGAATAAAGAGATTAATTATTGCTAAATGGAGAAGAATAAATAAATTTTTAAATCAACAAAACAATGCAGATATTATAAAAAAATTTGTTAAAAATAGAATGCATAAAAGGATTATAAATAGAAAAACAAATAATTTCAATTTTAACATTTTATTTAAAATGATTACAAAAATTATTTTTGATAAATTTAAAAAACAAATTAAAAGAAAGAGATTATTTAAATTATTGAAAAAATATTTATTAAACAAAGAATCAAAAAGAAATAAATTTATAAGAGATTATTTAAAAAGATGGATGAATGTTTTACCGAAAATGAAAACAATAGAAGCAGCTTTAAAAATTCAATCAGTATTAAGAGCAAAAAAAGGAAGAAAAAATTATGATAAAATGAAAGAAAAATCAAATAAATTTAAAAATATTATTATTAAAAAAATAGGAGGTAATCATATTATTATTCTTAGTTATTTTGCAAGATGGAATATGATAACAGAGAAGTTAATTTTAGAAGAAAGTGCTGATATAATTAAAAAATTTTGTAGGATTAAAATAAAACATCATTTTAAAAATATTAAAAAAAGCAATTTAAGAAAAATATTTAGAACTGTTTTATTAAAAAGAATTTTAGCAATTATTAAAAAAGCTGGAAATATTGATAAAATTAATGGAAAAAAAATGATAAATACATTGATTAAAGTTTTAGTTAAAAATCCTTTTGATAAATGGATTAAAAATATGAGAAAAAAAATTTTATTAAAAGCAATTAAAATTGGATTAGAATCGACATATAAAAATTTTAAAGATAAAAATCTTCCGTATTATCTTAAAAAATTTGTAGATAATACTTTAGGAGAAAATAATAGAAAAGCAAAAAAAATTCAAAACTGGTTAAAAAATAAAAATAAAAAATTAAAAGTTAATAAAGTCACAAGAAAAGATGATTTATTGAAAAAAATAATAAATAATTTAACATATGATAGTAGTAAAAGATTAAAATTAATAATAAAATTATGGAATAAAAAAACTAAATATAATAATTTAAATAAAGCAGCAACAGATATTCAAAAAATTTGGAGAGGAATTAAAGGAAGAATTATAGGGAATAAAAAAATTATTAAAAATAAATTATCAATAATATTAAGAAAATATTTAATGTTCAAATTAACTTTAACTTTAAAAGAAATAAATCTTAAATTTTATAATCCAATGAAAAAAGCAATAAAAAGAATTTCAAATCTAAGTAAAAGATATGCTACAAATAATTTAGTAGAATATTTAAATAATTCAATAAGAGATAAATACTTAAATCAAATAATAAAAAAAATAAATTATTCTCAAAATTTATATATAACACAAAAATATTTAAATAAATGGAAACAAACAGATAAATTAATAAATAATCAATTAATAAGAATTCAATCAGCTTATAGAAAATATAATGCAAAAATAAGAAGAAATATATTAGAAAAAACAAGAGATAAAATATTATCATTATTTATAAAAAATAATAATGTAAATTTAGAAATTTTAAGAGCATCATTAAGAAAATGGCAATTAAGAAATCATATATTAAAATGTGAAGATAGTTCAATTATAATTCAAGAATTTATCCTTCATAGATTAAATGCTTATTTTCATCAAAGAATAAATAATTTTTTTATAAATTTAATGAAGGGAATTTTAGTAAAGAAATTGAAATATTTTTATAAATTTAATAAATTAAGATTAATACTTTTGAAAATGTTATTCCCAAAAATCGTGACAACTACTATTCATTATAATACAAACAATCAAATTGATCAAATTTTAAATACTCATGTTAAAAAAGCTGAAATAATAAGAAGAAAAAGTAGTTTACTTAACTCTATAACAAATTGGAATAAAATTTCTAAAAAAATTTCCCATAAAGAATTAAATTCTGCTTTAACTCTACAAAAACAATTAAGAGGATTGTTTTCAAGAAGAAAATATAGTGAGATTAAATCACATAATAATAAATTTAAAAATACAATTTTAAAATTTAGTTATGAAAGTCCTTTAAGAGTTTATTTTAATAAATATAAATTAATAGTAAAAAGATTATCTGTTATGGAAAATGCGGATATAATAAAAAAATTTTGTAAATTTATAAGACATAAAGTTCAAAAAGAAAAAATAGACAATAGAATGAATATAATAAATGAAGCATTGCAAATTTTAGATAATTTCAAACCAGGAAGAAAATTTTCTTTAGATAAAATAAGACAAATGAGAAATAGAAATTTATTTACAAAAGTAATTACAGATTTAACAAATAAAAGAAAAGATATATTAAAAGATATATTTGATCTATTATTTAATTATGGAAAAGATTTATTAAATAATAAAGTCTTTCAAATACCTGATAATTTCAAAAGAAGATTATTAAGAAAATGGATAAAAGTTTGGGCAGAAAAAGCAAGAAAATTAGGAAATTTAAGAAGTGCAGAAATAATACAAAAAAATTGGAAAATTTATAAAAAAAATAAAAGAACTGAAGGAATTAATCATTATTTAAAAAATATTTTAACTTCATTATTAAATAAAAAAAGTAATCATTTAAGAAAATCACTTCATCAATGGAGAAATATTATTAATAATATAAAGGTTAAAAGAGCTGGAAAAAGAATTGCTAATTTTTCCATTCATAAATTTAAATATGCTAAAGCAAGGAATAATTGGAAAAAATTAGCAGATAAAATTTCACATAAAAATAAAACTTTAAAGAAAATAAATTTAATGTCTGAAGTCAAGAAATATATTATTTTGAGAAATATTATTAAAGATTTAGAAAGACAATTTAAATTAACTGGTTGGAATTGTTTGAAAAAAATGCTTCATTATAGATATAAATTAAAATCTACTAAAAAAGCTTTGAATAATTCAAATAAGAAAAATGATTTATTTAAACTTACAAATTATATAAAAAGATGGTTAGAACAAATAAAAAAAATAGAAAAAAGAGAAAAAACTTTGATTGATATTGGAAAAATCATAAATATAAGAAAGCATATAATCGCATTAAAAATTATAAATGCAGTATCATTACTAAAAAAATTATTCCATGATTTACCAAGAATAAGAGCATTAGAAGTATTTAAAAGATTAAAAATAATATTAGATCAAAAGAAAAGATTAAAATTTTTAGGAAACAGTTTAATAAAAACAAAATATAATATAAATAATAAAAATATAGAAATATTCATGAAAAAACTTCATAAAATATACGGTATAAAATCATTAAATAAAATGGTTCAAAATTTAGAAAAATTAAAACATTTCCATAAATTAATTCAAATAGCCTATTTTTTAAAAATGTTTAAATTAATATTTTTAAAAAGTGCAGAATTTACATATTATAATAGATTATATGGTGGAAGCAGGGCAGAAAGAGCAAAAATAACTTTCCATACAAAATTATCAGTTCCTCAATCAGAAAAAATTATAAATGATAAAGAAAAAGTGTATTTAACTTTAACACCATATTTTATAGAATGGTTAAGTGAAAAAATAAAAATTAGACATGCATGGGGAATAGAAAATTTAATTAAAGCATATTCAAATTATAAATTTAATAAATTATATAGAGATTATTCAAAAAGAATTCAAATAGCACAAAAAGTTGAATTATATAATAAAATGTTTAGAGTATATAAAAATAAATTATATGCAGGATATTTACAATTAAGATTAATGGAATTATTAAGAAAATATGCTATTAGCAAATTAATGTTTCCTTTGCGTGGTCCTGGAAGATTTTATCGTTTATTATATTTATTAAAATTAACTTTTATGAGTAGAGGTATTGCAAAACAAAGATATTATTTAGATATAATTAGAAAATGGAAATTTATTAGTTTTTCTAAAAATATGGCAAAGAAAAAAATGGATTTAATGTATAAAAATTTACATTTAAGTTATTTACAATTAGCAAATGATGTTTTTGGAGAGGAAGATCCTAAAAATAATGTAAGTGTTGTAAAAGAATTTGAAAGATTTGGAAATGAAATTGGAATGTTTTCTAATGAAAATTATAATCAACCAGAAGAACATAAATATAGCTTAATTTCAAAGAGAAAATTTAAATTTGCTATGGGTGAAGAATCAAAAAATGAGGTTTCTGAAAAAGAAAATAAATTTGAACATCAAAATGATTCAAAAAGTAATTCGAGAAAAGTGGTAAAAAAAAATAATGAAATTATTGAAATTCAAAGTAAAAACTCTGAAGAATTAAGTGATTTTAGTAGAGAAAATTCAAGAACTAATTCTTATAGAAGAAATAGAAGAATTATTGATGATATAAATACACTTTCTTCTCATAGTAGAAAAGATACTTATTCTAATAAAACTTATGATAATAATAATTATGAATTTTCAATCAATGAAAATGAAAATAGACCTAATACTTATAAAGGAAGGAGAAAATATGGTAATTGAATAATTCAATATTTAAAATAAATTTTTCAAACTTTTTTTAAATTATAATTGATGAAACCCTATTTAAATTTTTAATATTTTTAATTTTTTTTTATTTCAATAAATAATAATTTGATCTTATTATATATATAATAATTTTGATTAAAAATTTATCAGAAAAAAGAGATGTAATTTTCATAAATTGATATGAAATTGGATTAATAAAATTAAAAATTTAAATAAGATAAAATAATAGTTTCACAATTATAATTTCAATCTTCCAAATCATCTATATAAGATTATTTTTAATATTTTTCCATTAATAATAGTTCATAAACAAACAGCAAATGATTACTTTTTAAAAATATATATTATAAAAAAAATAATTAAAAAAATGAAAAGTTCACGTTCAAACTCCAATTTTTCGAATAATTCATCTGGAAGTACTCAAAGGCCAAATTCCAATTTTAAAAACTTTCAATCAAATACAACAGCATTTCCATCAAAAAAATCAAAAAGATCAAAGGATTCATATACAGAAATAGCATTAGAAAAAGAGAATTATCAAAATTCTTTAAATAAAACAAATAATTCAAGAAAATCCTTGTCAAATATTCCTCCAATATCAATAAAAAGTGAAATTAGAAGAGGAAGTGTATTACCATTTTCCAGTACATTACAAACTTTAAATCAAAAATATGATTTCAATGAATCAATAATATCCACAAGGACTCAAAAAGATAATAAAAATAACAATATATTATTAACAGAAAGAAGAAATACAATGGCATTAAGTAGAAATGACATATTAAATAGAAGTGAAATATTAAATAATTCAGAAATTGAATTAAATAAAAATAATAAAAAAAGAAATTCTAATTTAAGTAATTTAACTGATAGTTTACTTTCAGAAAAAAAAAGAATGTCTAAAAGATTAAGTCAAATATTAGAACCTGAAAAAAAAATTTATCAAGGAATGGATTTAAATAAAATATCTAATTCAAGTCATAGAACAAAAAGAAAAAGTGCTTTCTTTCAAGGGAGTGATATTGATAATAATGAAACAATGGATTTTTCTACTGAAAAAAAAAAGAGAAGAAAAAATAAATCTAAAATTAATCTTAATGATTTTTATTATGATGAAAATGGTAATTTAATCTATTTAGATGATGAAAAAAAAAAAAAAAATTGAAGAAGAAAAGAAAAAAAAAAAAGAAGAAGAAGAAAAAAGAAAATTAAAAGAAAAAGAAATGGAAGAAAAATATTTTAGAGAAAAAGAAGAAGAAGAAAAAAAATTAAAATTAAAAAAAGAAGAAGAAGAAAAAAGAAGAAAAAAAATAGAAGAAGAAAATAAAATTAGAAGAGAAAAAGAAGAAGAAGAAAAAAGAAAAAAAAAAGCAGAAGAAGAAGAAAAAAGAAAAAAATTAGAAGAAGAGAAAATTAGAAAAAAAAAATTAGAAGAAGAAAAAAGAAAAAAAGAAGAAGAAGAGAAAATTAGAAAAAAAAAAGAAGAAGAAGAAAAAATAAAAAAAAAATTAGAAGAGGAAAAAAGAAAAAAATTAGAAGAAGAAGAAAAAAGAAAAAAATTAGAAGAAGAAGAGAAAATAAAAAAAGAGGAAGAAGAAAAAAGAAAAAAATTAGAAGAAGAAGAGAAAATAAGAAAAAAAGAGGAAGAAGAAAAAAGAAAAAAATTAGAAGAAGAAGAAAAAAGAAAAAAATTAGAAGAGGAAAAAAGAAAAAAATTAGAAGAAGAAGAAAAAAGAAAAAAAAAATTAGAAGAAGAGAAAAGAAAAAAATTAGAAGAAGAAGAAAAAAGAAAAAAAAAATTAGAAGAAGAGAAAAGAAAAAAATTAGAAGAAGAAGAGAAAAGAAAAAAATTAGAAGAAGAAGAAAAAATAAGAAAGCAAAAATTAACTTTAACAGAATTAAGTACAAAAGATACTCATATGGAAGATATAATACCAATAAAAGAAAGCAGAAATAATAAATTAATGGGAAAAAATTTAACTGATAATTTAACTTTATCAGATGAAGAAAGAATATATAATAAACATAAGGATAAAATTAGATTAAATATGAAAGATAAATTTACTCAAATTGATTTTAATAATATAGATTTAAATTCTTTATCAAGTGAAGAATTAGAAGCTTTAGAAACTTTATATAAAGAACAACAAAAAAATACAGAAAGAACTAAAAATTTACTTGATAAATTTAGAAATAAAAAAAATAATTTTAGAAAAAAAGGTTCTAATGCTTTTAGTCAAAAAAATATATATAATAATCCTAATTTATTGTCTACTTTTAATAACAATGAAAAAGAATTAAAAGATAAAATAAATAAATTAAAAAGAGAAGGAAATAAAAAATTTAAAATTAATAAAAGAGTATTTGATAAGCAATTAAATGATATTGATAATAAAATTAATTATGATAAATATAGTCAAAGAGATATTCCTAATCATCATAAAACTGAAAAATTTTATAATAAAAATCCAATTAAAATAACTAATTTAAAAAGTATAAATATAGGTAATTTCAATATAAATATTATAAATAAAAATATATTCAATAAAATAGAAAGAAAAGAAAATAAAAGTAAAGATAGTACAAGAGGAGATTATTTGAATATAATTATGCCTTCAAATCCTTTTGGTTCGGTTTTAAAAGCTCACGAAGATAATTTCTTCGGTGAATAAAAATATATCTTATTATTATTTAAATCAATATTTATTTATTTATTACGTTATGAGTACATCATTAATATTTATAATATTTTTTTGTTAGAAACAATTAAATTTAAAATAATGAAAAAGTAAAATAATAAAAAACTTAATTTAATATTTATTATTTCTTAGGATTAGTTAACTTTTCTTTAATAGTTTCTAATTTCTGTTGAGCATCGGCTTTCATATTTTTACAATCTTCTAAATGATCTTCAAAGTTAGCTTCTCTTTTTTCCAAATCACTAAAAAAAAATTTTTATTAAAAAAATAATAATATACTCTTTTTCTCTTTTAACTAATTCTTTTTCCTTTAATTCAATTTCTTTTTGTAATTGTTCAATATCCATTTGTAATTTACTTTCCCTAGAAACTAATTTACTTCTTTTTTTTTGTTCTCTAAGAACTTTTCTCATAGCAAAAGCCATAGAACTTTCATATAATTTTTGATAATAATTAACTGTTTCTTTCATTTGATCTTTAACATGATTTAACAATTCACCTCTTTGAAGAGAATTAATAGTAACTTGTCTAATTAATTCATCAAAACATTCAGAATATAATTCTTCTCTATTATTACAAATTCCAGTTTCTCTTGCTTGTCTAATTTTCATTTGATTTTCTAAGTCTTTTGATAATTTAATTACGTCATTCTTATCTGCTGGTCTTGTTGATACAAATTGCATATATATTTGACCATCTTCTGTTGACTCTTTTGGAGGTAATATTGTGTCTAAATATGATTTTAATGATATTGGATCATTTTCATCAAATTCATTTGTTGCGTTTTTACGCATTTCTCTTTCGTTTTTTTGAACCAAACCATATTGTACTTTCTCTCCGTAACTTATTAAACTTTGAGGTTGATTACTCATTTTTTTTTATTTTATTTGAATTAAGATTTTTTTTTTTTGTAAGTTATATAAAATATATATTATATTAAGTTTCATTGATTAAATAATTTTTTAATATGAGGTCTTATCATTCTCAAAGAATTATATATAGAGATAATCCTTTATCACAATCAATGAATGCTAAAAGTTATTTAGTTAATAAAATAACACAAGCAATGAAAATGAAATATGATGATGCATTTAAACAAATAAATTATAGAGATGATCAATTAAAAAGAGATATAGATAATTTAATAACAACTCAATATTATTCTTGGAATGCCAAAGATTTATTTAAACCAATTGAACAAGATGTAATATCATTAATAAAAAGAAAGAATCCAAATGCAGAAATTAAAGTTAAAAAAGCAAGATATATTAAAAGACCTATTCCTATTATGGATAAATATCAAGAAGCAGATTTAGATGAAGAAATGAAACATCAAAAATATTTAGAAGATTTACAATTAAGAAAAGAAAAAAGATTAAAAGAATTAAGTGAAAGAAGAAATAAGAAAAAATTAAATAATCGTTCTTATACAAATTCAAATATTAAATCCAATAAAAATATAAGTAATTTAAATAATGAAATAACATCTTTGAAATATAAAGTTTCAAAAAAAAAAGAACCAATTAAAATTTTAGAAACTGATATTAATAATTTAACTGAAAATAATAATAATAATGATGATATATTAAAAGAAGAATTAAATTTAATTGAAGAATTAGGAAAACCTTCTCATTCATTAGTAGATAAATATAATCAAAAAATAAAATATGATACTCACAAATTCATTATTGAAGAAGAGAAATTAAAATATGAAGAAGAACAAAGAAGATTAAAAGAAAAACAAAAAGAAGAATTAGATGATATTAAAGTTTTTTTAAAAATACAAATGCTTGAAAAGCAAAATCAAAAAAGACTAGAAGAAATATTAGAAAAAAAATATTTAGATTATCAAAAAGAAGATTATTTAAAATGGCAAAAAGAACAAAAAGAAAAAAAAGAAAAAGAAGATAAAAAGATTTCAGATATAAGGAAAATTTTAAAAGAATCTGCACAAATTAAAAGAGAAGAATTAAGGAAATTACAAAAAGAAGATGAAAATTTAATTAATTTATATGAAGAAAATACTTTAAATGAAATTAATAAAGAAAAAGAAGAAAAAGAAAAAAAACAAGAACAATTAAAAAATGAAATTTTACAATCACAAAGAGATTATTATGTTTATAAATTAAAAGAAAGAGAAAGAGAAAAAGAAGAAGATGAAAAAATTTTAAGAGAAATAGAAGAATTAAATAAAAAAGAAGAAAATAATGCTCATATTAAAAGAAAAGTTTTAGAAAGAACAAAAGAACAAGAAAAAGTATATAATTATTTAAAAAGAATAAATGAAGTAAAAAATAAAAATGATGATAGTGATAAATATATAAAAGAATTAGAAGAACAAGAAAAGAAAAAAAAAGAAGCACTTGAAAAAGAAGATAAAATAAGAAAAGGAAAAATGGAAGATATTAGATTATCTATGGAAAAAGAAATATTATGGAAAAAAGAAGTTAAAAAAAAAGAAGAAGAAGAAGATGAAAAATATAGAAATGAAATGTATGAAAATATTAATAATTATTATAAAGAAGAAGAAGAAAGAAAAAAAAAACAAATTGAAAAATATGAACAATATAGAAAAGAATTAGAAGAACAAATTAGGGATAATAGAAGAAGAGAAATTGAAAAGATGAGATTTCAGACTATGATATAAATTATTAAGTTCATTATATAATAATTTTACTTTCCATTATTTTGTAAAAATATATTTTTAAGATTAATTAATTTTTTTTCATTTTTTTAGAATATTAATTGCTTTAATTCAAAATAATAAATTTTAAAAATTTGTTTATAAGAATTTTCTACATTTAATAATTTCTATAAGAAAATTATATTTATGAATTATTATTTATAAATTTTCTTCTTCATATTTTTTTGGAAGTAAATTTTTTCTTATACTACTTTGATTTAATGCAGGAATTGAAGTTTCATCTGGAATAGAAGATTCAGTTAATGAATAAAAATTAAAATCCACATTAAAAATGCTTTCATTATTTTTAATCTTTTTATGAAAGTTTGGTAATTCTGAATCATTATTTACTTTTTCATTAAAATGAATAACTTTAATTTCTTCTTTCAAAGTATTAAAAGTAACTAATCTTAAAGTTTTTTGTTCTATACTTGGAATAAGTAAAAAACTCCAACTAGAAAAAGGAAGAAAAGTTTTTTCAGGAAAATCAAATTTCTCTAATAAAAGTGTAGTTTGAGTCATTTCATTTTTTATATAATTGTATTCAAATATATATTCATTTTCATTTGTTTCACCTCCAATAAAAATAAATGAATTATAATTTGTTTTGCATAAACCAAAAAAACTTTGTTTAAAAGATAATGTTGAAGGTATATTAGGAATTATTCTTTCCCAATTTGGATTAACTCTTAAATTTATTCTATACATATTTAACTCATTAATATTTGAAATAGCATATAAATATGTATCATTAATGAAAATTAAGGATGGTTCTATTAAATTTAATTCTTTATTTCCATGATATTTAAATTCTTTTTTTATTATATCATAATACATTACATTATCATTAATTTTACCTCCTATTATAAATATATATTTTGAAGGAATATAAATTAATGAATGAAATGATTTTGGTTTTAATTCAATATTTGGTTTCACCTTTTCAATATATTCTTTTTTTAAATCTATTATCCAAAAAATTCCAATTAAATTATTATTTTTAGTTCCTCCATAAATATATAAATTATTATCTCCATTACAATATGAACTTGCTTCTGAAAAACAATTAATTTCTGATTCATTAATATTATCTATTGAAAAATGTAATTTTGTAAAACTTATTGTTTTATTATTATAAGTATAAACTTTAAACTTATTTTGAAAAATTGGTTTTCCAACTAAATATAAATTATGAAGAATATATTTATTTGAATCCAAAGGAATATAATCTAATCCACAAAACTCTATTAGAACAGTATAATCTAAATCATTAGAATTGAAAATGTCAAATAAACTGGAATTTGTATTAATACTATCTCCATTTTTTTTTAAATAATTTATCTCATTATTTTTATTATATATATTGGGATATTTATTTGCAATTTTTTTTTTAAAATCTTTTAAAATTCGATCAAAAGAAATAAAAATACTATATGTTTTGGAATAAATTGTTTTATTTTCATAATTAAATTTTATTTCAATTCTTTCTTTTAAATCACTAGATTTTCTTGTAAGTAAATTTTCTTCTGTCTTTATGTGAGGAGTTCCCATATAATTAAAAATTAATTATTTGTTTTAATTTTATTTTTATCAAATTTATTTTTATTAAAAAGTTTAAACTAAATAAAGAGATTTGAAATTACTAATAATTAATTAAAGATATATAATTTTAATATTAAGTTTTATGATAAATAATTTTACTTATCACTTCGAATATTTAATTTTCAAAACTTATTTTAATTAATTTTTAATATTTTGATTTAATATATTATTGTATTTAAAAATATTTATTTTTAAATGGAATTGAACGAATAAATCTGAGGAATGGGGTTTGGGGATGGGGGATTGGGGATTGGGGATTGGGGATTGGGCCCAATCCCCAATCCCCAATCCCCAATCCC
>JAEEGI010012799.1_pt1 | contig 17883 bp, 17 predicted proteins | sample 8958751 | NCBI WGS metagenome assembly JAEEGI01 (sample SAMN16246545, study PRJNA631951) | gut metagenome | biome: gut microbiome; feature: rumen; material: KS-attached | host: Bos | place: Iran: Karaj | collected 2018-10 | reverse complement strand
GTTGCGACACAACAACGTTTTGTTGATGGTTATCAAAAAGCCCGTATTTTAAAATATTTCTATGGCAAATTTTTTTTAAACGATGGTTATCGGCATATGGCAGAACTAGTGTCTTGGCAAGATGACAATTAGATAAATTACTTGTGAAATAATCCATGTACTGCGTTGTCGTCAATCGTCGATGCCCGCATCGACTCAATCCTCCGCCTTGTACTTGAATTATTTCACTTCGTAATTGATCAAAAGTCATCTTGCCAAGACACTAAAAAATATGCCGGATAATAAGGAGGTTTCAATGAAATACAAAGGGCTTTTTGAACCGATCAAAATCGGCAAACTGGAAATCAAAAACCGCTATGCCATGGCTCCCATGGGACCGCTTGGTCTCGGAGACTGCGAAGGCGGATGGAATGACAGAGGTATCGACTACTACACCAGACGTGCTCAGGGTGGTATCGGTCTTATTATTACGGGTGTAACTTTTTCGGATACAGAGGTGGAAAAACCTTCTTTCCCCAACACACCCAATTCAACATACAATCCGGTTCAATTCGTAAGAACCAGCCGTGAGATGACAGAGCGTGTTCATGCTTACGGATCAAAGATCTTTTTACAGATGAGCGGTGGATTCGGACGAGTTACAATTCCTACAAACTTAGGTGAATTTCCGCCTGTATCTGCATCACCAATTCCTCACAGATGGCTTGATAAGACTTGCCGTCCTCTTACAGTTGAAGAGATTCACGGAATCGTAGAGAGTTTCGGAAAAGGCGCATATAATGCTAAGCGTGCGGGATTTGACGGTGTTGAGATTCACGCCGTTCACGAAGGATATCTTATCGATCAGTTCGCTATTTCTTTCTTCAACCAGCGTACAGATGAATATGGCGGATCACTTGAAAACAGACTCAGATTTGCAAAAGAAATCCGTGAAGAGATTGCAAAGACTTGCGGATGGGATTTCCCCGTTGCGTTAAGATTCTCATTAAAGAGCATGGTTAAAGATTTCCGCGAAGGAGCACTTCCCGGAGAAGAATTCGAGGAGAAGGGACGTGATATCGAGGAAGGTATCGAGGCTGCCAAGCTTCTTGAGAAATACGGCTATGATGCTCTTGATGTTGATGCCGGAACATATGATGCATGGTGGTGGAATCATCCCCCGATGTACATGGAGAAGGCACCTTACAAAGAGTTTGCAAGAATTACAAAAGAAAATGTAAATATCCCTGTTATTATGGCAGGACGTGTCGATAATCCAGACACAGCTCTTGAGTGTCTTGAAAGCAATATTTGCGACATGATATCTCTCGGACGCCCGACTCTTGCCGATCCTGATATCGTAAACAAGATTCGCAGAAACAATTTGAGTCAGATCCGTCCTTGTATCAGCTGTCAGGAAGGCTGCATGGGACGTATCCAGAGCTATTCTCTTATAAACTGCGCGGTTAACCCTCAGGCAGGAAAAGAGAGATTGAACCGTTACAATCCTATTGTCAAAAAGAAGAAGGTTCTTGTAGTAGGCGGTGGTGTTGCCGGACTTGAGGCTGCACGCGTACTTGCAGAGAGAGGTCACGAGCCTGTTCTTTATGAGGCAACAGAGAGACTTGGCGGAAATCTTATCCCAGGAGGCGCACCTTCATTTAAGGAAGACGATATAGCTCTTGCAAAGTGGTATGAAGATGAAATGACACGTCTCGGAGTAGAGGTTTATCTTAATACCAAGGCTACCGAAAAAGAGATTCTCGATGAGCAGTTCGATGCTGTTATCCTTGCAACAGGTTCACGTCCGAAGATGTTCTCGCTTGGAGATGACGAGAAGGTATATTCTGCAGAGCAGGTACTTCTTGGCCGGAAGGAAACAGGTGATAACGTAGCTGTAGTTGGTGGCGGACTTGTCGGATGTGAGCTCGCACTTGACCTTGCCATGAAGGGCAAGAAAGTTACTATCGTTGAAGCTCTTGATAAGATTCTGGCAGTTAACGGACCTCTCTGCTCAGCAAATAAGGAAATGCTTGAGAAACTTATTCCTTTCAACGGAATTGAAGTTGTTACAGGGGCTAAGGTTACAGAGTATAAGAACGGCGTTCTTAAGGCTGAAGTTGCAGACGGCACTAAGGAACTTGCTGCAGACAGCGTTGTTTTATGCGTTGGATATTCGAGCGAAAATACTCTCTATAATCAGTACAAGAACGATGTGGATGAGATCTATCTTCTCGGAGATGCAAGACAGGTATCCAACATTATGTACGGTATCTGGGATGCATTTGAAGTAGCAAATCATATCTGATAAAAAGAAAAATCAATATTATAAATACAAACGACGAATGGCTCATTATCTAAGTCATTCGTCGTTTGTTTTCTTGATGTAGAGCATGTAACAAGCTCAGTGAAGCTTATCTGAACACTGCTCCAAAAATCTCTTCGCCAGTTCCGCATCAGGTGAGTTTTCCAGATAAATCCCATACACATCCCAAGTATAGGTATCAGTTATAGGAATCGCTTTAACGTCGGTATCATCTTTGAAAAACCTTGGAGCAATGCCGATTCCGATCCCATTTTTTACAAGACGGTAAATAGAATCCCCTTCGCCAACCTTTGCAACAATCTCGGGATTGAAATCATTCATGTGGCAGGCGTTTATGAAATCGTGATAAATGTGGTATTTCTCGTTCATGGAGATAAGAGGTTCATCTTTGATCTCCGTAATACTGATCTGCTGTTTGCCTCTGAGTCTGTGGTCTTTGTGGACATACAGGACGATATCTACAGATTTGATGAGTTCCGACAAAAGCCCCGGAACCTGCGGCTTTCCTACAACGAGACCGCAGTTTATCTCATCGTTTAGCACACGCTTCAGGACAGTTTTGTTTTCCTGTTCATCCCAGCTTGCAACAATTTCCGGATTCGATTTCATAAAAGAATGCACCGAAGGAATATCTACAGCTCGCAGTGTCCCGGCCGCAAATCCAATCCTGAAGCGCTTCTCCCTGTCATTCACAGCTCTTATCTCCGAGAACATTTCATTCATGCTTTTAATTATAGTCTTGGATTTTTCATAAAAAATCTTTCCGCTCTCCGTAGGTACAAAGCCGTCTTTAGTCCTTGAAAAAAGTTGAGTGCCGCATTCCTCTTCAAGGTTCTTTATGATCTTACTTAGTCCTTGCGGTGACAGAAAAAGTTTATTTGCAGCTACCTGCAGGTTACGCTCTTCGTATATGATTTGAAAACATTTTAGATTTCTCGTGTTCATAAAAAAATAATAGCAAGGTGGGAAAAATATGCAATAGTCGTATCGGCGGAGAGTTTATTTTTATGTGATATACTTTAGTGAAAAGACACTTTTTTCATTGAGGGATTAAGGAGATAAAAAATGGATGCCATTAAAAAATTTGTAAAAAGCGAACTTAGCGGATGGAAGCCGTTTGATGTTATTTGGCTTGTTTTTGCGACTGCGGTAATCCTGGGATTGTCAATTTACTGGAAGGATTCTCCGGTCAGCCTCTGGGCCGCTGTCACAGGCGTTTGTTGTGTTATTCTGACAGGAAAAGGAAAAAGGTCTTCTTTTATCTTTGGACTTGTAAATACGATTTTGTACGCGATAGTTGCTTTGTGGGCAAAATACTATGGGGAAGTAATGCTGAATCTTATTTATTACCTCCCGATGAATTTTGTGGGCTTTATTGCATGGAAAAAGTATATGAATGATGAGACGGGCGAAGTTATCAAGGAGCGCCTGAGCTTATCAAAGAGTATTGTTGTCTATGCGATAACAGCGGTATCGATCGTGATATATGGTTTTATATTGAAAAGAATGGGTGGAAACTTGCCGTACGTTGACAGCATGAGCACGGTTGTTTCGGTTGTGGCACAGGTTCTTTCCATTAAACGCTTAACGGAACAGTGGGTTCTGTGGATTGTCGTTGATATTGTTACCGTGTTTATGTGGGCAGTAGATTTTATGAAAGGTGGAGAATCTATTTCTACTCTTGCCATGTGGAGCATATATCTTATAAACGCTTTTATCATGTTTATTCGCTGGTATAAGGAGGCCAAAAAGAATGCAGTATAACGTTGGTATGTACGGTGGCAGCTTTAATCCGCTTCATTTGGGGCATGTGGATTGTATTATACAGGCTGCAAACATGTGCCGTGAATTATATATAGTTCTGAGCGTAGGAAATAACAGAGGCGAAATAAATTACAGAGTCCGCTACAGATGGCTTTATCAGCTCACAAAACATATCGGAAATGTAAAGATAATAACTTTGTTTGATGATGCTGCCACAAAAGCTGATTATACAGAAGAGTACTGGGACAGCGATGCAAAGAAGGTTAAGGAGCAGATCGGAAAGCCGATAGATATCGTTTTTTGCGGAGACGATTATGATGAAAACAGCTTCTGGAACAAGTGCTATCCGGAAAGCGAGATCTATTTTTTCCCGCGGAATGATATAAGCTCTACAGAGATTAGGAAGAATCCGTATAAGCGATGGGATTGGATCCCGAATGTTGCAAAGCCTTATTTTGTAAAAAAAGTTCTCCTCATGGGCGGGGAGAGCACCGGAAAATCAACGCTTACCATTAATCTGGCAAACAGATTCAATACAAACTATATTGATGAAGCCGGAAGAGATATCTCAGAGCGAAGCGGAACCGACATGTTAATGCTCTCGGAGGATTTCACGGAGATCTTATTGCAGCATAAGTTAAATGAGATCAACGCCATAAATAACAGCAATAAAGTTTTGTTTATAGATACGGACACCCTGGTAACACAGTTTTATATGAGTTTTCTGAACGATCCGGAAATAGACAGGAACAAAGCACTTTCAGATGCGATAGATGCTGTCAATGAATATGATCTTATCCTGTTCCTGGAGCCGGATGTTGCTTTCGTTCAAGACGGTGACCGAAGCGAAGTCATCCGCGATGACAGGGAGACATACAGCAATAAGATAAAAGACCTGATCACATCTCACGGCAAGAATTTTATAGTTATAAACGGAACATACCAGGAGCGTTATGTTAAAGCAGTGGAAGCAGTGGAAAGATTGCTTTCGGATTAGTATTATAGGATGCAAAAGGAGAGAGTATATAGAAATATATGTGAGGCAGGAAAGGAAAAGAAATGAACATACAGATTTTTGGTACGAAGAAATGTAATGATACTAAGAAGGCGGAACGCTTCTTCAAAGAGCGCGGCATCAAGTATCAGTTTATCGATATGAAAGAAAAGGGTATGAGCAAGGGAGAGTTTACATCTGTTGCTCAGGCTAATGGCGGCGTCGAGAATATGATTAATCCCGATGCCAAGGATAAAGACACTTTGGCATTGATAAAATATATCGCTGATGAAGACAAGATGGAAAAAATTCTTGAGAATCAGCATGTGATCAAGACGCCTGTTGTCAGAAACGGAAAGCAGTCTACACTTGGATATCAGCCTGATGTATGGAAGAAATGGGAGTAACAGGAATAATCTTCATGAAATCAGTTGTGTGATGGCTTTACAATTATGATCGAAAAATATCCCGCTTTATCCGGAATAGAGTCAACATCATAATAGACAGCCTCGCCCTGCATTCCGCAGTTCTCAATAAGGTAGGCAGCTTTCCCACTATTCTTTATTTCAGTCTTCAGCTCTTTTAACCTGCTTCCGGTTTTCATGATTATAAGAGTTCCGTCAAATGGCACATATTCACCTGTTGTGATAAGTACAGGTTCTTCACCTTCTGCTATTGAGCATCCGATCTTTGCGGCAGCAGCACAAAAAGAAGGAATCCCGTTTATAATTTCAATGTTATATCCGGATTTTTTTACCTTGTCGGAGATATAGGAAAACGTCGAGTAAAATCCGGGATCGCCAAGAGTTAAGAAGACCACAGTTTTCCCTGATCTTAATTCATCAATAATCTTATCTGCTGCGCTGTTATGCGCATCGTTCAGATTCCCTTTACTCATCGGAAAATCGAGCGTAAGAGTTTCTTTTGATAAAATTGCCGGACAAGCCTGTGAGGCTATCATGTATGCAATTCCCGGTTTATTCTCTTTTGCGGGGCAAGCGATGATATCAGCTTTTTCCAATATCTTGACCGCTTTTAATGTGAGCAGATCCGGGTCTCCGGGACCAACGCCCACTGCATACAACATTCCGTCCATACAATCTCCCATTGATAAAATAATTATTTTTGATTCTATCATAATCGCGTTTATGGTGAAAGAAGGGGAAGCGTTGTTGCACAACCTCCAATCCCGCATAAATGCTGACTTTATCAGGAAAAATGTAGTGACAAATCAGTATTAACGTGATAAAGTAATAAATAGTAATCCCGAGATGTGCATTATAGGCGCATTTGGGTAGTATTATAAAAAATGTTATAGAAGGACTTCCGCATTTTGTGGCAAGTTCTTTTTGTATGGAGTAATAGAAGAATATTGTTGGAATGACGAGGATAAAAAATGAGCGGACCTAAAGTTGATATTGCAGAAGTTCGTTATCAGGAAATGATGAAATTGGAAGCTGCACGTAATGAGCGAAAGAAACTGTCTGACAAAGTTAGAAATCTGATAAGGCAGGTAAGCGAGGCTGACTTAGATGGAGCTGAAGACGTTCGAAAAGATTGTCTTGTTGAACTGAATAAGATTCTGGTTACGATCAAGATGGGCAACGAGATGTTGAATATTCAGCAGATTAATACCCGCATTGATGAAGCGGTTTCAACATTTAATTCGAAAACAAATAACGGAATGAGGAGACTGGAAAGTATGCAGGCATCAAGCTTGCAGGCTGAGACAGTTGAAGCCAACAGGCAGGCGCTTTCGAACGTTCGTAAGAAGAGGATGGTCACTCTTTTGGCTGAAGCAGAGGAAAATGATTCCAAAGTATCACAGGAAACTGTAGATGAAATAGTTAAAACATTTGAAGAAGAATTGAGTGGATACATTAAAGATAGTGTTCTTACCGGCAAACAGAAAAATTCCTTACTGCTGATTAATCAGGATTGCCATGAAATAGCTGATGGCGACTTGCCCTTAATCAGAAAAGAAAAACGTTTAAAAAGTTTATTCGAGGAATACCGCAGGCTTGTGGATTTTATAGATAAAGATAATGCGGAACTCAAAGCTTTGTATTCGGAATATTTAAGCGAATGCTTTGATCTGGCTGTAGAGCCTGCCGAATTCGGATCTTTTTCCGATAAAAAAGAAATTGAAAATGCAATAAGTAATTGCAAAAAGCAAGCTGAATTACAGCTTTCCAAAGAATATATTAAGAGGCAGATAGATGAAGTGATGGCTATGCATGGCTACGATGTCATTAAGTCGGATATGCTGTCTGAGGTAAATGAGAGCGGTCAGATCCTTTATGGCGTTGACAGTGATACTGCAATCGATGTCTTTGTATCAGATGAGAACCAGGTTACTATGCGAGTTGTCGGAATTGGATTTGATTCAGATATAAACGATGCTGAAGACGAGCGTTTGTTCCAACAACAATGTGCATTTTGCAGTATGCATCCTAAGATCACCACAGAGCTTGCTATGAGAGGTGTCATATTACATACCAAAAAACACATGGCGCCCGATAAGAAGTTTAATAAGAAAATACAGACCGTGTCTAAAAATGAAGGTCAGAATATGTCACGTGCAAAGAAAAATCTTAAACGCACGGAATTAAAGACTATGCGCAGGGAGTAAGGAAAACAGATGGGAATTGTATGTAAACAGTGTGGATATGAAAATCCCGAGGGAACAACTATATGTGAGATTTGTGGTGAGTCTTTGGCAGAAATGACTCCGGCATCACAGCCTGAACAGCCGGTACAACAGGTGCAACCGGTAAGTGAACCTGTTAAGCCGCAGACTGATGTCGATAACGGAGCTGAATATTTTGTTTTATGTCCTGAATCACAGACAAAGACAATACTGCCAAATGGCAATGTAACAAGATATTTCTGTGCAGGGTGTCAAAAAGAGCATGAAATAGACGGCATTCTCTGGATGATTGAAAAGAAGGAAAAAAGTAGCCCTAATAACACAGTTTTGGCTGCTACTGAGGTACAGAGTGAAGCTACGGGCGATAATCTGTGGCTTGAGGAGGTCAATTCTCACTTTAGGATTGATATAGACAAAGAAGGCGGCACATTAGGACGATATGGCAAATATGGTGCCGAGTTTTTTCAGTCAAGAGGTCTTTTGATGGTCTCGGGAGAGCACTGTGTGATCACAAATGAATTTGGTAACTGGGTGATCAGACATGTGAGCAAGACAAACCAGACTATGTATAACAATATGATACTGGGAGCGAATGAACCTAATCTTCTTGAGAATGGTAAAACGCTTACGCTTGCTAATGCTGTATCTTTTACTGTAAGGATCGGCTGATGTATATAGACAGAATTCTTTCACCAATAGAAGTATTGGGACCGGGTAAACGACTGGTTATATGGACAAAGGGATGTAGTAAGCATTGTAAAGGATGTGCGAATCCGGAACTATGGAGTACAGTTTCTTCGAGAGATTATGCTGTAGATGACGTTTTTGTGATGATCAAAAATGTATATAACGATCAGCCTTTTGGAGGAATCACGATTAGCGGCGGAGATCCTTTGGAACAGAAGGATGAGATGCTTAAACTCATACCGATGTTGCGGGAACTTGTGGATGACATCCTGGTATATACGGGATATGAACTAAAAGATATTGAAACTAATTGGGGTACGGAAGAACTTGGTATTTTGAAGAAAAATGTTTCGGTACTTATTGACGGACCATATATCGAAGAAGAAAATGATGGATTTTCTGCACTTGTTGGTTCTACCAATCAACATATTTATTATTTTGATGAAAAAGTAAAAGAGAAGTATGAAAAATATATTTGTGCAGGAAGAAAAATCCATAATGTGTATATGGGAAACAAATTAGTTTCAGTTGGAATTCATAATAAAAACTGAAGAGGAGAATAGCAGTGAGAAAACGCAGTATTCCTAAATGGCAGCAGGAGATATCTAGTTTTAAAGGGATAAAGAGTACATTTATCATTGAAGGAAATATAAATGACTTCTATCCGGTCTATGATCTTGCAGGCGATGAGCAAATGCCCAAAGCTTTTGTAGAACTTAATATGACCTTGTTTAAGCTCTTTAATGAAAATGCAAATGAGAGCAGTTATGATTTTATGTTCTGCGATCCTGCAACGGGTGTTTACAACAAGTTCGGAGATAAATTCGGAAACATCGAAGAAATGATGAAGAAATATTCAAGCGGAAGTTCCGAAGAGGAATTTAGCTTTAGTATAGACAGCATTTTTAAGAAGTCATGTAAGATCGATGATATTGAGAAGCTTTCATTGACGATCAGAAATGCTGTAGTTGACTCTGACAGAGAAAAGCCCATATGCGTGGTGATGAGCTTTGCATCCAGATATATAACATCACCGACTACGCTTGAAGCTTCTGAAAATAAAATGTTTTTGAATCTCCTGTTCGCTTCTTTAAATGCAGCAAAAGTTAGCGACCAGTTTAATACATTGGTGCTGGTGGTTGAGAAGTTTAACGACCTTCCGGCATGGTTTTTCTATAATAATCCAAATGTAAGGACAATATCCATTCCCAATCCGGATAAAGATATCAGAACAATATTTGTAGATAAAGAATATACAGAATTTGAGAGTAATCCTGAATTACAAGCGGCCAAAGATAAGTTCATTGATGTAACTGACGGACTTAAGCATAGAGAATTAAAGGAATTGAGAAGCTTGTATCAGAGATTATTGCTTAGAAATCCGGACACAGAGCTTTTGGATGCCGTATCGATCTATAAATATGGAATTATAGAAAATATGTGGCATTCCATAGATAAAGAAAAGATTGCCAATCTGGAAGAACTCTTAAAAAGGAGAGTAATGGGACAGGATCAGGCTATTTCTAAAACTGTAAATATTGTAAAAAGAGCAGTTTCCGGATTGTCAGGATTGCAGCATTCTTCCGGGCAGAATAAACCCAGAGGTGTCTTATTCTTTGCGGGACCGACGGGTACAGGTAAGACAGAGCTTACTAAAGCATTGGCGGAGCAGCTTTTTGGAGATGAAAATAACTGCATCCGATTTGACATGAGTGAATTCTCAGAATCTCACGCAGATCAGAAACTTTTTGGAGCGCCTCCCGGATATGTGGGCTATGAAGCCGGCGGACAGCTTACAAATGCTATAAAAGAGAGACCGTTTTCTATTTTATTATTTGATGAGATAGAAAAAGCTCATCCATCTATAATGGATAAGTTCCTTCAGATTCTGGAAGACGGACGAATGACAGATGGACAGGGAAATACGGTTTATTTCTCAGAGACACTTATCATATTTACAAGTAACCTTGGAATTACGAGACAATATGTAGATTCTAACGGTCGTGAGCGAAGAGAACAATTGGTATTTCCAAATGAATCATACGAAGAGATAGAACCCAAAGTTATGAGCGCCATCAAAGATCATTTCAAGCCTGAGGTATTAAACAGAATTGGTAATAATGTGATAGTGTATGACTTTATTCGCCCTGAGGCTTCAAAAGCTATTGTAAAAGGTCAGATCTCCAAGATAAACGCAAGAATACTTAAGCAAAATAAAGTAAGCATAAATGTTAATGAGGATGTATTGGAACATTTTTATGGTTTGGCTAACCACAATGAAGTTCTTGAGATGGGTGGTAGAGGAATAGGAAACCTGATCGAAGATAAATACATCAATCCATTGGCAGAGTATATTTTTGAAGCGGATTGTAAAGAAGGTGACACAGTTTCGGTTTCTGTTGACGGTGGAATTAAGTTTACAAAAGGAGCTTAAAATATGTACACATATGCTGTTAAGGTTGATAAAGGCGCTTATGAAGAAAATAACGACGACAGAGCGCTGGTAGGATCAATGCTGGTTACCGATGGTGAAAGTGGTGGTTCAATTTCTTCAGGAACAATACTTGCAGCTGTTTGCGACGGAGTTGGAGGAATGGCTCAAGGGTATCGGGCAGCGACGGATACGCTTGAGTGTATAAAGTGTTTGGATCGTGAAGGTGTTGTTTCGGAGGATATAAGGGCAGCAATAGAGCAGGCAAATAAACAGATAAGGAATACGCAAAATGCCGAAAATTTGCAGAACGGCTTAAGGACAACAATCGCCGGGATATATGCTTCAGATAACAATCTTATGGTATATAACGCCGGTGACAGCAGGGTGTACAGGTTTAGATACAGATTCATGACTCAATTGTCTAAAGATCATTCGCTTGTCAGGGATATGTTGGATATTGGCGAGATAACTGAGGAAGAGGCCAAAACACATCCTATGAAAAACATTATCAATAAGTGCGTTGGCAATGATGAGACGGTGAATCCCAGAATTGTTGAATTTTCAGACGATCTGATGCCGGATGATATTATCATGATCTGTTCGGATGGTATAACCGATGAAATGGATGAGAGTGATATAAAAGAAATAATTGCAGAGCATAAAGAAGACGAATCGCTTGTAGTCTGCTGCAGAGAATTGATTAACAAAGCGATGGAATGCGGTTCAAAAGACAATATGAGCATCATTCTAATTAGAAAGGGAGAATGAATTTATGGCGGAAGAAAGAATTCCCACAATGCCCCAGGCAGATATCAGATTAGAAAGAATACCGACAATGCCACAAGCAGATATTAAGATAGAAAGAATACCTACGATGCCTCAAGCGGGTGTTCAGCCGGAAAGAATACCGACAATGCCTCAGGGAGCGGTCGGAGCTGATGGAAGAATAGCTACATTACCACAGCAGGGAACGGGTGCAAGCAGTGGAGCTGCAGGAAAAATTTTATTATCATCCGACATATCTTTTACCGGCGATAAAGGAGGTAGCTATGTAATTAAGGCCGGCGATGTGATAAGTGCGGATAGCGGTGAATCACAGATATATGGATGTGAAAAAAGTGCAGACACCGAAAAGTATGTTGCCAGAGTTTTGATATCTCTGACACCTGATTCTGATATTTTAAAGAGACAGACAAGAGACATAGTCATAAAGTTTTTGGATGGCGTGAGTATGAATCCGGATGCACATTTGCTTCCGTTAGTCGATCACGGAACAGTTTCAATAAATGGAAAAGATTACTATGTTGAGGTATATCCTTTCTGCGAAGGAGGAGATCTTGGAACAAGGAAGGGAAATATACCGTATAAAGAATTGTGCGAAAAAGTTATTCCTGCAGTAAATAAAGCATTGCATCACTTTCATAACGCGAGTCTGGTTCATAGAGATGTTAAACCTGATAATCTCTATTATTACAAGGGAAATGTGGTGCTCGGTGATTTTGGAATAACTTGCGATCTGAGAGCAGACGGTTTTGCAACAGACAGGTACAAGACGGGAACACTTGGTTATTACGCACCCGAGCTTATGTCGCAAGCCGCGATCAAGGCATCGGATTATTACTCTTTTGGACAGACAATCTGGACTCTTTACAGCGGCGAGATGATGTATAGAAACCTCCTTCGCAGATACAAAGAATTTAGTGTGGAGGAGCAGCGTAATCAGGTTAATTTTGCGATGCTCAGCAATACATATTATGGATTGGACGAGATTGAAAAGAGCGATGAGTTTTTTGAAGTTCTGATACGAGGACTTTTGCAGTACGATCCGTCTAACAGATTTGATTATGACAAAGTGAACAGGTGGATTAAAGGTGACAGATCACTTGCTCATGAGATTCCGGACTTTGACAGTTCCAAAACATTTACCAGAGCTTTTCCTTTGTTTGGAAAAGAGTGTTGGGACAACAAGGCTGTATACAAACTGCTGGCAACTCATTGGGATAAGGGTGTCGAAGCATTATATGACGGAAGGTTGAAAGATTTTTATTCTTCACAGTCATATGAAGAAGCGAGATTTTTTGATGGAATAATGAAGTCATATTCATATTCAAAAGATAAGAATGCAATTCCTTATCTGAATAATGTAGGATTGGCCAAGACTATTTTGCACATTTCCAAGAATAAGTTTTTGTGCTGGTGTGGAGCAGTTTACAAGACTCCCTCAGATATCAGTGAAGCTATTAGAGCAGGTTTGGCTAAAGGTAAGCTGGATAATGATTATTATGGTCTGATCTTCTCGGGACTGATCAGTGAGTGGTGTTCAAGCAGATCAAAGTGCGACAAAGGAATAATAGAGGCACTTGATAATATAGGTGATATACTCAGGAAAGATGATAAGGGTGCTACTATTGCATATTACTGGCTGTCATATCTGTTTGCAAAAGATAGAGATACATTGGAAATAGAGGGATGTAAAAATCTTGATGCGTTTATATCCTACATCACAAAAGGAAAAGGATATTTTTACGGGGCAGGAAAAGGCAATGCATTAGTTGATGACCTGAGATTTATGGGACTGTTGTGTGCATGGGGATATGATGATGCGGTTAAGCTTTTCCATGGACAATTTGCAGAAAATTACAGAGTAAGATGCGAAGCATTTATCGATTTTATTTCTCAAAACAGCAGCAAATCACTAAAGAGCAGAATAAACGAGTTTTATTATTATTATGGCCCCAATTCCTATCTCTCCTGGTGGAAAGATAATATAAACCTATACAAAGGCAATGGACCAAAGAGCGAACAACTTCTTAAGGAAGTTGCTGATATAAAGATTGCCAAAGAGGATTCTATTGCCAATCAGAGAGAAGCATTTGGCAAGCTGGAAGTTCTGGCTAAAGAGTGTGGAAAGCAAATCGATGAGAACTTGTTCATGGGATATATTGGTCTTCAAAGTGAGGATTCAGACTGTATTTTGTATGACAAGATTGGTGCTGCATGGAATTATCGATTCTTGGGCGCGAGAGCGCCTATAGGATTTAAGGCGTTTTTGGGATTATGACAGGGAGGAAACGGCATTGATTAATGACGATATATCAAGCGTATCATCTGTAGATTCTTCATATAAGTCTTTGGGGAAGTACGCAGACAGAAGAATGGCAAAATTAAGAAAACAATGTACAAAAGCAATCGCTGAGAATACATACTATACAAAGCCCAAAGTCAAAGATATTGTTATCTATGTTGTGGCATCTTTAGCGGTGCTCTATTGGGCAATTTTAAAAAGAGCGGATCTTAAGTTTTTTGATAGCTTTTCAAGTATGCAGTTAAAATCAGGCATGTTTGATAAAATTATATTATATGCTGCCTTTTTTATTGCCTTTTGGCTGATGTATAAAGCAGGAATACTTATATATTGTATGAAACTGCAAGGCTTTTCAAAGAGAGTTGATGAAATAGCGAAAACGGTAAGTGACAGAATAAGTAGCTTGAATTCTTCAGCATTGCAGAAAGACTTGATGACGGCAATCAATAATAATTCGGATTATGATTTTCCTGTTAAGAATGATGTAGGGGAAATGGTCAATGATCTATATAAAGATCTGAGTGCAACAAATAAAAAGGCATATAGTATAAGACGTATAGTACGATATGTTGTGACAGCTATTTCACTTCTTTTTTTGTACTCAATTGGAATCATGTATTGGATGCAAAAATCTGCGGAGTCGGTTAGATTTGCGCCATTCATGTTAATACTGCTTACAGCTGTTATTGCACATTTATTTGAGTTTAATCTGGGAGAATATCTCGGCAAGCTGGCAAAACCGATCGGAATTGCCACAACGGCGGTATCATGCTTGTTTATTACGCTTGGGATGCAGAAGGCTATACCGGTAGATTTTCTGGAAAAGTGTATTCCCGGTGTTAAAGGCTTTATTCTGGTGCCGGCACTTGCATTTGTTGGAATTGCATTAAGCGTAGGATTTTCTCATTATGCATTAGAGATTGAAAAATGGCAAAAAGGCTTTATAGTTTCGATGGAATATGGATCTAAAGATAATGGAAATAAAATGACGTTGCTGATCCGAGGTGGAATCTCTTTGGCGCTGGCGGTTGCAGCTATGATTATAGCTGTAAGCTTTGAAGGGGCTGTGGATAAAGGTATAATCTTCGGAATTCTATGGTATATGGCAAATCCGTTGCTGAAACCAAGAGGATCATATATATATGCATTCTTTGGCAGAGGTAAATGTATAGGGAATACGATTATATTGTTTGCACTTTGTACATACTTACAGCTGGAGGCGTCACATGTTATGGATAACAGATGGATAATGTTTAACATGATTGCTGTTATTTCCTATTTTATGGCAGCTTTTGCGGCAATGTTTATAAATGACAGGATATGATTATTGGATTTTATATCAGGAAATGTTATATTTTTAATGGATTGATAATATAATTACGGAATATTGCTTAAATGATAACGATGCTATGGAGGATATTATGAAAAAGTTTTCTAATATTTTTTTAGTTGTAGCAGTAATGTTATTTGGCTGGATGTGCGCTGTTGTATCATGTAATTTTCGTGCTATGGAATATGCTGTAAAATATGGTCTTAGAGCCTCTCCGTATTTGGCGATTATCTATGCAATCCCATTTTTGCTTGGGATATCGGTGTGCTTATATTTCAGCGCTCCGTTTTTGAAAAAACTTGCTTCCAAAACTATGGATATAATATATGGAATAATTGCAATTGCTATTGGAACTGCGGCTGTAGCGATAGTTTTTTTTACAAAAAGACCTCATAGATATGCTATTATTGGTGGAGCCGACGGTCCGACATCGGTATATCTGTCAGGGAAAGTAAATCCGTGGTCGCTGATTGGCGGAATAATAGTAGGCTGCTTGTTTCTTTTTGTGGGAGCGGTGATAATCATTAAGGGCAATAAAAAAGAACATTAAGGATATAAAAGGTAAATTTTTAAAAGACTTTATCAGACAAATGTTTGATGAAGTCTTTTTTGCATAACATTTTTTTTTTGGCTTTCCATATTAAAAATGTACAATCGAAAATTTAATACATTAGAGGAGAGCGAAAATAATGGTAAAAGTTATGGAATATGCCCTAAGGCAGTTATGTGAAAAAATTACGGAAAAATGGATCAGTGAGCATATTGAAGATAGTACCTTTCATGAAGCAACGGGATTCGATGATGGTGTTAGAAAGCAGCTGGTTAAACAGCTTGAGAAGACATCGGATTCGTATAAGAAAAATTTCATTGATGTACTTAATGAAATTGAAGTTGTTAATCGTGATTTGGAACAATATTATATGCATGGCCTCAAAATAATCAATATTGATCTAAAAGCGGTCATGGGATTATGTGCTCACTATGAAAATCCTTTACATGTATTTTTTCATGAGATGGGCCACGCTATTGATTACAATAGAGGTGGTTATGAAAGACTTTCATTAGGTGATTCATTCAAGAAAGCATTTAGTGAAGATATTCATTTACTGATTGAAAGATTGAATGACGAAGATGAAGTTTTTGAAATGAGAAGAATAAGGAGTGATGATGAAAGTAGAGGTATTCAGGATATTTTCAGTTCACTTCCTTATTTGAACGAAAAAGGTGAATTTGAAGGTGAATTCAATAATGTGAATGTATATAACTTGAGACCAAGATATATGCATCAGCCAGATTATTGGAGAAGACTTAACGATCCTGCTATCGATGCAAGATCTGAGTTGTTTGCTCATATTTCTGCGGCGCAAGCCAGTAAAAAACAGCAGGAGTACATGAGAGAATACTTTCCAAATTCATTTAAAACATTTACTGAATTAATGGAAAAGAGCCGGGTATAATGCCCGGTTCTTTTATTTGCTTGAATTATTTGATTTTAGATGTTTTTTCCATAGCATGCACCGTATGAACCGGGTCTTAGTTTGGAAGCAGTTATTCCCTGATTGAGACATTGTTGTATATCTTTTTTTATTTCTTCCCAGCTGGGAGGTGCTTGCATTAACGGAAAGCCCTCTCCGAATTTTTCTTCATACTGGTCTAATAATATTTCTACATCTTTAGGCATTTTGTATGCTCCTTTCTGATATATATGATAATATCATATACATTCTTGGATATAAATTCCAAGAATATACGACATTATAAACGGAGGCTTGTTATGAAAAAGAAATTAATTGCAAAGGTTATGGCGTGCGGGATTGCAGTGAGTATGCTGTGGAATCCGGTGGCTGTATGCGCGGAGGAAAACAGCGAAGGAGGCGAAGAAGGCGAAGAAGCGGAGTATATCACCGAAGAGAGTTACGTCGAGGATTTTGAAGATCAAGAATACGTAGAAGTAAGTGACTGGGAAGTTATTGCAGAACAGGATGCTGAGGCTTTTGAGGAAAGCATAGGCATGACTGACGAAGAAGTGTTGGAATTATACAATGAATATGTTGAAAACAACAGTGGCAGTACTTCAAGATTTAGAAAACGTTCTTTCATAGCTTCGGAAGCTGCTGATTCAGAGAGATTACTGAATGGATTTGTAGAAGATGCGGCTGCAAAAGGTATTATCAAGAATAATGCGGTTCAGAAGCTTGCTTTATCAAAAGCGGTAATAAGGACGCAGTTTAAGCTTGTGGCCAAAGCCGCTAAAGGCTTAGGATGGGAAACTGCTTCGGCAATGCTTGATCATTCTCTTCAGAATAAACCGTCTAATCTGGCATTTTCCTCAGATTCAAAGTTTGCGAAGCAGATCGCGGAGTCCGCTGAATGCGACGCTATTGTGGAGGATTTCAAGGAACAGGTAGAAGGTCTTGATATATCGGAAAAGAGCATAAAGAGCAGTACAACTTTAAACAGTACAACAGACTTGCACCTCTCCTATAACAAGGTCAGCTACGAAGTTGTAGGAAAAAAAGTTGATGGAAAATGGAATCTGAAAATAACATTTTATGATAGATACGATTTTGAAACACAGGCATGGGAGGACTCAATTTCAATCGGTTCGATCGTTAAAATACTCAATAATTACGC
>JAEEGI010012798.1_pt1 | contig 17884 bp, 12 predicted proteins | sample 8958751 | NCBI WGS metagenome assembly JAEEGI01 (sample SAMN16246545, study PRJNA631951) | gut metagenome | biome: gut microbiome; feature: rumen; material: KS-attached | host: Bos | place: Iran: Karaj | collected 2018-10 | reverse complement strand
TGCTGGGCGCACGAGTCCATAACCTCAAGAACATCGATGTGGAGATTCCTCACTATCGGCTGACGGTAGTGACGGGGCTGAGCGGCAGCGGCAAGTCGTCGCTGGCGTTTGACACGGTGTTTGCCGAGGGGCAGCGCCGTTATCTGGAAACTTTCTCGTCCTATGCCCGCAACATGCTGGGAATGCTGGAGCGTCCCAACGTGGACAAGATATCCGGCTTGTGTCCCGTCATCTCGATAGGGCAGAAGACCGTCAACCGCAACCCCCGCAGCACGGTGGGCACGACGACCGAGGTCTATGACTACCTGCGATTGCTGTATGCCCGTGCTGCCGATGCCTACTCCTATCTCTCGGGCGAGCGCATGGTCAAGTACACCATCGACAAGATTTTGAGTCTGATACTTGAGCGTTACCATGGCCGCAAGATTTACATCCTCTCGCCGCTGGTCAAGAACCGCAAGGGACACTACAAGGACCTGTTCGAGAACCTGCGCAAGAAGGGGTACATCCATGTGCGTGTCGATGGCGTGTTGCGGGAAATCACCTTCGGCATGAAGCTTGACCGCTATGTCAACCACAGTGTGGAACTGGTGATTGACCGCCTCAAGGTGGCCGACAAGGACAATAAGCGGCTGGCCGATACTGTGGATTTGGCATTCAAGCAGGGTAATGGCCAGCTGATGATACTGGATGCCGATACCGATGAGGTGGGCTACTACAGCCGTTCGCTCATGGACCCCGCTACCGGCCTGTCCTACATGGAGCCGGCACCGCACAATTTCTCGTTCAACTCGCCGCTGGGAGCCTGCCCGCATTGCAAGGGACTGGGATATGTCAACATCATCGACCGCGACAAGATTATGCCCGATCCGAGCCTGAGCATCCGTGCCGGAGGCATTCTGCCGTTAGGCAAGTACAAGAATGTGCAGATTTTCTGGCAGATAGCCGCTATCTGTGAGAAGTACGGCTGCACGCTCGATACGCCACTGGGTGAGTTGCCCGAGGAGGCGCTCCGCGACATCATGAACGGCACGCCCGAGCGCTTGAACCTGCGCACCGAGACGCTGAGCACCAGCAATTATTTCCTGGCTTTCGACGGCCTGGTCAAGTACATCGAGATGCAGCAGGACGACACGGCTACCAGCCAGGCGCAGAAGTGGGCCGGGCAATTTTTCTCGCGTGCCGTCTGCCCCGAGTGCGGTGGGGCGCGCCTCAACCGTGAAGCACTGCATTTCAGGCTCAACGACAAGAATATAGCTGAGTTGGCCGCTATGGATATCAGTGCCCTGAACGACTGGATGAAAGACCTGCACAATCACTTAAACGCAACCCAATGGGAAATCGCACGCGAAATCGTCAAGGAAATCAACTCTAGGCTTGAGTTCCTGCTCGAGGTGGGTTTGGACTACATGTCGCTCAACCGCAACTCAGCATCATTGTCGGGCGGCGAGAGCCAGCGCATCAGGCTCGCGACGCAGATTGGCTCGCGCCTGGTCAATGTGCTGTATATCCTGGACGAGCCGTCCATCGGTTTGCACCAGCGTGACAACCAGCGGCTCATTGACTCGCTCAAGACGCTGCGTGACGATGGCAACACCATCCTGGTGGTCGAACATGACAAGGAGATGATGCTGCAGGCCGATTATGTCATCGACATCGGACCGAAGGCGGGCCGCAAGGGTGGCAATGTCGTGTTTGCAGGCACACCCGCTGAATTGCTGAAGCAGCACACGCTCACTGCCGACTACCTGAACGGCACGCGCGTCATCGAGGTGCCCGCCAAGCGCCGTGAGGGCAACGGCAAGCACTTGTGCCTGTATGGCTGCCGCGGCAACAACCTCAAGGGTGTCAACGTGCAGTTGCCGCTGGGCTGCTTCGTGTGTGTCACGGGAGTCAGCGGCAGTGGCAAGTCCACGCTGATCAACGCCACACTGCAACCCATCCTGAGCCAGCGTTTCTACCGCTCCCACACGCCTCCCATGCCCTATGACTCGGTGGAGGGTATTGAATATGTGGACAAGGTGGTGACCGTGGACCAGACGCCGTTGGGACGCACGCCACGTTCCAATGCAGCCACCTACACCGGCGTGTTCACCGACATCCGCAATCTGTTCGTCAACCTGCCCGAATCCAAAATCCGCGCCTATAAGCCTGGACGCTTCTCGTTCAACACGAGTGGGGGACGCTGCGAGGTGTGCAATGGCAACGGCTACAATGCTGTGGAGATGAATTTCCTGCCCGACGTCCTCGTGCCCTGCCAAGCGTGCGGCGGTAAGCGTTACAACCGCGAGACGCTCGAGGTCAAGTTCAAGGGCAAGTCCATCGCCGATGTGCTCGACATGACCATCAACCAGGCTGTAGAGTTCTTTGAGGCGGTTCCGTCGATTTTGCGCAGAATCAAAGTCCTGCAGGATGTGGGAATGGGGTATATCAAGCTGGGACAGCCGTCAAGCACTTTGTCGGGTGGTGAATGCCAGCGCGTGAAACTGGCCTGCGAACTTGCCAAGAAGGATACCGGCAAAACGGTCTATATTCTGGACGAGCCTACCACGGGATTGCACTTCGAGGACATCAAGGTGCTGCTGGGCGTCCTCAACCGTCTTGTCGATAAAGGCAACACTGTGATTGTCATCGAGCACAACCTGGATGTCATCAAGTGTGCCGACTACATCATCGACATGGGACCCGAGGGGGGACGCAGGGGAGGCCAGGTGGTCGCTCAAGGCACCCCTGAGCAGGTCGCAGAATCACCCGATTCGATCACGGCTCGTTTCCTCAAACAAGAATTGGGGCAGTAAAATCGCTGCAGGTTTCAACCTAAAAAATGGAGAGGCATCGCTCTTGTCAGGAGTGGCGCCTCTCCTTTTTTCGGTAGGGTGCAGATGACGCTTATTGATGCCGGCGGGTTGGGCCGGCGGCTGCCTGATGTCATCAATGGGAGGGAGAAATTGATGGTCTTCGGGTGGCGCTCGGATGACAACCTAGAGTGTCGTGTCATGTTTTGCCAGGTGATTTTTTGAAGTATTACTTTAAGTTTTTTGATGCCATGAATCAGGTTTTGGAGGTGGGAAGAGTAGGGTGAAAAGCAGCGTTTTCTGAAAAATGCACAGATTTTGGACCAGAAAATTTCGATTCCAGGGCCCCTCTAGACCATCAACAAGTGGTGATTTCATGTCAAAAAAGTGAGATGGAGGGGCAGGGCCGAAATCGTGATCAGCGGCTTTAAATGCTTGAAAAGTGGGAGAGAAAGGCGTTTTTGGCGGATTTATAGGCTGGCAATAAATTGGTCTAAATGTCGCTTTTTGGCGCTTTTTTATGGTTTTTGGCCGAAATGAGTCATTTGACCTGTTTTTGGGCCATTTTTTACTTTTCTGCATCCTCAAAATCACCCCTAAAATTTCAGTTAAAAACTCGCTAAAAGTGCCACTAATAGTGATAATTTGTCAAATTATTACAAGTTGATGAACGGGCGAGAATTTCAATAAATCGAGTATTTCGACCTGATTTAGGGTGTGCTGGAAAATATCGCAAGGAAATCGAGTTGAGTGCCAGAAAATCAAAAGTTGGTATTTTGCCAACGCGATATTCGGGATTGAGAATGGATGTTCGTTTGCGATTTAAAACATGTCGCCGGGGTGGGGAAGGATCAGTTTCTCGCCCCTGGAGGCGGTTTGCATTTGTGGCCACCCCTTAAAAAACGGGAATTTACACCCGTAAAGTTTACAAAAACACTAAAAATACACGTTTACACAAATTAACAAACTTCATAAAACACTGAAAATCAGTAAAATAATAAAATTTCCTCAATCATTACTAGATGTTTTGGACGATAGGCTGGTTTAGCTCAGAATTCACGATAAATGTAGTTATATAACACACATAAAATCAATAGAATAACAAGTATACTATAAAGTAATTATTTAAATAAATTTGTTTGCATCTGAGATTTGGGCAAAATTGTCAATTTTTGGAAAAATGAATTGTAAACTATAAAATTTTCGTTTTTAAATTTGGTCGTTTCAAAAAATCGTTTTAAATTTGCAATCTCAAAATTAAAAAACGCAAACAGTCGTTTTTTGATCTTGGGAGCCATCAAGGGGGCTTTTCCTGGTGGCTGGTTTGAGTCAGATAATTTTTTGGTTTGACTTTTTGCATTCTCGCGCACTTGAGCGCACATTAAAAATTGTTCTTAAATGGATATTGTATCGAGACTAAAACAATTCATGGCTAATTCAGGGATCTCTAATTCCCAATTCGCCGATACGTGTGACATCCCACGTCCCACGCTCTCACAGTTGCTCAATGGACGCAACAAGAAAGTGAGTGATGAGGTCATCGGTAAGATTCATAGAGCTTATCCCACATTGAATGTTTTGTGGCTGATGTTTGGTGACGGAGAAATGTTGCTTAATGGTCACGACTCGATTGATGGGAATGACAATATGGCAGGTGCCGAAAATGGTGCCGATGCTATGCACGATGATCAAGGCCAACGCTCAATTTCGTTCGACGATGATGAGGGCAGCGCTTTTGCTCCCACCTCCAAACCGGCTCAGCGATCGATCCAGGGTTCACAGGTCAGCGAGAGCTTGCAGACCTATATGCGCAATGGCGGAGCGGGTCGCATGGCCAACCGGGGTGCCGCGTCACCTGATGCGCGCCGTGTCATCAAGATTGCGGTTTTCTACAGCGATGGCCGCTTTGATGAATTCAGTCCAGTAAATAATAAATGATAGTAATAATAATGTTAATTCACTCGTCAGACTTGTCGGCCGCGACACACATTTAAATACAACGACTTTTGCCGCACATTAATATTAATAAAACAAACCATACCTGATATAAAAATGAACCATTGCTATCGATGCGGCCGACAAGTTTTGACAGTGATTATGACCTAAACGAACAACAACCATTACAACCATGAGCGCTTGAAGCGACACAACCTTTACTAAGCATGTAATTGGTCCTCAGCCGGGAATTATTCCCCCTGAGGGCCGATTGCTTTCATGCTCCCCTATTCAGCGCCCCGTGGCAAGAAAAAACCGCTGTCAGGCCCAATGAGGGGGCCTGGCAGCGGTTGTGATGATGTGGTCAAGGACTGTAGCGATCTCGTCGCTGTGGGGCGCGCAGCGCGTCTATTTGACGGCATTGCCCAGGATGTCGCGCAGGATCTGGCGTCCGGCAGCGGTGGTGGCGTTCCTCACGGCACGCCCTGCGGCATCCTTGACACTGGTGTCCTTGCTCTTCTTGCCGGTGACGGCATCAGAGACTTTCTTGCCCACGATGGTGGCCAGCGTGCCTGTAACGGCGGTGACAACGGCTTTCCATACCTTGGACCAGATGGTTTTCTCCTTCTTCTTTTTCTTCTCCTCTTTCTCGGCTTCCTTGGCGGCAGCGGCTTCTTCGGCTGCTTTGGCCTCAGCCTCGGCCTCGCGGGCAAACACTTCAAACACGCTCTCGCGGTCCTTCGCCTCCTTGTACTTGCTGTTGACGTCGCTGGCGGCATTCATGATGTCGAGGCGTTGCCCCTCGGTGATAGCGCCTATCTGGCTCAAGGGGAAGAGTATCTTGGCTCTCTCGACCACACTGGGCGCGCCTTTCTCGTCGAGGAACGATACCAGGGCCTCACCGGTCTCCAGGGCGAGGATGGCTTCCTCGGTCTTGAACTCGGGATTGGTGCGGAAGGTCTCGGCGGCCACCTTGACGGCTTTCTGGTCACGCGGGGTGTAGGCGCGCAGGGCGTGCTGCACGCGGTTGCCCAGCTGTCCCAGGATCACGTCGGGGATGTCGGTGGGCAACTGCGAGATGAAGAAGATGCCCACGCCCTTACTGCGGATGAGGCGGATAACCTGTTCAATCTTGTCAGTAAGAGCCTTGCTCGTATCCTCAAACAGCATGTGTGCCTCGTCAAAGAAGAAGACCAGTTTTGGCTTTTCGAGGTCTCCGACTTCGGGCAGCGTGCTGTACAGCTCGCTCAGCAGCCACAGCAGGAATGTGGAGTACAGCTTGGGCTGCATCATCAGTTTGTCGGCAGCGAGGACGCTGAGCACGCCTTTTCCGTCGCGTGTGGCCAGCAGGTCCATGATGTCAAACGACGGGATGCCGAAGAACTTGTCGGCACCTTGGTTCTCGAGGTGCAGCAGGGCGCGCTGGATGGCACCGATGCTGGCGGTGGAAACGTTGCCGTACTGGGTGGTGTACTCCTTGGCGTGCCTGGAGAGCCAGTCCAGTGCCGAGCGCAGGTCCTTGACGTCGTCGAGCAGCACGCCCTTCTCGTCGAGAATGCGGTACAGGATGTTGAGCACACCGGTCTGCGTATCGTTGAGGCTCAGGATGCGGGCCATCAGGTCGGGTCCCATCTCACCGATGGTGGCGCGCATGGAGATGCCTTGCTCACCATAGACGTCATAGAACCGCACCGGGCAGCCCTCGAAGGTGAGCCCGGCAGGGTCGATGCCGAACTCGGGCAGCCTCTTCTCGATGAAACTGGACAGTTTGCCGGGCTGGCTGACGCCTGAGAGGTCGCCCTTCATGTCGGCCATGAAGCAGGGCACACCTGCCTTGCAGAAACTCTCGGCAATCACCTGCAGGGTCACCGTCTTACCCGTACCGGTCGCGCCGGCAATCAGACCGTGACGATTGGCCATGTTGCCCAGGATGCTGATGGGTCCGTTGGGACCGTGAGCAATGTAGAATCCGTTCTCTTGAGTGTACATGATTGTCTTTGTTATATTGTTGATTGATGCCTTTTTGTTGGTCACAAAGTTAGGCTTTTTCCTTCATTAATCCAAATCAAGTCGGTAAATACCTTATTTCTTTTGTCTCATTTTTGCTGTCTCAGGGCCAGATATGACCGTTTTCTATAGTTGTGATTGTTGATGGTGAAGTTTTTTCAAGTTTTTCTTGGCGCGGATTGAAATATGGTTATATATTTGCAGAGTCAACATAAATATGAGAAAAAGATGACTATGATTTCCGCATTCTGGTGGTGGCGTTGCTCAAGATTGAAAAAGTCGTGAGTCGCCTGACCGTGTGGAATCATTAGGATTACAATAAAGAATCAAAGGTCTGTCGTTCTTGCGACAGACCTTTTAAATTATTTATATAAATACATTAATTAAGATGAAACAGAAAAAGTTTATTCTTCAAGAGAACGAGTTACCTACAGCATGGTATAACATTCAGGCCGATATGCCCACCAAGCCCATGCCTCCTATCCATCCTGCCACCAAGCAACCGCTGGGTGTGGACGATCTAGCTCATATTTTCCCGCGTGAGTGCTGCTTCCAGGAACTTGATACAGAACATGACTTTATCCCTATCCCCGAAGAGGTGTTAGAGAAGTATAGATTCTATCGTTCAACGCCGCTTGTGCGTGCCTATGCTCTGGAGGAAGCGCTCCAGACGCCTGCACACATTTACTTCAAGAACGAGTCGGTAAATCCGCTGGGCTCCCACAAAATCAATTCGGCGTTGGCCCAATGTTTTTATGCCAAGCGCGAAGGAACCACCAATGTCACTACCGAGACAGGTGCCGGGCAATGGGGCGCTGCTTTGGCCTATGCCGCCACAGTGTTCGGCCTTGAGGCTGCTGTCTATCAAGTGAAAATCTCGATGCAGCAAAAACCCTATCGTTCGTCTATCATGCGCACCTTTGGAGCTGCTGTGACGGGGTCGCCGTCAATGTCCACCCGTGCCGGAAAGGACATTATCACGCGTGATCCCCATCATCCCGGCTCATTGGGCACCGCTATCTCTGAGGCTGTGGAACTGGCCACGACGACCCCTAACTGCAAGTACACCTTGGGGTCGGTGCTCAACCATGTGGCACTGCATCAGACAATTATCGGCTTGGAGGCCGAAAAGCAGATGGCGCTGGCTGGCGAGTATCCTGACGTAGTGATTGCATGCTTTGGAGGCGGTTCAAACTTTGGCGGCATCGCTTTCCCGTTCATGCGCCACAACCTGAAGGACGGCAAGAAAACCGAATTCATGGCTGCGGAACCCGAGAGTTGCCCGAAGCTCACCCGGGGAGAATTCCGTTATGACTTCGGTGATGAGGCTGGCTATACTCCCCTGCTGCCCATGTTCACGTTAGGCCATTCGTTCAAGCCGGCCAACATCCATGCTGGTGGCCTGCGTTATCACGGAGCGGGAGTGATTATTTCCCAATTGATCAAGGACGGGTTGATGCATGGCGTTGACATCCCGCAGCTCGAGTCCTTTGAGGCTGGGATGCTGTTTGCACGCACCGAGGGCATCATTCCTGCACCCGAATCGAGCCATGCCATCGCAGCGACCATCCGTGAGGCCCTGAAATGCAAGCAGACAGGCGAAGAAAAGGTCATCCTGTTCAATCTCTCGGGGCATGGCCTGATTGACATGAGCGCCTATGACCAGTTCCTGAACGGAGACTTGATCAACTACAGGGTTTCGGACGAAGACATTGAACAGACGCTTAAGAGTGTGCCTGAGTGAGGAGGACATCAATGCTATAGAAATAAGCACTGGAGGGCGGTAATTATTTTTCCGCCCTTCATGATGCTCTTGTTGGTGGGAAATTGTACCTTTGCGCCAGAAACAGATAAAACGTAACGACGTGAGCAATAAGAAAGTTTTTGTGTCGGGGTGCTATGACCTGTTGCATTCAGGCCATGTGGAGTTCTTCAGGCAGGCATCGCAGTATGGTGACCTGTATGTGGGCATCGGCAGCGACAAGACCATCGAGGCCCTCAAGGGCCACAAGACGATGTATAGCGAGCAGGAACGCCTGTTCATGGTGCGCGCCATCCGCTATGTCAAGGAGGCCTATATCAACCAGGGTGAGGGCTTCCTCGATTTCCTGCCCACGCTGGACATTGTGCACCCTGACTGTCTCGTGGTCAATGAGGACGGCGACCGTGAGGACAAGCGCCAGCTGTGCCGTGAGCGCGGCATGGAGTATATTGTGCTCAAGCGTGAACCCGGCAAGGGCCTGCAGGCCCGTAGCAGCACGGGATTGAAGCAGGCGGTGAGCCAGCTGCCTACCCGTCTGGACTTGGCTGGTACATGGATTGACCAGCCCTATGTGTCATGCCATGCCCCGGGATGGGCTTTGACCATCTCGCTGGAACCCACCTTCGAAATCCGTGAGCGTTGCGGCCTGTCCACCAGCACCCGCAACACCATCAAGCGTGTATGGCCCATCCAGTTGCCCGATATGGACCCCGAGATGCTGGCGCGGCTGGTCTTCTGCCTCGAGAATGATCCGGAGCGCAGCGACGGCATCGTCAGCGGTGCACAGGACGCCATCGGCATCTGTGTCCCTGGCTTGTCCCGTCACTACTACAATGGCGCTTTCTGGCCCGAGAAGATAGAATATACCCAAGACCCCGCCCTGCTGGGCTGGCTGGAGGACCACCTGTGCATGATTCCCATGTTCCCTCGCCGTCCCGACTGCAGCGTTGTCGAGGGCAAGGACATCACGCCAGTCAAGGTCAGGGCGCTGGCCGCTGCTGCCGACCGCTGCTGGGAGGCTATCCAGAACCGAGACCTGGACGCTTTTGCGGCGGCTTACAAGGCTTCGTTCGAGGCCCAGGTAGCCATGTTCCCCGCCATGATACAGCCCGGTGTGCAGGATTACATCGACCGCTACAGTGCCATGGACGGCGTGCTGGCATGGAAGATGCCCGGTGCTGGAGGTGGCGGTTATCTGGCACTCGTCTGCCGCGACCGCGCCTGTTTCCCCGACGGGGCCATCCCGTTGACCATCCGCCGCAGCGAGATGTAACCACTCCGTAATTCCCGTAAATCCCGTAATCTCCGTTACTATGAAACGCTACTGTCAAACCCTCGAGCTGCGCAATGACCGCGAGCTGATTGAGAAATATGTCGAGGCCCATGTCCATGTGTGGCCCGAAATCCAGGCTGGAATCCGCAGTGTGGGCATTCTCGACATGCAGATATATATCCTGGGAAACCGCCTGTTCATGATCTGTGACACGGTTGACGACTTTGACTGGGAGGCCGATAATGCCCGCCTGGCCACCCTGCCCAGGCAGGCCGAGTGGGAAGCCTATGTGGCCCAGTTCCAAGGCTGTGACCCGTCTGCACCCTCGACTGCCAAGTGGCAACTGATGGAACGGATCTTCAAACTTGACACGAAATGACACCCCCGACCGATAAAAAATCCCGTCTGCTGGTGACGCGCGAGGGCGTGAGCTACGTGCTGCCCTTTATCGTGGTGACCTGCTGCTTTGCCCTGTGGGGCTTTGCCAACGACATCACCAACCCCATGGTGAAAGCCTTCTCAAAGATTTTCCGCATGAGCGTGACCGACGGCACGCTGGTGCAGGTGGCCTTCTATGGCGGTTACTTCTGCATGGCGTTGCCGGCGGCGCTGTTTATCCGCCGCCACTCGTTCAAGAGCGGCATCGTGATGGGTTTGGCGCTGTATGCGCTGGGTGTGTTGCTTTTCCTTCCCGCTAGGGCATTGGGCAGCTTTGCTCCTTTCCTGGTGGCTTATTTCATCCTCACCTGTGGCTTGTCGTTCCTCGAGACGACCGCCAACCCCTACATCCTGCTCATGGGCGACAAGGAGACCGCCACGCGCCGCCTCAACCTGGCCCAGTCCTTCAACCCCATCGGGTCGCTGGCGGGCATGTTCGTGGCGATGACTTTCATCCAGGCGCGCCTCTCCCCGCTCGACACGGCCCAGCGTGCAGTGCTCGATGATGCCCGGTTCGAGGCGTTGAAGCAGAGCGATCTGGGCGTGCTGGTGCAGCCCTATGCGCTGCTGGGCGGTGTGCTCCTCGTGTTGCTCGCTGTGATGCTGTTTGTACGCATGCCTGCGGTCCATCAGGCCGCCCGCGAGCACCATGCGCCGTTGTTGCCCGCTGTGAAGCGCCTGTGGGCTAACAAACCCTACCGTAACGGTGTGGTGGCCCAGTTCTTCTATGTGGGTGCCCAGATTACCTGCTGGACCTTCATCATCCAGTACGGCACGCGCGTGTTCATGGCCGAGGGCATGGGTGAACAAGCCGCCGAGGTGTTGTCACAGCGTTACAACATCGTGGCCATGGTGCTGTTCTGCCTCATGCGTTTTGTCAACGTCCTGCTGATGAAACACTTCAGGCCCGGACGGCTGCTGGCCGTCTTTGCCGCAGTGGCACTGCTGCTGTTGTGTGGCGTGATATTGGTGGGTGGTCGCACGGGTATCTACTGCCTCGTGGCCGTGTCGGCCTGCATGAGCCTGATGTTCCCCACCATCTACGGCATTGCGCTGGGCAATGTGCATGAGGACACCGAATTGGGCTCCGCAGGACTCATTATGGCTATCCTGGGCGGTAGCCTCCTGCCTGCTGTTCAGGCCATGATTATCGACAGCGGCTTGCAGGTGCTGCCTGCCGTCAACCTGTCATTTGTCGTGCCGGCTGTGTGCTTTGTAGTGGTGATGCTCTACGGCCTTCGCCACAAGGGCTAAGAATCTTTCATTATTTGCTGGTCAATAACAGGTCGATGAGCACCGTCACATCGGCGATGCTGAGTGTGCCGTCATGGTCCACGTCGGCTGCCACCAGATCCAGACCAGCCATCTCTCCGCTGAGTAGGCAGTCGATGGCAAATGAGATATCGGCAATGTCGGCAGCGCCATCACCGTTGGCGTCGCCAGGAGTCACCGTGGGGCCACCGTTTACTGCCGTGAACACGGCTTGCTTGATGCCTCCGCTGCTCACCACAGTGCCCGTCCATGAAACGAAGCGCAGGCGCGCCATGCTCAACCCTGCCGGTATGGGCAAGGAAAAATACAACTGGTGTGTACTTACACCGGGGGTGGTGGGCGCGCATGTAACCGAATCGATGGGTGTCCCGTTCATATCGTCGATGGCGAGCGTGAGCGAAGCCTTCTCCAGGTCGAAGTTGCTGTCATAGAAATACTTGGTGAACCATGTGACAGTGGCATTGATGCTGTCCATGCCCGCACAGGAGAATGTCGGCGACGTGAGCGTCAATACCGCTCCTGAACTGACGTACAAAACGATTTTTCCTGAACCGATGTTACTGTCTGTTAGCGGCACATTGGGATTGTTATAGGTCCAGCCGTCAAACTCGTCGCTGTTGAATTGCGGCAGCTGTGCGGCTAGGGAAAAAGCCATCAGGGTGGTCATGAGCAGGATGAGGACTCTATTCATGATTATAGGAGTGATTGAGGTGATTGATATGATTGATATGTGCAAAGGTATGCTTTTTCCTGCAGATAAACAAACTGCGCACGGCGGGCCAAAAATATTCTTTGCTAAAAAGAATGCTTGCTTATAAAAAAATGACTACCTTTGCCAAAAGAACTAAAACCATTAATTAACCAGAGAAATCATCTTACCGCTTTGGAGAGTCTAATGCATTGAATGACAGCCACGAAGGAGGTGGGAGGTTTCCGCTAAAACTTACAAGAATTGGAAAACGAAATTCTGGCACTTAACGCCAATCAGGTAGTGGCCTACCTGCAGAAAGAACCCCGCGAGTTCACCAAGGCCGACATCATCCGCTACATTGAGGAGAACAACATCCGTATGGTCAATTTCATGTACCCCGGCGGTGACGGCAAGTTGAAAACCTTGAACTTTGTCATCAGCAGCAAGGACTATTTGCGCACCATCCTCTCGTGTGGTGAGCGCGTTGACGGCTCCAGCCTGTTCAGTTTCATCCAGGCCAGCTCGAGTGACCTGTATGTGCTGCCCCGTTTCAGCACCGCCTTCCTCGATCCGTTTGCCGAGATTCCCACCCTGTGCCTGCTGTGCTCATTCTTTGACAAGGACGGCAATCCCCTGGAGAGCTCTCCCGAGCAGACGCTGCGCAAGGCCGCTCAGGCTTTCCGCGAGGTGACGGGCATGGAATATGAGGCCATGGGTGAGTTGGAGTACTACGTTATCCGTCCCTCGGTTGACTACTACCCCGCCCGCGACCAGCACGGCTATCACGAGTCGATGCCCTATGCCAAGACCAACGACTTCCGCCAGCGCTGCATGGACTACATCGCCAAGGCTGGTGGCCAGATCAAGTACGGTCACAGCGAGGTGGGTAACTTTGAGCAGGACGGCGTGGTCTATGAGCAGAACGAGATTGAGTTCCTGCCCGTGCCCGTGCTCGACGCCGCCGACCAGCTGATGGTGGCCAAGTGGGTGATCCGCAACCTGGCCTTCCGCGCCAACCTAAATGTCACCTTCGCTCCCAAGATCACGACCGGCAAGGCCGGCTCGGGTCTGCACATCCACATGCGCATGATGAAGGATGGCCGCAACATGATGCTTAACGATAAGGGCGTCCTCAGCGACGAGGCCCGCAAGGCTATCGCCGGCATGATGGACCTGGCTCCCGCCATCACCGCCTTCGGTAACAAGAACCCGATGTCCTACTTCCGCCTGGTTCCCCATCAGGAGGCTCCCACCAATGTATGCTGGGGCGACCGCAACCGCTCCGTGCTCGTTCGCGTGCCTCTGGGCTGGACCGCTGGTGCCGACATGTGCCGCACGGCCAACCCGCTGGAACCCGCTAGCAACTTCGACACGACGCAGAAGCAGACCGTCGAGATGCGCTCGCCGGACGGCTCAGCCGACATCTATCAGCTGCTCGCTGGACTGTGCGTAGCATGCCGCCACGGCTTCGAGATGGAGAATGCACTCGATCTGGCCGCTAAGACCTACGTTGACGTGAACATCCATGATGCCGCCAACGCTGCCCGCCTCAACGAGCTCGACTGCCTGCCCGACAGCTGCGTCGCCAGTGCCGACTGCCTGGAGAAACTGCGTGCCGCCTTCGAGGAGAAGAACGTCTTCAGCGCCCACATGATCGACGGTATCATCGCCGAGTTGCGCTCGTTCAACGACCGCACCCTGCGTCACGACATCGAGCACGATCCCAAGCGCACCGCCCAGCTCGTCAACGAGTACTTCCAGTGCGGCTAATTCCCCGTCTGCCAGACAACTCAGACAACATAATCAGCATCAAGGGACAACGTCATCACGTTGCCCCTTGATGTTATATATGGTTTTTGTCGTAATTGGCCTTGGGTTACATCATGCGGCGTTGGAGCCATAGGCGAAATACAGGGTCGGTTAAGTATAGCAGGCCTCGACCTTGAGTCTCGATGAGGTCTTTCTTTATCAATGCGTTTTTTAACCGTGTAATATTGGCCGGACTGCCTAAGTTGAATTCTTCTCTAATCTCTTTTTCGCCAAATCTATGATGGTGGCCCATTGCAATAGCTCGCAGGAAGTTCATCTGGTAGGCCGACAGTGGCTCCACTTGTTGCATGAACAATGCTTCGTTTGCATCTAGCAGATCGTTGACGGCAAGGTCTAACTGTGCCTCGGTGGCGCTCATGCCTTCGTTCAGCCGAGAAAAGAGCTGCCATGCCAGTTGCTGCACATAGGATGAATAGCTGTCCACGATGTCACACAATCGTTCTGCCAGATCTCGTGTAATGTTCTTGTTGCGGTCTTTGAAATGTGAGACAATGTAATCTACCCAGTCCCCTTTATCGATTTTGCCCAAGTATATCATGTCGCCGAACTGATAGAAAGGCATGTTGCGTCGCTGGAAGATGTTGCTCATCAGATGCTGCTTGCTGCCAAACAGGCAATATGAAGTCAGTTGCTGATGCTGCCAGGTCGACCTGAGGCGCTTTTGCACTGTCAATGAGTCTGGCAGTTCTCCCAATTGCTGGAACTCGTCAATGCAGATAACAATGCGTTTATTGCGCTTGCGGGCAATCTCTTCAGCAAGATTCAGCACCTCGTCGGGCGTGTGCGTCTTGGGTGTGATGCCCAGTGATAGTGAGAAGTCGGTGTTGGCTTCGGGCGAGAAGGTGAGTTTTGGGGTAAGGCGTACCAGGAATTCTTTGGCATATTCCATCCACTTCTCGGCATGAGAGGCGGTTTGTTTGAGAACAGCAGCTGACAGGGCATTGTAGAATTCATACTCTGTTTTGCAGGCAAACATGTCGAGATAAACGACAATGATGTCTTGCTGCGAATCGAGCAAGTTCTTCACATGCTTGACCAACGATGTCTTACCGATGCGGCGTGGAGAAATCAATATAGTATTGATCCCTTCGGTGAAGTTTGCCATCAATCGTTGTGTCTCTTTTTCGCGGCCGATGAAATTATAGTCACTCACCGCTGTGCCAAATATAAAACTCCTCTTGTCCATAGTTCCTAATTTTTTTCACCGCAAAGATATATCTTTTTTTTATAATACACAAGGTTGTATAAGATTTATTACACAAGGTTGTGTTACACAACTTTGTAAAACACAACCTTGTGTATTGAATAATTGGGTGCTTTTCAGGAGGTTATAACCAAGAATAAATGACAACACACCACTAAACTGCCTTGTTGTGGAGGCAGATTGGTGGTGTGGTTAGGTATGGATTAAAGCAACTGCTTACTTTTCCTCTTGCTTGTCGTCCATCAGGCCGGCACGGAAGCCTCCTTGCTGGGCAACCTGCACGCCATACTGGTAACCCAGTTGGTAGGCCTGCTGCACGAGCTGCTGCATCTGCTGCATGATCATCTGGTACTGCTGCTGATACTGCTGCTGGTTAGGATAAGTGGGTTGTTGCTGTTGTTGCGGTTGCGGATTGATCGGCGGAAAGTTGGGTGCCTGCTGCTGGGGCTGTTGCGGTTGCTGGTCCCAAGGGTTGGGAATATCTTCACCACCCGACATCTGGCCACCGCCCTGCTGCTGGGCCTGGCGTGCAGCTTCTTCTAACTTTCTCTGAAGTTCATCAAGTAATCCCATAGTAGTTGCGAAAATTAAACGGTTAATTAACTCGACAAATTTAGGTGTTTTTTATGGCAAATCCAAACCTTTTACCCCTATTTAATATTTTTTCATAATCAATCAGTGGCTTATCGCTCCAGGCACTTTTGCTCGAACGGGAGCAATTCCTGCTCCTCGGCCTTGATGATGACGGGCATGCCCACGCGGGCATACTTCTCTTTCAGGATGATGATGTCCTTGTCCAGCAGGCGGACGCAGCCCTCGCTGGCGCGGCCCGGCACGGAGCTCTCGTTGTTGGTGCTGCCGTGGATGCCGATGCCGCTATGACCGGGGGTGTCCAGGCGCAGGAACCAGTGTCCGTAGGCCAGGATGCTGCCTCGTCCGTCGCCGAAGTCGTGTTTCCATGTCGAGGCATCCTGAATCATGGTGATGGTGAACGGCTTGCCGTCGGGCGATTCTGGAGTGCGCATGTCGCCCTTGCCCTGCTTGTCCCCCTTGTTCTTGCCCATGCACACAGGAAAGGACTCCAAGGCTATAGTGTCGCCCCCGTAGCGGGCGTACACGGTGAGTGTCATGTCCTTCTTGGAAACGACGATGAATGCCGAGTCCTTGTTGGCGGTAACCTCGGGATGGGTAATGAGCTGCCGCGGTGCAGTGTCCTGGGCAGCGATGGTATCGGGTGCGGCGGGCTGTTGCTGCCTGTCCTTGTTCCCGGTGCACGAGAGCAAGGTCAGAGCGGTCAGCAGGATGTATAGTAAGCGTTTCATTGATAATCTATTGGACGGTTTGATGCCGGAGAGTGGCCGGTATTCACCGCAAATTTACAAAAATCGCCCGACACGACAAAAATGCGGGGCCGGAAACGCGTCCCGGCCCCGCATACTATATTCCTCAGCGGCGTCAAACGGTACTATCCCTCCCTGAAATTAATAGAAATATAGTTTGTTTTACAAAAAAAACCACCAAAATTTGCATAATATATTTACTTTATATAATTTTGCACCAAATAACAAATATATAATATTGTACTATAAATAAAATAATTAAATTTTTATGGACAAGAAAGAACGCTTTAACAAGTTGATTCGGTACATCATTTGGGCGTATGACGTGCCGTTCCAATCGGCTCTCAAAACAATATCAAAAAAGGTCGGAGTAGGACACTCCAACCTTTCAACGGCATTGAGGGGCAACGAAATTTATTTGACGGATAGTCTGGTGACGAAAGTGAACTATGCCTATGGGGAGCCTTTCCGCAGGGAGTGGCTCGTATTCGGCACGGGGGATATGCTAAAAGATAATTCGCAAGCAGTCATAAGTGATCCAGCGACGATTATTGCTAGCCAGCAAGAAACTATTAAGAGTCTTTCTGATAGTTTATCTGCTTTGACGACCCTACTGAGAAATTAGATTCTGTCATTGTAGCTTTTGGGTCGTTGAACTATAGAACACGGGGCTGGAACCATCTCGTTCCAGCCCCGCGATTTGAATATCCTTAGGCTCTAGCTTAACTCCGATTATGCCTCAGGGTCAACACCCCACTGCTGGCGAGCCAGACGGCGGTAGTTGTTGTAACGCCACTGGGCATTCTCCTTAGCGGCTGCAAACAGCTCGGCTGCCTCATCGGGATACTGCTTCAGTACCGATGCGTAGCGAACCTCGCCCTTGAGGAAGTTCTCGAACTCGTCCCAGTTGGGAGCGGGGCTGTCGAGGGTGAAGGGATTCTTGCCCTCGGCCTCAAGCTGCGGGTTGTAACGCCACAGGTGCCAGTAACCGCAAGCAACGGCTGCCTTCTCCTCGGCCTGGGCCTTGCCCATACCGGCCTTGATACCGTGGTTGATACAGGGAGCGTAGGCGATGATGATCGAAGGACCGTCATAAGCCTCGGCCTCGCGGATGGCCTTCAGGCACTGGGCATCGTTGGCGCCCATAGCGATCTGGGCAGCGTAAACGTAGCCGTAGGTGCTGGCAATCAGACCCAGGTCTTTCTTGCGGACGCGCTTGCCGGCAGCGGCAAACTTGGCGATAGCACCGATCGGGGTAGCCTTGGAGGCCTGACCACCGGTGTTGGAGTAAACCTCGGTGTCGAGCACGAGGATGTTGACGTTCTTGCCGCTGGCAA
>JAEEGI010012797.1_pt1 | contig 17884 bp, 19 predicted proteins | sample 8958751 | NCBI WGS metagenome assembly JAEEGI01 (sample SAMN16246545, study PRJNA631951) | gut metagenome | biome: gut microbiome; feature: rumen; material: KS-attached | host: Bos | place: Iran: Karaj | collected 2018-10 | reverse complement strand
TCGCGGCGCTGATGCTGGCGTTCTGCATGGTGCTGCCGTTTTTGACCGGCCAGGTGCAGCAGATTGCGAACAAGGTGTCGCTGATGCATCTGCCCGTGCTGCTCTGCGGCTATTTCTGCGGCCCGTGGTACGGCCTCGCGGTCGGTATCGTTGCGCCGCTGATGCGTTCGTTTTTGTTCCACATGCCGGCCATGTTTCCCAACGCGATCGGCATGGCGTTTGAGCTCGGCACCTACGGCCTTGTGACCGGCCTGCTGTATCGGCTGCTGCCGAAAAGGCCGGGCTGGATCTACGTTTCGCTGTTTGCGGCCATGCTGCTCGGGCGGCTCGTCTGGGGGCTTTCGCGCACCGCGCTGGCCGGCCTCGGCGGCGACCCGTTCACGCTCAAGCTCTTTTTGACCAACGGCTTCATCAACGCCGTGCCCGCCGTCGCGCTGCAGCTGCTTGCGGTGCCGGTGCTGGTCATGGCGGTCTACCGCGCGTTCCCGCGCCTCAGGCCCGCCGAAAAGCCGAAAGAAACCGCGAATTCCTCCGAAGCGCCTGCGGCGGAATGACGGCCGCGGAAAGGACGAAGCTTTATGGAAAAACCGAAGGTATACTTTACCTCTGTGATTACCCCGGCGTCGGTTTCGGCGCTCTATGACCGCGTCTGTGCCCCGCTGCAGGGCAGGATCGCCGTCAAGCTCCATTCGGGCGAACAGGGGAACCAGAACTTCCTGCGGCCCGACTTCTGGCAGCCGCTGGTCGACCGCATCGGCGGCACGGTGGCGGAATGCAACACGGCCTACCCCGGCGCGCGCAACAGCAGCGAAAAGCACAAACAGCTGCTGCAGGACCACGGCTGGACGCAGTATTTCACGGTGGACCTGCTGGACGAGACAGGGCCGGATCTCGCGCTGCCCGTGGAGCACGGCCACGTGCTGACGGAAGACTTTGTGGGCAAGAATCTGGCAAACTACGACTCGCTGCTGGTGCTTTCGCACTTCAAGGGCCACCCGATGGGCGGCTTCGGCGGCGCGCTCAAGCAGCTTTCCATCGGCTGCGCCTCAAGCGAGGGCAAAGCGTGGATCCATTCCGCGGGCAGAACGAAGGACCAGCGCCTCGTCTGGCGCGACCTGCCGGAGCAGGACCGCTTTCTGGAAAGCATGGCGGACGCCGCGTCCGCTGTCGTCCGCTACTTCGGCGGCAAAGCCGCCTATATCAACGTGATGAAGAATCTTTCCGTCGACTGCGACTGCTGCGCCGTGGCGGAGGACCCCTGCATGGCGGACGTCGGCGTGCTCGCGTCGCTCGATCCGGTCGCGCTCGACCAAGCGTGCATCGATCTGGTCTACGCCGCCAAGGATGACCCCGGGCAGGCCCATTTTCTGGAGCGGATCGAATCGCGCCACGGCATCCACACCGTGGAGGCGGCCGCCGCGCTCGGCTTCGGCTCGCGGGAGTATGCGCTGGTCAACGTGGATGCATAAACACGCGCTTAAAGCACGATCCCCCGGTGAAGCCGGGGGATCGTGTCTTTTGCTTTCATTACGTTTTGAATACAAGCTGAACCAGCACCATATAGCACGCAGTACCGACGCCGATGCTCAAAAGCGTGTTTTTGCGCCAGACGTGCAGCAGCACGACCACGATGCACGCGAGCAGCTCCGGAATGCCGTAGGGCCACGAGAGCACCGCGGTGTCCTTGAGGCAATAGACCACCAGCATGCCCATGATGGCGTAGGGGAGCACCTTGCCGAGATAGTCGACGAAGGCGGGCGTCCTGCCGCCCGGGAACACCAGAAACGGCAGCGACCGCAGCAGATAGGTGACGGCGGCGATCACGGCGATGAGCAGAAAGGTGTGGGTGTTAACCATCGGCCGGCACCTCCTTTTTGCGCAGAAGGGTGAGCACGACCGCGATCAGCAGCATGGCGGGGATCAGCATGTTGTCGGAGCCGAAGATCAGCAGGCTGAGCGCTGCGGCGGCGGCGCCGATCAACACCGGCAGGTGATTGCGGTTGGCGCGCCACTGGTCCACGACGATGGTGACGAACAGCGCCGTGAGCACAAAGTCGATCCCTTTGGTCGGGAACGGGAGCACGCCGCCGACGGCCGCCCCGAGCGTGCAGCCGAGGATCCAGTAGCACTGGTCGAACAGCGACACGAAGAAATAGTAGTCGTGGCGCGCCGGGCCGGCGGTCTGGTCGCCGCACAGGAGGGAATAGGTCTCGTCGGTCAGCGCGAACATCAGATAGGGCTTGCGCCAGCCGGCGCCTTTGTATTGCCCGATCATGGATACGCCGTAGAACAAATGGCGCGCGTTGACCATCAGCGTGGTTACGGCGGCGGTCAGCAGCGACACCCCGCCGGACAGAAGGTCGACCGCGACGTATTGCATGGAGCCCGCATACATGGTACACGCCATCACGGGCGCCAGCCAGACCGGGTAACCCCGCGTGCGCAAAATGACGCCGAACCCGAAGCCGAGTCCGAGGTAGCCGGCAAAGACCGGCAGCGTGCGCAGCAGGGCGCGCCGCGCGGCGGCAAGGCGGGGAGAGCGCATCGCGATCGCATCCTTTCCGAAGATTTCGGCGCTGCCCGAAGGAAGCAAGTGCTATTATACGCTTCTTTTGCCGCCGCTGTCAACCGGGCGCGCGCGCCGAAAAATATTTTGAAAAAGACTTGATTTTTGTATAACGGTTGTGTATAATAGCAGGGCAATCGAGCACACGGAGAGTTGTCCGAGCTGGTCGAAGGAGCACGACTGGAAATCGTGTAAACCGTCAACGCGGTTTCGAGGGTTCGAATCCCTTGCTCTCCGCCAAAGAAAGCAGTCTGAAACGGGCTGCTTTTTTATTTCCGCAGAATTCCGAAAGGGGAGGGGCAAGGGATTCGAACAAGGAGGGAGCGAAGAGGAAGAAAACAGCCCGGTGGGCTGTTTTCGCCGACGGGGCAACGAGCGCAGCGAGGCGACAGGCGCGGCAGCGCCGGAAAAATCCCTTGCTCTCCGCCATCATTAAGAAAGTGGATAAACCTTTGATTTACAAGGGCTTATCCACTTTTTTGTCTCAAAAACCGTGCTTTTGACGGGAGCACGATTTTTTGAGGGTTTTCGCAGAATCGTGCTCCTCTTTTTTGACGAAAGAAATCTTTGTTTTCTTCTCTGGAATACACGATTTTTCCGAAAGAGAGGCAGAAAAATGAAAAAACTGTATATCCGAAATCAGTCAGAAGAAATGACGCTGAAAGAGCTGTTTGAGCAGTTCCTTGTTGCAAAGCAGTGTATCAACGTTTCTCCCTATACGCTTAGGTTTTATGAGGGTTGCAATCAAAAAGTGCAAATGCTCCTTCTGACCGCAAAAGCGCGGCCGCAGGGCGTCAGGCGGCTGTTCACGCGCGATCTTATTTCTAAAGAATACTTAAACCTGACCTCCCCCATTGACAGACGGGTTTCAAACCCGATATAATGAAGAAAACAACTGAACAGATAGAGGAATCTTCCATGAAAAAGAGAATCACCGCCTGCCTTCTTTGCCTGCTTCTGCTGCCTGCGCTGACCCTGTTCGCCGCGGCAAAGAGCGGCAGGCTGGATGCCGCCGTCGCCGCCGAGACCCGCGCGATCGCCGTGGAGATCGAAAGCGAGGGCGCGGTACTGCTGAAAAACGAGGACGGCGCGCTGCCGCTGCGGGGCAAACGCGTCAACGTGTTCGGCGCGGGGTCCGTGCAGCCGTTCTATGGCGGCGCGGGGTCCGGCGCGGTCACATCAGACGACCCTGTCAGCTTTTATGAAGCGCTCGACAGCGCGGGGATCGAATACAACCCGGCGCTGAAGCGGCTCTATGAGCGTCACGTGCGCGCCTTTTCGCCGAAAACGGACAACACCGTAATCAACAATCTGCTGCAGCTGGCGCTCGCCAGAAGCGCGCTGAAGGAAATGCCGCTGAAGCATCTGAGCGAAGACGTGATGCGGCAGGCAAAAGCCTTTTCCGACACGGCGCTGCTCGTAATCAGCCGCACCAGCGCGGAGGGCCGCGACCTTTCCGCAGACACGCTGCGGCTGTCCGATGAAGAAAAACGCCTGGTGGAGGCTGTCACGGCTGCCTTTTCCGAAGTGATCGTGCTGTTCAACACCGGAAACATCATGGAAACCGGCTGGCTCGACGATTACGCCAGCATCAAAGCGGCTTTGCTGCTCTGGATCCCCGGCGAATTCGGCTTTGAGGGCGCGGCAAAAGTGCTCTCGGGCGAGGTGTCCCCCTCCGGTCGGCTGGCCGACACCGTGGCATACCGCATCGACGACCACCCGTCCTCGGTCTGCTTCGGCTCCCACAGCTATGACACCGGCGACCACTACGTCGAATACAGCGAGGGCATCTACGTCGGCTACCGCTATTTTGAAACCTTTGCGCCCGAAAAAGTTCAATATCCGTTCGGCTACGGTCTTTCCTATACGGCCTTTGAAAGAACAGACGCCTCCATTGTCCGCGACGGCAACACGATCCGGGCGCAGGTAACAGTCCGCAACATCGGCTGCTGCGCCGGAAAAGAAGTCGTGCAGCTCTATTACAGCGCGCCCTACACCCCGGGCGGAATCGAAAAAAGCGCCGTCGTACTCGGCGCGTTCCAAAAAACAAAGCTGCTCTTACCCGGCGAAAGCGAACGGATCACGCTGACCATGCCCCTGCGCGAAATGGCGTCGTATGACCAGTACGGCGCGCAGGCCTACGTCCTGGATCCGGGCGACTACAAGCTGTTTCTCGGTGAGAACGTCCGCTCGCCCTATGCCCGGACGACTGTGACGCTGGAAAAGGCGGTCTTCAACACCGACGACGCCACCGGCGCGCCGATCCGAAATCTGTTTGCTTCGGCGAACAACGGCCTGACGGTGCTTTCGCGCAAGGACGGCGCCGTGCCGCCGCTGCGGCAGCTTGCGGCGGATGACGCGGTAAAAAACAAAGACGCCCTGCCCGCGCCGAAGACCGGCGGCGAAGCGCCGAAGACCGGCGCGCGCTATGACAAACCGGTCACGCTGCAGGACGTTGCCGCCGATGAAAGCAAGTGGGACGTGTTTTTGGACCAGCTGACGCCCGACGAGCTGATCGACCTCGCGATCCATTCCGGCTATGAAACGCAGGGCGTCAAACGCCTCGGCATCCCCGCCACAGAGGACAACGACGGGCCCTCTTCTGTGAAGGGCCGCCACGGTCTGGTCTATGTGGACAGCGGTACGGCATATCCGTGCGAGACGGCCATCGCCTGCACGTGGAACGAGAAGCTGGCCGAGCGGATGGGCGAAGGCGCGGGCAAGGAAGCCGCGGACATGGGCGAAGACATCTGGTACGCACCCGCCGTCAACCTGCACCGCAACCCGATGGGCGGCCGGAACTTCGAATACTTTTCGGAAGATCCTCTGCTCTCCGGCGTGCTCGGCGCGGCGATCATCCGCGGCGCGAACCGCTATGAGCTGGTGACGACCGTCAAGCATTTTGCGCTTAACGACCAGGAATCTCACCGCAGCGGCCTGTTCACCTGGGCCGACGAACAGGCGATCCGCGAGCTGTATCTGCGCGCCTTTGAACGCCCGGTCAAGCAGGGCGGCACCGTCGGCGTCATGAGCGCCTATAACCGCGTGGGGCCCAACTGGTGCGGCGCGAGCAGCGCCCTGCTGCAGGACCTGCTGCGAAACGAATGGGGCTTTGCCGGCTACGTGATCTCCGACTATTCCTCCAACTTCACCGGCAGGGGCTACATGAGCCCCGTAAACGCCGTCTATCACGGCAACGACACCATGCTGACCGGCATCTGGTCGCTGCAAAAGCCCTCGCACGTCATCGCCATGAAGGAGGCTTACCGGCGCGACCCGGTCGGGTTCGGCACGGCGCTGCGCGAAGCGGCAAAGCACCTTTGTCAGGCAAAGATGCATACCAAGGCGTTTCTGCACCCGGAACGGACCTATGATGATTCGTTCTTCGGCTCGCTCGAATCCCCCTTCGCGTGGGATTTCTCGTTCCCCTATCTGTTTTCTCTTTTGCGCTATCTCCTGAATAATCTGGCAAACGTTGTGATCTTTGCGTTCCGCTATATTCTTTGAGAGGTGATCAAAATGAAAAAAGCCCTTGCAGCGCTTCTGTGCCTGACGCTTCTGTTCGTCTGCACCTGCCCCGCCTTTGCGCAGGACGCCGGGACGGTCTGCGGCACTGCAGCCGAACTGCTTGATTTTGTGATCGTCAGCAGACAGTACACCACGCCTTTGCGCATTGTGCCGGCAACACTGACGCAAAACGGCGAAAGCCGCAGCGTTTATCTGGTCGCCATGCTCGGCATGAAAGAAAAAGAAGGCCAGGTCAACAGTCAGAAAGGCGGCGGCACGGGTCCGTATGCCGCGCTCGTGAAGGAAACGCTGTTTCAGACCGTTCCCGCGGGGTCGGCGCTCGTCTTTGCCGGCCACAGCCTCGGCGGAATGACCGCGCAGATTCTGCGCTGCGACAAGCAGTTGCAGGACACCTATGAGATCCTCAACGTGCTTTGCGGCGGCTCGCCCCTGATGGAAGTGGAAGCAGACGGCGAAGGCTCTTTACACCGCCTGACGGATATCTGGGACCTGATCCCCTATATCAGAAGCACGTCTTTGTGCGCATTTATCCGGCAAATCAAAACGGCGCACCGCGAAAGCGGCTGCTACTTTCTGAACCCGGACGGCGCGCACAATGATTCCTATGGGCGAAACGACGTCTGGGGCAGTTACGACGTGTTCGGCGAAAAGGGCGGCACGGCTGAACTGCAGTTTTATCCGGAACAGATCTGCGCCTACGGCGCCGCCGCGGGCTGACAGTTCAAATAAACACTGATAATACAGGGAGGTATTCTTATGAAACAAAAGCTCATTTCCGTTCTTCTCTGCGTATTGCTGCTGTTCGGCACGCTCGGCGTGGCGGCCGGCGCACAAGCCGAGACCCGTTATGTGGTGCTCGGCGATTCCATCGCCTTCGGCTCCGGCCTTTCCAACCCGAAGCAGGCCGTCTACGGCAAGATCGTGGCCGACACGAACGGCTACGCCTATGAAAACTACGCCGTGCCCGGCCACACCACCGGCAACCTGCTGCGCCGCATGGAAACCGACGCGGTGAAGGAAGCCATCAGGAACGCCGATATCATCAGCATCTCCATCGGCGGAAACAATTTCCTGTTAGGCAACCTCAACGGTCTGCTGTTCGACGGCATCGTCAAACAGGATTACGCCCGCTTTGACGAGATCGCCGCGAATTACTATACGGATCTGGAAAAGATCGTGGACAACATCCGCGCGCTGAACGAGGGCGCGGCAATCGTGCTGCAGACGCTCTATAACCCGCAGACGGGTTATGTGGGCGACGTCTATCAGGCCGGCGCCGACCGGCTCAACGCGACCATGCGCAGATATATGCAGGACCATCCGGGTGAGATCCTGCTCGCCGACGTTGCCGCCGCCCTGACGGATTCCGGCACCGACTTTGCCGAGGACCGGATCCACCCGAGCGCCGAAGGCAACGAAAAGATTGCAAAGGTCGTTTTGCAGACGCTCTTTGACAACGGACTTGGCACAAAAACGGAGCCCGTGATCGCCACCAGGGGCGCCGACGCGCGCGGCACCGGCATCTTCACCGTGTTCGTCAACCTTTACGGCCGGTTCTTCCACCTGCTGGCCGTCATCCGCAGCCTGCTGCACATCGGCTGAGCCGAAGGAGAAACGATATGGCAATTCTTGACGTCATTCGCGAAAGAAGAAGCGTGCGCACCTTTGACGGCACGCCCCTGCGCCCGGAGGACGCCCGGCAGATTCTGGACTTTGCCGCCGCAGCGGACAACCCGTTCGGCCTTCCGGTCGACTGGGTCCCGCTGGACGCAAAAACGACCGGCCTTTCCAGCCCGGTGATCGTGGGCGCCGACACCTTCCTGGCCGGTAAGCTCCGGCAAACGCCGTTTGCGGAAGCGGCGTTCGGCTATTCCATGGAGCGCGTCGTGCTGTTTGCCGCGGCGCGCGGGATCGGAACGACCTGGATCGCCGGCACGATGGACCGCGGCGCGTTTGAAGCCGCCGCCGGCCTCAGGGACGGGGAATTCATGCCCTGCATCACCCCGCTGGGCTACCCGGCAAAAAAGATGTCGCTGCGCGAGAGTGTCATGCGCAGGGGCGTGAAGGCCGACAGCCGCCTGCCGTTTTCCGCGGTGTTTTTTGAAGAATCGTTCGACCGGCCGCTGACAGAGGAAGCCGCCGGCAGACTGCGGGATGCGCTGGAGGCGGTGCGTTTTGCCCCCTCCGCCGTGAACAGGCAGCCGTGGCGCGTCGTCGTATGCGGCGACAAGGTGCATTTTTATGAAAAGAAAAACAAAGCCCAGAGCGGCGGATGGGACGTGCAGCTGGTCGATCTCGGCATCGCGCTCTGCCACTTTGCGCTGACCGCGCAGGAAGGCGGGCTCGCCCTCTCGTTTTTGCAGGAGGATCCCGGCATCGCGTGCGCGGCGGACACCGCCTACGTCGCTTCCTATGCGGTTTGCGAAACACCGGACCTGAAGAAAGAAAAGCACATACAGCAGCATCTGAATTTTCCCGCGCCGCTGCAGCAGGCGGCAGAAACGTTTGAAGTATGATCAAAAAAACAAATCCTTCGGAAATGACCGAAGGCCCGTTCTTTCAAAAAATACTGTTCTTTGCCATCCCCGTCACGCTGACGGGCTTATTGCAGATTGTCTATAACACCGCGGACACCGCCGTTGTCGGCCGCTTTGCCGGAAAGACCGCGCTGGCCGCCGTTGGATCCACCGGCTCCATGATCGGGCTGATCGTCAATCTGTTCACCGGGCTTTCGATGGGCGCCGGCGTGCTGACGGCACGCATGCTCGGCGCAAAGGACAAAGACGGCGTGCAGCGCGCTGTGGGCACCGCCATGGGTCTCAGCGTGCTCAGCGGCCTTCTGATCGCCGCAACCGGCATTCTCCTGTCGCCCACGCTGCTGCGCTGGATGCAGGCGCCGGCGGACACGATCGACCTTTCCACGCTCTACGTACGCATCTACTTTCTCGGCGCGCCGGGGGCTATGGTGTTCAATTTCGGCGCGGCCATCATCCGCTCCACCGGCGACACCCGACGTCCGCTGCAGTATCTTGCGGCATCCGGGTTTCTGAACATCGCGCTGAACCTGTTCACCATTGTCGTGCTGCACTGGGGCGTGGCCGGCGTTGCAATCGCCACCATCGCGTCGCAGTATCTGACCGCCGTGCTTGCCGTACGCTATCTGACCAGAACGACGCAGGACATCCGTCTGAATCTGCGCCGCGCCCGCTTGTTCCAATCGGAGCTGAAAGAGATCCTGCGCATCGGTGTGCCGGCAGGGCTGCAGAACGCGCTGTTCTCCATCTCCAACGTCATCATCCAGTCCAACGTCAACTCGTTCGGCTCCGACGCCATGGCCGGCATTTCGGCTGGTTCCAACTACGACGCCTATATCTACACCGCAACCAACGGCTTTGCACAGGCGGCGATGACCTTCACGTCACAGAACGTCGGCGCCAAAAAGCCTGAAAACCTGCGCCGGGTCTGGCTGGTTTCCGTTCTCAGCGCGTCGGCAGCAGCCGTCACGCTGCAAACCGTCGGCCTGCTGCTGCGCGAGCCGATCGTGTCGCTGTTTTCCTCTGACCGCGCGGTCATCGCTGTGGGGACGCAGCGAATGGCGCTGATCATGCCGTTCTTCGTGTTCTGCTCGCTGCTCGACGTCACCGGCGGCGCCGTACGCGGACTCGGCCGGTCATTCCAGATCATGCTCGTGTCCCTCTTCGGCGCGTGCGGTTTGCGGCTGCTGTGGGTGTTCTGCTTTCTCCCTTTGCGGCGCACCCTGCCGTTTCTTTACATCTCCTATCCGCTCTCGTGGGGCGTCACCTTCCTCGTGGCAACCGGACTGTTTTTGTACCTGACGCGCCCGAAGATGCTGGAAAAGGAGCTGGGCCTGTCATCGCAGGACTGAAGGCGGCCCGTTTTTGAGCGCCGGCATTCGCCGCCGGGAGCGGACCGTGTTTTGCAGCTGTCCGCAGCATAATACAGACAAAGCCCTGTATGAACGCGTACTTTTCAAGCAGCCGTTTGTGCAGGTCTTTTGTTTGTGCGGATGTTGAAGGCCGTGTTTTTTCAAACATCAAAGCCGTCGGTTCAATCGGCGGCTCTGCTTGTGTTTGTTCTGATCAGCCATCAGGGCGCGGCAAGCTGAAAAAGGCGGTAAAGATCTGTGTTTTCACCGGAGCGCAACGCCTGTTCTGCACGTGCACATGCTGTTTTCCAGGCAAGAATCGTCAAACCGCTTGATTTCTGTCCATATGTAATTTATAATAAGAAAAAAGGACCGTTCTGAATCGAACCAGAAGGATGAGGCTGTTATGCGTACTGTTACATTTGCTTTTACCGGAAAGGGCGGCGTCGGAAAAACGTCGCTTTCCGCCGCGCTGATCCGTCTTTTGTCAGAGCGCTACCCCGATAAAAGGATCCTGGCCGTAGACGCCGATCCGGCTATCGGACTCGCAACAGCGCTCGACATGAAGCCGCCGATGACGCTGGACGACGTCCGGCTGCGGATTGCCGCAAGCATTGACAAGGGCGAAACGGCAGATGCCATCGACCTTTTGAGCGAAGCTAAGTTCCATCTGCTCGACTGCATCGCCGAGCGCAGCAATCTTTCGTTCCTTGCCATCGGCCGCCCCGAGGCCGCCGGCTGCTACTGCAAGGTCAACGCCTATCTGAAGCAGGTCCTTGAAACCATCTCCGGCAACTTTGATTATGTCGTCATCGACGGGGAAGCCGGCATCGAACAGATCAACCGCCGCGTGATGGAAAACATCACATATCTCGTTCTGGTCAGCGACGGCAGCCGGAAAGGCATTCAGGTCGTTTCCGCCATTCATCACGTTGCGGTAAACCTCGTGAAATGGGAAAAAGCCGGCGTGATTTTCAACCGGATACGTTCCGGCTTTGACCCTCCCGCGACACAGGAGATTCCGCCCGTGCTTGCCGTGATCGGCGACGATGACGCGCAGGCGCAAAACGATATGCAGGGACAAAGCGTCTTCTCCCTGCCCGACGACGCGCCTGTGCTGCGCGGCGCGGCGCAGGCGCTGGACGCTTTGCTGCAGGAGAACGGGTCATGAAGCTGTTTCACGATGTCTTGCAGCAAATGCGCGCCCTGCTGCCGGAGCAGCCCGCCCTTTCCGCAGCATACCGCAGCGATCTGTGCGCCGAAAGCGGCGACAAAAACGCGATTCTGTTTCGCAGCGACACCGCTTATGAGCTCGGCGGCAGCGGCAAACCCGGCGTCAGCAGCGTTTTGTTCGGGGAGATCGACGCTTCACAGGACGAGGTGCTCGTTTACGGAAAAGACCTGTGCGAACTGACGCAGGACACGGCGTTCGCCCATCTGACGATTGTGCAGTTGAAAGAGCACAGCGAGGAAGACCTGCGCTACGAACAGCTCAAGGAGATCGGTTTCCGGCTGTTTCAGCTCTATCCGGAAGGCTATCATATCCGCGTTTCGCCCTCGGCGGGCAGAGAACAGGTGCGGGTGGCCAAAAGCGCGCTGCAGGGCGCGTTCCCGCTGTCGTTTATTAACATCGGCTGCAGTCTGATCCGGCTGCTGCGGGAGCACGAGGATGTGGCGCGGGTGCAAACGGTTTTCATAACCGGAGAAAACGTCGACTACGCGGCGCTGGCGGCGCTGGCGCGCAAAGCGAAATCCATTACGGAAGCCGTGCAGCACACTTTGCAGTTCGGCGAGTTGGATTGCGCGTCCTGCAAAATGAAACCGATCTGCGACGAAGTGGAAGGGCTGCGCGAATTGCATATGAAAAAGGAGAAGGAGAAACAAAACCATGGAGCATGAGCATTATTTTCATACGCATGACGCTGTTTCCCCGCAGGAAACGCTTGCGCTGCTGCAGTATATGGCCCGGCACAACGCGCATCACGCCGAGGAGCTGCTTGAAATCGCCCGTTCGCTTCCGCAAAAGGCGGCATCGCCGGTGTATGAAGCGGTCGAACTGCTGAAGCAGTCCACAGATAAAATCCTGCAGGCGATCGGAAGATTGGAGGAATAAGTATGTGCCTGTCTTCTGTCTATCAAAAAAAAGAAGGAGAGAATATTTTTCTTTGCAAGAATATCGCAAAAGTGATCCCCGGCAAAACCGAAACGGTCGTATTTGACCTGATGGGGCAAAAAACCGTCCTTCCCGGGCGGATCCTCGATATCGATCTTCTGGAAAACATCATTTTGATTGAGGAGGAACCCGCATGAGATACTATGGCGGATGCGACGTTGGCTCCACCTATACCAAGGCTGTGATTCTGGATGAAGCCGGCAAACTTGTCGCCTCCGTAATCCAGCGCAGCAAAATGAATGCCGCCCAGTCTTCCCAGACGGCGATGGATGCCTGCATCGCTCAGGTGCCCGCGCTGCACAGCGTGGACGATCTCGCCTACATCGTCGGCACGGGCTACGGACGCAACCGTGTGCCGTTCGCCGCGGAGAATATCAGCGAGATCTCCTGCCACGCCATGGGCGTGCATATCACCGACCCGACGGTGAAGGCCATCATCGATATCGGCGGTCAGGACGTGAAGGGCATCGCCGTTGCTTCTGACGGCACGGTGAAAAACTTTGCCATGAACGACAAATGCGCCGCCGGCACCGGCCGGTTTTTCGAGGCGATGGCGCGCTCGTTTGAGATGACGCTCGAAGAGTTCTCCGCCCTCTCGCTGAAAGCGAAGAACGCCATCCCCATCACCGCGCAGTGTACGGTCTTCGCCGAATCCGAAGTCATCGCGCTGGTCGGCGAAGGCAAGGCACCCGAGGAGATCGCCGCCGGGATCCAGATGGCTGTGGCCAGGCGCTGCTTCGTGATGGCCAAAAAAGCCGGCGCGATGGGCAGCATCACCCTTTCGGGCGGCTGCGCCAAAAACGAAGGGCTGAAAAAAGCGATTGAAAAAGTTCTCAAGATCAAGGTGACGGAGCTGTCCGTCGACCCGCAGCTGATGGGCGCTTTGGGCGCCGCGGAATTTGCAAGAAGAAAAGGAGGCGCTGCCGGATGAGAGACCTGAAACATCGCGTATTCTTTGAGCAGTTGCTCAGCGACGTGAAAAACGAACTGGTCGAGCAGGCGCTGGAGGACGGCAAGCTGGCCCTCGGCTATTCCTGCTATTTTGTGCCGGAGGTGCTGATGAACCTCGCGGGCTGCTTTTCTGTGCGGATGCGCGCGCCGGGGATCACCGACACCGCGATCGCGACGTACTACATGTCGGAAAAGACCTGCATGTATTCGCGCAGCATCCTCGAGCGCGCGATCGAGGGCGGCTATAACTTTTTTGCCGCTCTGCTCAGCACGGAAACGTGCGCCATGATGCACCGCGCGCACGAGCATTTCGACATGCTGAACCTTGTCAAGGATCAGAACGAAAAATTCTTCGTCACGCATATGGACGCACCGTTCGTCACCAAGGATTATGCCGTGCGCCACTATGCGCGGCAGCTGCAAAAGCATGTGCTCGACCGGCTGCACGACGTCTACGGCACAGACGTTTCAGAAGAAGCGCTGCGTGCCGCGATTGAAAAGCACAACGAGCTTTGCCGCGTGGTCAGCGAGATCGGCGAATACCGCAAGCAGATGAATCCGCCGCTGACCGGCTATGAGTTCCACCTGATCGAGCTTGTCAGCGAATGCTGTCCGCATGATCTGATCTTGCCCTATCTCAAAGAAACGCTTGAAGAGCTGAAAACGAGAAAGCCGGACGAAACGCCGTGGTACCGTGTGCGCGTGGTGCTCGCGGGCGGCGAAAACGACGATCCCGATTTTACCAGACTGATCGAGGACTGCGGCGCGTTTGTGGTGGCCGACCGCTACTGCTTCGGTTCGCTTCCCGGCAGAGAGGAAATCGAGATCCGTAACGGCGAAACCGCGCTGGCTGCCGTTGCGCGGCATTACATGGAAACCAACCAGTGCCCGCGGTTCATGAACCATGAAAAAGTGCAGGGCAGAAAACAGTATCTCAAGCAGCTCGCCGAGGAATACGGCGCCGACGGCCTGATCGTGCAGCAGCAGAAATTCTGCGAATACTGGGAATATGAGCGGATGTACTGCCAGCACGTAATGGAACCGGACTACGGCCTGCCCTGCATGGGCATCGAAAAGGAATATGTCAACACATCCGTCGGGCAGCTGCGCACGCGCTTTCAGGCATTTGTGGAAGCGCTTGAGATCAAGAAGCTTGCAAAGGAGGGGTGAGTATGGAAAAGAAAGCTGACAGAGGAACGCGGAACCGTTTTTACGACGGCTATGAACTGGCCCGCTGGCGCAAATGGAAGGGGTTCAGGGACTCCTGGGTGGATTTCCGCGAATGGCTCAAGGAAAAGAAAATCAGCGGCGAGCTGATCAAAGCCGACCCGGTGCGCGCGTTCAAGGCGCTGACCTATTATCACTGGCTGGCGCCGTATCTCGCCAGCGGCAGCATGGTGGACCGCACCATTGACGACGCCCGCGGCGAAGCGCTTCTCATTGCGCACAAGTATATGCAGTTCCTCTTGAAGAGCAACGTGGAAGCGCTGATCAAGATCATCAAGACCGACGAACGCTTCGGCAAAACCGACCTCGCCAAAAAAACGGTCATCTTTGAACAGGACACCTCTCCGATCCTCATCGGCGGCTTTCCCAATCTGCAGAACGCGGTGGAGGAGCCCTATTTCGGCATTCTTGCCGCCGCGAACGACCAGCACGCCGGGCATTATTTTACGGATATCATCGATTCCTACGGACTGCCGTCGGATTCCTGCCGGAATTCCTCCATTGTCTGCGGGGTGGCGATCGACGATCAGCTGCCGTATTACGGCGCGTGTCTGATCACAAGCAACGCGCCGTGCGACTCCTCGGTCATGAATTCCTCCGTGGTGGAGCGCCGGCTCAAGGTGCCGTCCATACAGGGCTGTACGCCGATGCGCTGGAAGGACGAGGACACGCGCGAATACGCGATCGCGCACGTGAAGGAGGTCATCAAGTTCATTGAGGACTGCACCGGAGAGACCTTCGACTGGGACGCCTTCTTCAAAACGATCCGCCAATACAACGAGGAAACGCGCATTCAGCACGAGTTCTGGGAGCTGGCCAAGTCACCCTATTACCCGGTGCCGAGCGTGCCCAACCTCCTTTACCGCTCGTTCCAGCTGTCCTTTTCCAGCGGCCTGAACGAAAACTGCGCAAAGATCGGCCGCGAAATGCTGAAGATCTGCGAAAAATGTGTGAAGGAAAAAATCAACGTCCGCCCGAAAACACGCCACCGCACTCTGGTCTGCGGCGCGCCGGCGTCCTACTATATGCATTTTTCCACCTGGATGTACGAGTGCTGGGGCGTCAACACCGTGGCGGTGCTCAACAACATGTCGCACCACGAATACATCTGTGAAGACGACAAAGAGGAAGCGCTCTGGGGCGTGGCGCAGCTTTGGGAGCAGGCAATCATGCGCCGCCATCTTGTGGGCGGCTATGAGAACATGCTGGAGCTGTTTGAGGAATATGAGCGCTTCAACTGCGACATGATCGTCTATTACGACAACCTCACCTGCAAAGGCAGCAAGGCGATGACCGGCATGATTCAGGACATTGCCAACGAGCGGAACATCCCGCTGGTCTGGATCTCCCACGACCTGATCGACCCGCGCGCCGTTCCGCGCAGCGCGATGCGCAAGCAGTTCAACGATTTCATGTTCTCGGTGATGAACGAACAGCCGCTGGATGAATCGCTGCTCGATTTTGACGATTCCAAGGGCTGGTAAGGAGGGCGCGTATGAAAAAACTATTCAAACTTCTTTTGAAGGCAATCGGCATCCTGATCGCGCTCGCCGCGACCGTCTTTGCCGCTGTGCAGGCCATCTATTGGCTCAACCTCGACAACAAGTTTATGTTCGTGCTGCACCGCATCCTGAACAAGATCACCGACCGCGTGCCGCGAGACAGAAGATTTTAAACAAAAGAACAACAGGAACTGCGACCTCCCCGGCCGCGGTTCCTGTTGTTTTTGAACGCCTGTTTTGAAAAGCACAGAGAAAAAGAAGGCAGCCCGGATCTGTTGACCGGATTCATGGGAAGGCCCGCAGGAAGAAATGAGATTCTCTGTCAAAAAAACGTTTTTCACAAGCGGTTTCCCCAATTTTCCCTTGAAAAACAGAAAAACATCGGCAGCGTTGCGAATGTTTCCGACCTCCTGTACCCAGCGCCACCAGTCGTCGGCTTTGAGCTGTTCCGTGATGCCGCGTTCCTGTTTCATTTGTTCCACAATGGTACTGTGAATCATGAACCAATACGCCAAAGCATTTTGGGCTTTGCTCTGATGGAAGTTCAAAATAAGCAACCATTTCCGAGAAGTAGTTGCTTATGTCACGAAACGCAGGAAAGTGACCGTTGATTATTTAAAGAATCCGGCTATAATGAAGTCAGAAATAAGAAACCACGGTTTCTAAAATCCAAGGAGGTACCTGATATGAAAACCCTGATCGCATTCTTTTCAAGAGCGGATGAAAACTATTTTGCGGGCGCAATGCGCTATGTCAAGGTCGGCAACACGGAAATCGTATGTGATCTCATTAAAGAGATGATCCCGGCCGACTTGTTCAAAATCGAAATGAAGCATCCCTATTCTCCTGCCTACATGACCTGCATTGAAGAAGCCAAAAAAGATCTGCAGGCAAAAGCGAGGCCGGAGCTGACGGCGCTTCCCGACAGCATCGACGGATACGATACCGTCATTCTTGCGTATCCGAATTATTGGGGAACCTTCCCGATGGCGGTGGCAACTTTCCTGGAAACATTTGATTTCACCGGAAAAACGATCCTTCCGCTCTGTACCAATGAGGGCAGCGGCATGGGCTCAAGTGAACGCGCGATCAAGCAGTGCGCGCCGGGCGCCGACGTCAAAAAGGGTCTGCCGATCACCGGAAGCAACGCTGCAAATGCAGGCGAAAGTGTCAGAAGCTGGCTTTCCGCCAACGGACTGCTGTGAGGCGAAAAGCAAAATGGAAGAAGAACAAATCAAAACTCTTTACCGTCAATATTGGACGTATATGATCGAAAAGAACACAGACGGTCTTCGGCAGATGATGGCGGACGATTATGAACTTTTGCATATGACAGGAATCAGGCAGTCCGCCGAAACATTTCTGAAAGATCTGCTTGACGGTGCGTTCAACTACTACTCCGCTGAACATGACAGTATCGAGGTCCGGGTCACGGGCGACAGGGCGACAATGACCGGAAAAAGCCGCGTTCTGGCTTCCGTTTACGGCGGAGGGAAACACCTTTGGCATTTACAGGGCGATTTCACCCTCAGAAAAGAAACCGGTCAATGGAAACTGACCGGTTCCAAAGCTTCAACCTATGAAGGAGGATCACAATTATGGAAACAGTAAAGCTCAACAACGATCTCGAATGCCCGGTCATCGGCATCGGCACCTACATGCTTTCACCCGCCGATGCGGAAAACAGTGTGCGGGAAGCGCTGAAAATGGGATATTCCCTTGTGGACACGGCGAACGCCTATGTCAACGAACGTGCGGTCGGCCGCGGCATAAAAGCAAGCGGCGTGAAGCACGAAGGAATCTTTCTTTCAACCAAGCTTTGGCCGAGCGAATATGAAAACCCGAACGCTGTGGAAGAAACGCTGGAGCGTCTGGGCGTAGACTATGTGGATCTGCTCTACATCCACCAGCCGGCCGGAAACTGGCTCGCCGGTTACCGTCAGCTTGAAAAAGCCTATAAAGAAGGCAAAGCAAAGGCCATCGGCATTTCCAATTTTGAGGGCAGATATATCGCGGAGCTTGAAACCAAATGGGAGATTGCGCCGCAGTTC
>JAEEGI010012796.1_pt1 | contig 17884 bp, 10 predicted proteins | sample 8958751 | NCBI WGS metagenome assembly JAEEGI01 (sample SAMN16246545, study PRJNA631951) | gut metagenome | biome: gut microbiome; feature: rumen; material: KS-attached | host: Bos | place: Iran: Karaj | collected 2018-10 | reverse complement strand
TTGTTGCCTCATGAAGTCCTCCCGTCGCTCGCTGAGTTGCTCTACACGCGCCTTGTTGCCCGTCTTGACGTAGTAAGGCAGAATGTTGAACTGTCCTGTGGGTGTCATGGCGTATGCCGTCTTCTCGTAGTTCTCGGCAGCACGTCGCGCCTCGTCCATGTTTCCCAGTTCCGCCTCGCAGCAGGCCAGCACGCAGTAGGCACCGCCCCGCTGTTTCTCGTAGTAGCCTGCTGGCATCTTGATACCCTTCTGCTCCATCTCGTCAATAAAGGCCAGTCGCTCGCGGCACACCTGTGCCCCTTCTGCATATTTTTTATTTTCGCCAAGCCTTTGGGCCAGCAGACTCATATAGTACGACGCCTTGGGCTGGGCACCAGCATCATCCAGGCTCTTAATGATGTTGATAGCTTTCCTCAAATACGCCTCGCCCGAACCAGGACGCTGCAACTCCATAGCCGAGCCTGCTGTGGCGTAGAAGGATGCCTCCTGTCGCTTAAAGCCGAGCTGGCGGGCCAGTTCGATGCCCTCCAGTGCTGCATTCAGCGTCTCTTCGCTCTTTCCCTCCGACATACAGATCGTGGTGTAGCCGTCGAGTGTCGACAGGTAGACGTCACTCGTCTTGTCAATTCCTTCGCGGTCCAGCACCAGCCGCATGTAGTGTCTGCCCTGTTTACGATCGTGCAACCCCGTGTTGTACACATAGCCGCGCATCATGTTACAGCTATCGACGGTCATCGTACCCTTCATCTCGGCAGTGTCGATGAGTCCCAGGCAGCGTTCCGGCTCCTTCACGAAGTGCATCTTGATATACTGATAGGTGTAGATGCTGTCGGCATCCGATGGCATAGCAGTTGTTGACTGGTTCTTTTCCTGACAAGCGCCCAGCGCCATCAGCGCTGCAAAGATGAAGATAAGTTTTTTCATATTCATTGCATTTATGGGGCAAAGTTACAAAAAAATCCAATGAAATGCAGATTTTGCGTAAAAAAATGTTGCTTGTGCGCCACGAGAACAAAATTGTGCGCCACGAGAACAAACCTATGGGCGGTTTTTCGTACTTTTGCCACAAGAAATCAAAATAATGCCACAAAAAATTGAGAAAATGAACAAAAAACTTGGCAGTCCGCGCATTTTTTCCTATATTTGCCCTCAGAATTGCAACTATGTTGCTCTTCTCGACATTGTGGGAATCACGGAGCGTTATGCTTGTGATATGGAACGTAACAGTGCCACGCTTTTTATGCAATAACTAACATAAATATTATATGAAACTAACAAAACAATTACTAACAACAAGGCTGTGCATAAGCCTGATTGTCTTGCTGACAACAACGACACTATGCTCGTGTGGCGATGACGCTGAGAACACCCCAGAGCCGACTCCACCCACACCTACACAGAAGTATGACGTGTTCTACAACCGTCCTACCTATTTTCCTGACTGGAGCCAGCCCCACGACTGGGCCAACAACATGGTGATGGTATGTCAGGTCTATCAGGGCGACCGCAGGTTGAGCAACTACGAGGTGGCCGTCTATGACCAGGACAACCAGTTGCGCCACTGCAACCGCAGCGTGGCCGATCAGGACGACTGTGCCGTGCTGACCATCATGGGCACCGAAGGCCACAAGTTCCACTTCAAGGTAATCTATGGCAACGACTTTGCCAACCCCGTCATCGCTGATGTGCCTGACATCACCGTTGACTTCGAGACGAATAAACTGATTGGCCTGGACGAGCCTTTCAAACTGAACATCCTTAAATAGCAACACATTATGAAAAAGATGATTAGAATCCATACATGGCTCGTGGCAGCGATGTTGCTCATGGTGAGCCAGAGGGCTGCTGCTGCTGATTTTTACGCAGGCGAAGTTTGGGGCCCTTATATTGAAAATTTCACAAAATCAATCGATATCACCGGAAATCTCCACTATTCGTTTGATCTCCTCTATTACGACCATGAAAAGGAAGGCTATTTCTGGGGTGCAAGTACCGGTCTCTATGTCGATGGCACGCGGCTCTTCAAGTTCAGTGACCTGCTTTCTGACTGGTATCAACCCCATAAGCGTTATCCAGAGGCAGGCTACACAATCAGCGACTTCCACGCAAAATGTGAGGGCAAGAAATATCTCCTTACGAAGAAATGCAGCATCCCAGGTACCCTCGTCTATGTCTCCGTACGTGACGAGCGCCACGACCAGCCAGGTCACAATTTCGGTTGCGACCACTGGATTACTATCGACCTGACCTTTGAGCGCAACTATACCGATAAGCAATGGACCATCAAATGGGTTGGTCACTGGTTTGACGCTTACGCTAAATACAAATATGAAGAAGTCGATAAGGTGCTTTTCACTACCACCAAGCCTACGGTGACCATGCCCACAATTGAAAAGAATCTCCAATCGAGTAGTTTTCCTTTCAGCAGGTCGAGCAACAATAAGATAAAGTTCACCTTACCCACTACGAACTACTCCGGCTGGAGTACAAAGGCCATGATGTATAAGCAGGACTGCACCAACGAGTATAAGGACCCTACCAAGGCCAGGTATTCTTATGGCGTGCTGACCAGTACCGGTGAGTTCAGTGTCAGCGACAACTATACCCCCGTAACCGTCTATCCGCGCTTTGAACTGTATAAGGATACCAAACCCTCGCCAGCCAGCGACTGTAACGTGACGAAAACGATTCGTTTCGACAAAGACTATGGAGCCATCACCATTCCTGGTCTGCCGCGACCGAAAGAGAATACCTTCAATGTTAAATCATTCAATTCCTTTAGCAAGGAGATTACCTGGGAGTGGGAACGCGAAGCCTATGATAACACGACACGCTCCGATGGCGAGTGGGTGCTGTTCCGCAAGGTGAAAGGTGCAGATGAGTCAACACAGGAGGAAATAGCTAAAATAGCTGATAATCGCAATCAAACAAAATTCTCGCTCACGGATAAAAAGCACGATCAGGTGTACGGCACACAATACACCTATTCCGTCTGCTACCGCCCCAAGGGCTGGACCATAGATTATGCGGACGATGGAACTGCATACGGACTGTACCAGTGGGCACGATACAGGTTCGCGCGTTCCTTCAGTATATCCAACGAGAAAGCTAAGGATGGTGACGGTGACATTACCTACTCATGGAGTAACACCTCCATTCAGGATGCTAGTGCAAGTCATCCCTATACGCTCCATGTGCAACGCAGTGATAACGGCGGGAGTCAGTGGGAAGACCTGACCACCATGAAAATTACCAGTCCCGAAACCACCAGTGGCAGTTATACAGACAAAGCAAGCACTAACCATGAATTGGTGGCTCATCGTAAGTACAAATATCGCGTAAAGGTTGACAACGTGGAGGAAATAGACGCCATCAGTTCGGGAGCAGAAGCCACGCTGACCAACGGAAACAAGATAACGAATCTCACCGTTTCGCGCGGCAACTACAGCAATAGTGTGGTGCTGACGTGGGATGTTAAGTTAGTGAGCAGTAACGAGTCAACTTTCAGCATTTACCGCCGGCCATTAGGCAGCACAAGCGATGCCGACTGGTCGTCCAATTCTCTCTACACCGTCAAAGGCAATGCGACAAGATACACCTGGACGGACAATAATGCTCAAGCGGGCTGTTACTACGAATACAGGGTAAATATCTCCGAAGATTACGAAGGTAATACATACGAGGGCACTCCCGTGATCTCCGACGGCTTCTGCCGGGCTTCAGGACTGGTGAGTGGTCAAATCACCTATGACTCGGGCACAGCCGTTGAGGGTGCCAAGATCACGCTCAAGCCCAACGAAACCCAAGCCGACACCCTGTTTAACAACTATGCGTTGTACTTCAATGGCGACAAAGGTCAAGGTATGAAATGTGAGACCGCTGAAAACGAATTGAAGAACATCTTTAAGAAGGACTTCACCGTCCAGATGTGGCTGAATCCGCATCAAGAAAATATGGATAGCACGCTGCAATACTTCTTGTTCGACTATTCGTATTTCCTGACCATCCGCCTCACGAAGGAGGTAAAGGATAACCAGACATATTATCTTGTCCACCCCTTTGTCAACAACAAAGATTATAAAAAGGACGACGACCTCATTCCTGCTGAAGAGTGGAGCCATCTGACCTTTGCCTATGATGCCACCGCCAAGAAACTACACCGCTATACCATTCAGTACGGCGATAGCATCAAAAGACACGGGGAGATATCGGTGAATGCGAATATTAATAACGAAAATATAGATAGTAACAAAAACGCTTTCGTCATTGGCAACAGTATCGGACGCAACGATAAGGCAAGATTTGGCGGCTGCATCGATGAGTTCCGCATCTTCAACAAGTGTCTGACTGAAACAGACATTCTGAGGAACTATTGCCACATGCTGAGCGGAACGGAGGATGGGTTGCAGGTCTATTACCCGTTTGACGAGGGACTGGCAGCACAGAACGTCGCCTACGACTTCAGTAAGAGGAGCGGAGTGAACAATGACCGTCACGCCAGGGCTAACGTGCCGTCGAAGGGACAGCCCTACATTGTGCCCAGCGACGAGCAACTGAGCCTGATGACCTATACTGATGCCAAGGGTAACTACATACTAAGCGGCATACCCTTCTGGGGCGATGGCGTCAGCTATACCATCACCCCGACCTTGGGCGTACACCAGTTCAACCCTCGCGTTGAGACGCGCTTTTTCAGCATGAGTTCGCAGAACCACAGCGGTGTGGACTTCGAGGACGTCTCGTCGTTCAAAGTCAGCGGCACCGTGCGCTATGCCAACACCGACTATCCGGTGGAAGGCTGTATGGTCTATGTTGACGGAACTCCGTCATCCAAGGACGGTGAGATGATAACCACCAACAGCAACGGAGAGTTCACCGTCAGTGTACCCATTGGCGACCACTTCGTGCAAATCAAGAAAGACGGACACGTCTTTGCCAGCGCAGGGCGCTATCCGGCAGACACCGACAGCGAGGGTCTCCGCCACACCTTCGACAGAGACATCAGCGGGCTGGAGTTCATCGACGAGACACTTGTCAACTTCACCGGTCGTGTCATTGGCGGCAGCATTCAGGCCGACTCCATTGTGGGCTTCCAGAAGACGACAAACAACATCGGCATAGCCGAAATGGTGCTCTCGCCGCAAAACGAGCTCTACCGCATGAATGTGGTGAAGCATGTCACGGCCACCACCTCCAGCCTCGACACCAACGACGAGGTGTTGCCGGTACTGTCGGACACCACTTCCATCCAGAGTAATTCTTTCCGTGGTGCCACTGCCGACTTCTGCAGGAAGTTCTATATCTACACCGACTCCCTGACGGGCGAGTTCTCCGCCTTGCTGCCCCCGCTGGAGTACAAGATAGAGAGCATCAAGCTGAAGAAGAGCGGACTGGTAGTAGGTCAGCCCAGCACCGTCGACCTGTCGAATCCGAGGGTGGAGAACTATGATACCTTGTATCTGGATGCAGATAAGACGTCTTGGGAACTCTACAAGTACCATACCAAACTGAACACCGTCTATCACAGCGAGCCAACCTTCACCGTCAAGCAGACCGATCGCACGGATGGTGCTTTCGGTATCTCAACGTATAAGGTGAAAGACGTCTTGGGAGAGTTCGATGTGGACGTCACCAGTACAGATAGCCAGGGACAGGTAACCTACAACTATGGTTATCCGCTGTTCCAGATGGGTGACTTCTACGAATTCTGGTTAGATGGCTATGAGGAGTATGTTAATGAGGATGGCTCAACTGCTTTGATAGACAGGGTGCCGCTGAAGGATGTAGTAGTGACCATTGACAACGAGTTGTCGGCCGAGCAGGAGGTATATGGAGCCGAGCACCCGGAGGCTGGTAGCATAGCTAAACTCGAGAGCAACCAGCTTCAACTCGACGAAAAAGGACAGGGTACTATCCGGTGGAGGGGCGGTCTGCCGAACATAACATATCCTTATACGCGTAACATTAATATCTATTACGAGATAGACGGGCGTAACTACGACTGGAAAGGCAATCCTATGGAGGGCATCTTGCTGGGTTATTCGCCTACAGGCAACAACTTTGTCACCGCCGGCCCCGACAATCTGGATATGATACTGCGCGACCCACCAGGCTCACAGTCGTTTGCGACATGGGAAAAAGGATCAATAACCAGCTCCATAATAATGGATGGAGGCACATGGACAGACGATAATAATTTCTTGTGTACTAGAGCGTGTGGCGTGAAAACTGAAACTGGAACAGGAGTTGGAGCATTTGTGATCTCTGAGATTGAGGCTGCTTCAGAATTTTTAATTGGGCTTCATGCAGAGGCCAAAGGATGGGATGCCAACACCGTGGGCCGAACGGTGACCGCTACTAAAGCAATCTCAACAAGCGATAGTCCCGAATATGATGGAGCTGACGCAGATATCTTTATCGGATGTGGCACCAATATCATCTTCGGCGACTCCCGACTGCTGCACCTCAGTCGCGACCCGAACGACGCAACCAGGGCTGTCATAAAGTTGGACAACGCCATTGATGCAAATCTTTCGTTTAGTACGAATTTTGCATATACTCGCCATTATATTGAGCATGACTTGCTGCCCAATTTGTTAAAACTGCGTAATTCATGCCTCACTTATACAAACGACGCCGCTAACTATGTGCTGCCGGCAGGAGCTAACATGCCTGTATATGTGACCGACAAATTGCCTGACAACCCAGAATTTGGCAGTCAGGATACATATAGAATGGTGAGTCCTGATAACTTTACGGGGCAAGATACTATACAATATTTCAACAATCAAATAGCTGCCTGGGAGAAGTACCTAAGCCTAAACGAAGAGGCTAAAGTGAAGGCCTTCGAAAATCGTACTGAATTGGAAAAGGACAAACATGCCAAAAACTACTCCTTTGATGCAGGTTCGACCATCACCGATACATACAAGGATGAGACAATCGAAGGAACAAAACTTGAGTATGAAATGTCGATAAGATTGCAAATTGGTGGAGCACATGGATGGAAAGCTGCTGGTACGGGTATGATGTGGGAATTCAAGAATGATTTGGGTGTAGGTTATAAAAGGATAAAGGAACACTCTACAAACGAAGTCACCACGTTCAGTTATACTCTGAAAGACAACGATGTGAAAGATGCCATCAGCGTAGATGTATATAATGTTGACGCATTTGGTCCTATTTTCCGCACCCGTGCCGGACAGACCAGCAACCCATACGAGGGTGAGGTGAAGACCAAGTACTATGAGCCGGGCACTACTATCATGGAAGCCACCATGCAGGTGGATGTACCCAAAATCAGCGTTGAAAACCCCATGGTAAACAACATACCTGCTGGCAGTGCAGCCAACTATACCCTGGGACTGGCGAACCAGTCGCAGATTGGAGAAGAACTGTATTATCTGCTCATGGTGCCCGAAGAGACCAATCCTCACGGTGCACAAATCACCGTTGACGGTATGTCGCTATCTTCCGGTAATCGAAAGATAAAAGTTCCATACGGTGAGACGTTGTATAAGTCTATGCAACTCAAGCAGAGTGACATCAGCATTCTCGACTATGACCGTATTGCCATCGTCCTGGCGTCAGTCAATCAGTACGACCCCACTGACAATATGGATGTGATTGCCGATACGGTGTGGGTATCGGCCCACTTCGTGCCTTCGTCATCGTCAGTCAACCTGGCCATGTCGAACAACCTCATGAACACGCAGACAGGTTCAAAGCTGACGCTGACCTTCTCGGACTTCGACCGCAACTACAAGAACCTGAAGGCCTTCCGCCTGCAATACAGGAAACAGGGCAGTACCGACTGGACACTGCTGCATCAGTATGTGCTCAACAAGGCCGACTCGACCGCCAACAGCAGTATGCTGCCTGAACGTGCCAACATCAGCTACGATTTGGATATGGACCAGTATACCGACGGCGAATACCTGTTCCGTGTGGTCTCTGTAGCCACGTATGGCGCCAGCGAGGTCTATCGCTACAGCGACGAACTACCATTGACGAAGGACATGCAGCGACCGCAGCTCATCGCCCAGCCGTCGCCTTCGAGCGGCATCCTGACCAGCAGCTCCGACCTCACGCTGACCTTCAACGAGGACATCCTGAAAGGTATGCTCACGAAACCACAGAACTTCCACGTGGAGGGTGTGATGAACGAAAGCCGCGTGGCCCACGACGTGGCGCTCAGCGTAAGCGGCAGTGCTGCTACGGCTAAGACCGAGGCTACGATGGACCTGAAAAAGAAACCGTTCTCTATGAGTATGTGGCTGAACTATACATCCGACGGCACACTGCTGCGACATGGAGTAGAAGGCAACGGCTTCACGCTCGGCATTGAGGGCGGCAAGCTGGCTGTCAATGTGGACACCACGAAAGTCACCTCGGATAAGCCGTTGCCTACCGGCAAGTGGATGTACCTGAACGTGAGTCTCGACACCATTACAAAGACGATTAGTGCCGGCTATGCATTGGACGCAGGAACCGAAATCCTGCTTGATAGAAAGAGTATTGGCAGTTACGAAGGCAACGGCCCTATCTTCCTGGGCGGCAATGGCCTGACCGCCAAGATGCAGGAGGTGGCCATCTGGAATACGGCACGCTCGATGGCTGAGGCCCAGGGCGATATGTACACCACGAAGAGCCAGTACACCAACGGACTGCTGGGCTACTGGCAGCTGAACGAGGGACGTGGCGAAGTGGCTGCCGACCGTGCCCGCAGCCGCAACCTGACACTGGCCGGACAGAACGCCTGGTGGATAGACGGTGATAACTACGCACTCGTGCTCGATGGCAATAGTACTGCTGCTGTCGATATTGGAGCACTGAACACCACCGGCTCAGAGGACTACCTCGTGGAGGCGTGGTTCCGTGCCGACAAGACGCAGGCGGGCGTGGCATCGGTGCTGAGCACTCAGAAGATGGACCTGCGACTCGATGCCAAGGGCAGGATGGAAATCGAACTGGTGTCAGCTCAGGATACGACTGTTGCCAATGTGACAAATGAAGACCTGCGCGACGACCTGTGGCACCATGTGGCTGTGAACGTACTGAAGAGTACCAACGGAGGTGGCGTTGTCTATCTGGACGGACAGCAGCGCAAACTGATTGCCGCAACGGCCATGCCTGAACTCTACGGTGCGAAAATGATGCTGGGAAACCACCGTATTATGGATCCGGCAGCTCTGGGCATAATCAGCAACGAACGGCTCAAGGGTGCCATCGACGAGGTGCGCATCTGGAAGGGACGCCGCACGGCCGACGTCATCAAGAAAAAGATGTTCGAGCGCGTAAAGGCCGATGAGCCGGGACTGGCGGCTTACTACCCAATGGAGCGCCTCGCTCTCGACGAGTATAACCAGGTGGTGACGACCGCCAACATCAGCGATGTTGTGAAAAATCAGTCATCGGTAGCATTCTATTCCGATTACGGTGACGAGATAACGGCTCCTGCAGCCAGCAAGGACAACACGGCTGCCCTGAAGATGGCGCCAAGTGCGGAGAACGTGCAGTTTGAGTTCGTGGCCAGCGATCGCCAGATTACCGTGTTGCTGACAGAACAGCCCTACAAGATTGAAGGATGTAACATCTACATCACAGCCAGGGAAGTGTCAGACCTGAACGGCAACCTGTCGCAGCCCATCACCTGGGGTGTCTATGTACAGCAGAACAACCTGAAGTGGCAGGACGACGCCATTGATGTGAGCAAGCAGGGAGGCAACGAGCAGACCTTCACCGCTACCATCGAGAACAAGGGCTCAGAGACCGAGGTATGGAGTCTGAGCGGTCTGCCCACATGGCTCACCGCCAGCACCGAGGCTGGCACACTGCAGCCATTAGGCAAGCAGACGCTGACCTTCACCGTTGCTGACGGCCTGCCTATCGGCAACTACGAAACTACCATCTACCTCACTGGTATGCAGAACATCAACGACCCGCTGTTTGTCAATGTGACCAGCGAGGGCGACGTGCCTAACTGGGTGGCTAAGACAGATAAGAACACGATGACCGTCCTGGCCCAGCTGGAGATTGACGGCGTGCTGAGCACCGACCCGAAGGACATGCTGGCCGCCTTCCGTGGCACAGAGTGTGTGGGTGTGGCCAGCCCGATGTACTTCAGCCGCTACGACAGCTACTTTGTGCTGATGAATATCTATGGCGATGACTCATATAATCTGACTTATAAGGCATACGATGCCAGCACGGGCACGGTTTATTCGTCCGTCAGTCCGTCGGACGAGCTTGCCAACCAGTTCGTTCCTGACAGAACTGTTGGTACATCAAGCAATCCGGTCATCATGACGCCTCAGGATAAGATTGAACAGGTTATTGCAGTGGAGGGTGATTCTTGGAAGTGGTTCTCGCTTTATGCACAACCGAAGGGGATTACGCCGGATGAAGTATTCGCGTATGCAATTAATAAAAAAACTGTCAATACGATTGTCGGCAGAGAACAGACCTGGACTCCTAGGGCTAATAGCCTATCAAGCTTCCAATACGACCAGATGTACAAAGTGTATGCCAATGGGGCCTTCAGCCAACCGATAACGGGTGCCACGATAAATCCTGATACGGTAGACATTAAGCTCTCTAAGGGCTGGAACTGGATAGGCTATCCTGTACAGGCATCGAACTCCCTGAGTGCCGCCTTTGCTGATGCCGACCCGCAGGAGGGCGACCAGGTGAAGAGTCAGTCGGGCTTCTCGCTCTATACGGGAGGCGACTGGATAGGTACGCTGACAGCGCTGGTACCTGGAGAAGGCTATATGTACCAGTCGACCGACTCAAAGGAAAAGACGTTCCACTACCCAACGCCGGCTATGACCAACCGCAGAGGTGCCGTGGCTTCAACTTCTGACGTTCTGAAGCTTACCACACAGAACAACATGACCATGATTGCCGTGGTGATGGATGGCGAGCAACTGGTGGACGATGCCCAGGTAAGCGTCTTTGCCGGTACGGAACTGCGCGGACGCTCGACAGCTGCTGTAGTGGACGGCAAGCACTTCCTGACCATCGGCGGTAACAGCCAGGCAGAAATGCTGACCTTTGAAGTGACCACGGCTGACGGCACCAACCACCAGTTGGCAGGCAACGGCTTGTTCAACGCCAATGCGCAGCTGGGCTCTATGCAGCATCCTTACGTACTGCAACTCAACGACATCATCGATGTCAACACGCTGGCCGTGAAGCATGTCATGCTCTACGACGGTAGCGGTCGTCTGGTGCGCAGCGGCGACAAGCCCTACACCAAGGCAGACCTGAAGGCGCTGATGCCTGGTGTCTATTATCAGCATATTATCTACACCAACGGACAGAGTCGTGTGGAGAAACTATTGAGATTAGAGTAATATGAAAGCAAAAAAGATGTTTTTCACCTTGTTGGGGCTACTGCTGTTCACGAATGTGAGCGCAGGCCCCACCAAGGTGCTCTATGCAGAATTCAGTGATACTGACAACAATGGTTCCAATGAAACCATGACGCTGAAATGCAGCGACACAGCACCTGATGGGGCATATGCGTATAGTAACGGTTGGAGTAGCCTCTCTGGAAATAATAATATTAGTCAGAATGATATCGTCAACGTCTTTGTCGATGGCTCTTGCGCCAACTATGATGGCACGGCGCTGCAATACCTTTTCTGGCAATTCCCCAATCTGACGACGATTACCGGCCTCACCAATCTGAACACAAACAGTGTAGAGAGCATGCGCTCTATGTTTGAAGGTTGTCCGGAACTGACGTCGCTTGACCTCAGTTCGTTCAATACCTCAAACGTGACCGATATGAATAGTATGTTCTCAGGCTGTACAAAACTGGAGACCATCTACGTCAGCAGAGGTTGGACAACCGATAAAGTCTCAGGTCCAAAAGGTGACAATATGTTTAAAAGCTGCTCAAATCTCCGTGGCAGTCAAGGATCTACTCTCAGTACGTATTATGGATATAATGTGGACTATGCTCACATCGATGCAACCAACTATCCTGGTTACCTGACAGAGAGGAACAGCATCATCAGATTAGGTAATAATATCGACAATAGCAGTATCATAACAGCTTTTGACGGCCTGATGAACGCCAAGGTGGAACTGAGCGGCCGCACGCTGAACAAGGATAAGTGGAACACGCTGTGCGTACCCTTCGACATCAGCGACCCCACAACAGTCTTCGGCACGGGAGTGAAGGTGAAGACGTTGAGCGGTTATACGAACGACGGCACGACTGTCACCATCTCCTTTACTGATGCCGCTACGATAGAGGCTGGCAAACCTTACATCGTGATGCTGCCCAGTGGCGCTGACGACATGGTGAATCCGCAATTCTCTGGCGTCACCATTAGCAACGCTGCTTTGCAAGGCATTACGGCAGGCGATGCCACCTTCAAGGGCAACTACGCGCCCGTAGCATTGGCGAAAGACGACAAGACGAGGCTGTTCCTGTCCAGCAACAAGCTGTACTATCCCACAGCCGCCGTGACTGTCAAGCCCTTCCGTGCGTACTTCGAACTGACGAGCGATGTGCCGACGGCAAGCGGAGCGCCCAATCTGGTGATAGACTTCGGAGAGACAACAGGAGTAGGGGAATTGAGAACTGAGAATAGGAGAATTGAGAATTCTTTCTACGACCTGCAGGGTCGCCGACTGAACGGCAAGCCGACACAGAAAGGAATATATATACATCATGGCAAAAAGGAGGTACTGAAATGAAGAAAGAATATATTCAGCCCGTGATGGAGGTGGTAGACCTCAAGACGGATCAGTATCTGCTGACTGTCAGTGACCCCGGATATGGCGGTGGTAACAATGCAGAACCCGAGGCCCCTGAATTCGAGTTCGACTGGGTAGAGAAGGCCTACGAGTTCGGTGGCTGGGAGAACTTTTAGGTCATAGAAAGCCAATATGCACCTTCTTCTCTGGTAGAGCAACCCTTTGCCGAGCATCCATTTGATATACTTGACTGATTCACGTCTGGATAAACCGAATCTTCATTCTGTTACCCTCAGGACGGACAGCAAAGTGTACCCAGATGCTCTTCGCACTCTTTTCTATCAGCAACTCGTCGAAGTCCTCACCAGACTCATCGCTGATGTTGAGTAGGGTAGTGGCGTACCTCAGCGCCTGCTCGATACCCAAGCATCGAATATCCACGGCACAGCCCGTCAGGTGGTTTGAGTTCGCTGCACCACCCACCGCCTTATTCACCTGTGGACTCCTGTATCCACTATTAATAATAATCGGAGTCTCTTTGTATCTACTCCCCTCGCCCTTCGGAGAGGGGGCGGGGGTGAGGCTGCTTTTCTCTCTCAACCGCTCCAGCCAGCTGCAAACGCGTTTCAAATTCTCGATATTCACTCGCGAAGGGATGTTCCCATCCGCTGTCTTCACACTCGTTTTGCAGAGCTCCCCCAGCGTAAAATGCTGGGAGAGTCGTGCTTGTTTGTTAATTTCTATTATGTTACTATTCATAATTTAAATTTTCCATATTGCCTTTTGTCGACTTGTCGACTTGTCGACTAAGCAATAGATTTTGTTTTCTTTAGATATTTTCCTGCCTCGTCTCCTTCTGCAATTCTCTCGATAAGATTATCTGCCAGCAATCTTTCAATTTTTTTAAAGGCTGACTTAGTATTGTTGTACTTGAAAATCTTGTCGACATCATCCTTTGTAAATACTTCCGGCAGACGATTATACCCCTCAATGCTTTTTGACTGGTGTCGTTTCCCCGAGAACTGCACGTCGTTGTTCATGTCGTCGAAATACTTTTCTGCCAGGACACCGAAGAAGTGCTGCTGCATGGCATACTGGATGCGGGCTATGAGTTCACAGAGTTTCCAATCCGTATCGTCTACCTCGTACTGCCCCGTCCAACTGTTGCCTTCCTGATGTAGCTGCCCCCAATGGCGCATGTCGATGAACGGAGCCGAGAAATTCAGGGCGTGGTAAGGTACGCGTTTCAGCATCAGCTCGTTGGCTTCTGAGTCGTCCTCGCGACAGTCGTCCATGCGGTTCTTCGTCCAGTCATACAGCCGCTTCACCAGTGGCCACAGCGGCAGTTCTCCATAGCGTCCGTCCAGCTTGTAGGCCCACGACTTCATGCGCTCTATGCGCTGCCAGTCTATGTCCGTAGCTTCCTCATACTTGATCATCTCGTAGTTCGTCTTGGGCATGGGGATGACCGTCAGACGTGTCGAAAGACCTGAGCCGAAGTTCCTTTCGTTCACTTTCTTTTTCAGGGCGATGAGCGTACCGCTGTAGATGTAGTTCCACATCACGCGGAACTCGTCGACGGGTGAATCCTGATTCTGATACATCTGGCCGTCCTTCTCGTTATGGAAGGCTTTCAGTTCCATTGCCTGCTTGTTAATCCATGAGCCGCCGCTTTGCAGGGTTATCGAGTTGTCCAGCTCCGTGTCGAAGGTGTACATGTGCAGCTGCATCTCCTTGCCGTCTACAATTTCCTTCGCATTCAGCATATCCTCTATCAGCTGGCCGTTCGACGTTCTTGAAGGGTGTATGCGGATAATGCCCTGCGGCTTGTCCTTACCCTCCTTGTTCGCGGCCTTCTTCTTGTTCTCCTTCTTATAACGGTTCAGCGCCGCCTTGCCAGCTGCATCGGCAGCCTGCATGGGTGTTATCAGCACGTCGTTGATGTCGTCGGCCATCGACTTGTTCGATGCCGGATGTCCGATGATGTATAGCGAACAGTTCAGCCGTCGTTCCTGTTGCGGACGGTGGTAGAATCTGTACCAGCAGCGCGTCATCAGCGTCATCAGCACGCCACCCGCCACGAACATCGCAGCCGGATACTGGCTCCGCTTCAAGCCCTCGCAGACATCTTTCAGCACAGGAAAATCATCGAACATCGATTCTATTTCCTCGCCCCAGGCATTTAGGTTCATGGTTAAAGAATCATGGTTTATGGTTCCTTTCTTCTCACCATTAACCGTTAACCCCTCACCGTTAACCTCTTTCATCGCTTTCTGCCACTCTTTCGATGGTTTCGGTAACCATGTCTTGCCTTTCTTCGCCGTCTCACTCTCGGCGGCAGCTACATATTCGGCTGCATTCCTGACCGTACGTTCTACGTCCTCGTTGCGCTCCGTAATCATGTCCTGCACCCACTTTTGGGCTTTCAGTACCGTTAGCGTCTGCCGCGCATCACGATCCAACATGATGTAGAGGTCGCGGGCCAATGCTACGCTGGCTTCATGGCGTGACACCTGTTTCGTGCCGTCGCCAAATCTTTCTTTCGTCCACGCATCGATGATGTTTTGCAGTTCGGCATCCACCATTACATCTTGCTGAGCGCCCATCTGCCCATCTTCGCCAGCATTCTGTTCAGCATCCTCAGCGGCCACATCATCAGTCTTAGTAGGACCACTATGACCAGCACGATACTCAGCATCGTATTTTTCAGCAAATTCCTTGTTCTCATAATTGAATAGTTCTTCTTTGTTAATGTATAAAATATCACTCTCTGTTGTCAGGTACGACCTGCGGCTGGCATCCTTGCATCCCTCATCAGCCTTGACACCGAGGACGTTGGCCAGCCATAGCTGGTTGTCGATGAGATTGCCTCGCTCCACATCCGCCTTGAACACAATCTTCAAACCATGCCCCGATGGCGTGATGTAAACGAGCAGAATCTGTTTGCGTAGCTCATTATCAATTGTCAATTGTCCATTTTCAATTAGCTCCCACGTCTTACGTGGGGCGTCGACGTGGTCAATGTCCAGCATGCACAGTCCTGACAGTTGTACGGCAGCCTGTTTAACCCACGGACGTTTCATAGCCTCTATCTCCTCTTCGGTCGTCTCATCGGTTATCTTCTCCCTGGCCTTTTCCGATAGTGTCAGCTCGAAACCCTTGGCTTGGAACAGGGCGGCAGGCAGCTTGTCTTTCAGCGATTTGGCGTATGCCAGCAGCTTCTCTTTCTGCGTCTTCTGTACAAATGCCTTTCCCACCTTGGGCTTGGCCGTCTGTTCCTGTAGATAGCGCATAAACTCCTCGCTGAAACTCTTTGACCATGTATCGGCATCACGTTCGGCATAGTCCAGTGCCATGCGGAGATTATCCACCAGCCAACGTGTCTGTGCGGCTCTCACCGCCCCGAAGAAAACTTCCTCGGGGCAGGCTTCTGAGAGCGGCATGAATATCTTCTTCTGATATACAAACATACTACAAATCCACTATGTCGTTAGCTACGATATCCTGATAGAACTGTCCGTTGCTCTCGTGCGTCGAGAACCGCAGGCTGGCGGCCACCGTCTTTCCTGTGGCAAAGCGGCACGAAGCCAGATTACCCAACATCACCACTAAGAACTCGTCGCCGTATTCGTTCAGTTCCTTCAGGCGAATCATGCACTTCGCAAGCTGTCCGCCTTCCTGTTTCTTACTTGGCACCGTGAACGTCTCACCCTGTGCCACTACCTTATAGATTCTTGTTTCCATAATCCTTGACCATTAATCTTTAACCCTTATAATCTCGTTGTAGTTGGCTCCGATGACCTTCGCCATTTCAGCCTGTAGCTGCAGCAGTTCGCGCTCAACGGTAGGGCCGCAGTCCAGTGTGGTCTGAATCACCACCTGCTTCTGCGTCTTGTTCAGGTACACCTTCAGACGCTGCGTGTCGTGCAGCAGCTTGCCCTTCACTTTCAGCTTCAGCTCACTCTTCAGCTCGCCCTTCACCAGTTCCGCAAACCGCTCCTGCATCGTGGCTACGGGGTCGGGGTCGTTGGCATCCACATTGATATGGATTGAGTAGCTCGACTCCTTCTCGCCCTCACTCTTGTAGAACGAGCTCTTGCCCTTCTGCTTGATCATCCTGCGGTTGCTCTCCTTCGATGATTCGGGGTTCACTACTACGACATCATTGCCGTACATTTTCACACGTGCCCTAAAGGCCTTCACCGGCTTTCCTTCCGGCTTCTCAATAAAGTTTTCTGTCATATTATTATTTTTTAGTTGCTTATTGTTTATTCCTTATTGTTTATATCCCGAACAACAAGACTTCCTTGGTGCATTTGTCAGGTGCAAATTCATCGAAAACCTCATCCTCATGACAATTACTTCGATAATTTGAAGCTTTCCTGATTCGTGTTTTTATTTGGCTTCTAACCCTTCTTCTGGTCAAAGGTTCACCATTCTTGCTGTTTTTTTCGAAGGCTGCATACGCACCAAGTATACCCTCATTTATCAAGTCAAGCACAGATAGCGTATTTACCTTTTCGCTATGATTGTAAGCCACCAAAATAATATAAGGAATAAAGCCTTCCATCAGTTTTGTAACGGCTCCGGGTTTCTGACGGTTTTTCAGATAGATGTCCCGTTGCTTCTTCGTCATCCGCTTCAGTTTCTCCATGTCACGGACAAAGGCACGTACATTCTTGTCATTCGACGCCTTCAACTCCTGTATTATCACTTTGTATTTCATCGCAGCGACCCATTATTTTTCATTCTACTCAAAACGCTCTTCTTCAACAGCCCCATTTCCATGGCCATCATCTTGTAGCAGATGTCCAGCACCAGGTCTGCAGACGACACACCCGTGGTATACGCCACATGCTGTTTGGCAAAGTCCACCAGGTTCTCGGCCATCGTGATCTGCATCTCCTCGTCGAAGCCCCGCACGTGGTACGACAATATACCATACAGTTCCATACTCACCACGCCTTGCAGGCTCATCAATTCACGTTCAGCCAAACGAGTCAGCTGATGTTCGGGCAACAGGTTTTCATGCTTCACCTTTACACCCTTGGTGCATTTGCGCACCGTCGAAAAATTCTTCAGTTCTTTCATACTTTTTTATTTTATTTGTTTGTTGTTTCGAATTTCCGACGGCAAAATTAAACACAAAAAATAGGTGCCTAAAGAACCT